>ERZ773018.1371-NODE-1371-length-13092-cov-4.607578_pt1 | contig 13092 bp, 10 predicted proteins | sample MGYA00580840_ERZ773018 | MGnify/ENA primary metagenome ERZ773018 (study PRJEB29015, sample SAMEA2738125) | human oral metagenome | biome: human oral; feature: human-associated habitat; material: saliva | place: China | collected 2256 ... | reverse complement strand
CCGTAATAGGCTTCTGCAATGCTCCCTGTAATGGCGGCAATTGTGTCACTATCTCCGCCGATTGAGACGGCAAGTCGGACGGCACTTGCGAAGTCCATGCTTTCGAGAAAGCTAACGATGGCTTGAGGCACAGTCACTTGGCACGTCTCGTCGAATGTGCTGGTTTGTCTGATTCCATCGCACGTTAGGTTGAGGTTGTAGCCGTACTGCTCTTGTACCATCTCTCTGAGTTGTGCTTTGTCTTTTTGGCTCCGCATAAGATAGATGCAGTCTGCTACACATTCAGCTCCCTTTATACCCTCGGGGTGATTGTGTGTGCACTCGGCAGATATTTTTGCCTTTGTCAGGACATCTTCCCTTGTTGGAAGCCATCCACAAGGTGATACACGCATGGCAGATCCATTACCAAAACTTCCGTAGGGTTGGGGATAGTTTGAATATATCCAACGGGCAAAGGAGCCTCCGTAACCACCTTTTGGATAGGGGTAGCGCCTGCACCATTCGTGCAAAACTTTCCCTATATCCTCATTTCTCATAATAGCATCCGCAACGGCAACCGTGCAAATGGAGTCGTCTGTGAATGCGCATTCCGATGTAAACAACTCGAAGTCTGTCTTATAGATATTGTCGAATTCGAAGCGAGAACCAACAATATCACCGATGATCGCACCTAACATTGTTTTCTTTTTATAATTAGATTATGGATTCTGTCTCTCAGTGTAGCCCTTTGACCTTGGAGCAATTCCACCGGAGGGGGGCTATATATACGAAAAACCCCTTCACGATATAAAGGAGTTTTCAATTTACAAACCAATGTCTTTTCCCTTGGATTCCTAGAGGGATAGGTAATTAAAGTGGGGCTGGAGGCTCTCTTTATCGGGAGCCCCTATTTTATTTCTGTTTTATTTCGATCTTTAAGCCTAGATAATCCAGGTAACGTAGCAGCGTGCACAGCTGTGGTGACTTGTCCCCGAGCTCCAACTTATCAAGTTCTTGTGCGGAAGATAGTATCTTATCCTTGACAACCGCATACTTGGATAGCCCTAATTCCTCTCTTCGATCAATCAGAACCTGCTTTATTTCTTTCTCTGTCATGTTGCAATTCTTAATCGTTATTCCCTAGGATAATTCTATGATAGTGAGTTCTTGCGTATTCCTTCACTTCGGATCTGTCTATTTCTCCCTCTCTGCGTAGTAGGCTATTGCCTTGTTGATGTACTCGCTCTTTTTACCGATTGGTAAATTGTCAAGAATCTCCTCAACCTCAGGCGTAACCATGAAACCGCATGCCTTTGTGTCTTTCTTTTTACGGCCGGCACCAACACGTGCACCACCTCGATTGCTCTTTTTCTTTTCGATTGTCTCCATTATTATCTATCTTTGTATCCGGAACCCTAATAGCAGTAGGGCGTGGGAGGGTCAGCCCCACACCCTTTGGCATTATCTAAAGGCCATTGATAGCCTAACTAGAATCCAGCCAATATCTTAAGTTCGATTGATAACCGCATCTTAATCTGCTTTTAGGGTTCCTCTTTCTGCTTCGGGTGAGAAAGATTAACCTTGCGATCACTCCTTGATCGCACTACAAAAATACGGTTTTATTTTGAATTAACGAAAGAAAAATTAAAGAAAAACAGATTTTTTTCAGGGTAAAGGCAAAAAAGGGGGGCTGAATCAGCTCCTTTTTTTTGTTAGTTAAGTGGCGGTTAAGCGATGGTTAAGTGTCGATAAATAAAAAGGAGGTAGCTTGTTTTTAGCCCCTCCTTTGTACTTTTCGTTTTTCCCGTCTTAAATCAAACGCAAATAAAAAACGCACTAGAGAGGCAATTCCAGTGCGTTTTGTGTGCCAATTCGTGTGCAGTCTTTGTAAGTCGCTGGAAATCAGTATTATTTGTGGAGCTGGAGGGGATTGAACCCTCGTCCAAACGTGGAATGAATACGCTTTCTACATGTTTATCTCTGATTGGAATTGTCGGAGATTGTTGCGCGGACAGAGCAACCAACAACCATCCCTTAGCCTATGAAATATTGGAATGCTGCCCCATAGACCTAGCAGCCCCAAGCCCCGATATTTGTGCATCACCTAACTCGAGTAACTTCGGAGCAAGAGTTTCGGGTGACGTCTCGTCCGAGCCTATCGGCTCAAGGATGAAGCTAACTTACTATTCTTCGGTTAGGCAGCGAGAGCGTAATTATTTTCGCCAACTAAAAATTTTGAAGTCTGATATTAAAGTGAGGGAACAACAACTCACTACATGCTTACTTACCCCTTCGTCACGCTGTCAAAGCCAGTCAGCCCCGTGCGTCTTGTCTCAAGAGAAGAACTATTGCGTTCTAATCCTCTGAGACGATATGGTAAAGTATCTTCTCCAAAAGAAGCCTCTGCCCCTAAAAGAGAACGAGCAAGAGTTTTTGCTCGTAAAGGGAAGATTTTATCCTCCTCTCTTGTGGTCCCACTTGGGCTTGAACCAAGGACTCCCTGATTATGAGTCAGGTGCTCTAACCAACTGAGCTATAGGACCATTTGCCAAACATCCTAAGACGGATGTGAGTGCCCCTTGCACCTTAAGCCCTGCAAAGGTACAATAAAATGTTGTATGCACAATATATTTTGCCTATTCCTCTCTTAAGAGAAATAGGCCTATCGTGATGGATTGTTTGATTTATAGGGAGGCTACCTCTCTCCTTTTCTCTGATTTTTTAGGGTTAGGTTAGGGCAAGGGGCCGCTATCTTGCCCAATGGGCGTTTCCAGATTCGTAGGGAAGAGTCTCTGTGATAGATGCTTCATGCGAAGGGTGTTTGCCGTACTTGGATGAGTGGCGGAGTGCCCCCTCTCAGAAAAGCAGCCAAAACCCGACTCCTTTTCTGCCCTAAAACAAAAAGAATTTCAGGCAAAAATGGGGTACACTTTTGCCCTAGAAAATTTCTTTTTTTAGCCTGTGTCGGAAGGGAAATTAGCGGTCAGTTTGTGGGGAGGCAATTATTGTGCTGCAACCACCAAGCAAAGGAGAGTCCATTGATGGTAGTGGGGTGCCATGGTACTTTGTGCTGCACCTCTTTGAGAAGATCCCCCGCCATCAGCTGTCGGAATCCCATGAGGTCTCCTTTGGGGAAGAGGGGGCGGTGCCTACGAGAGTGTTGATAAACGAAGAAGGGACGGAGCAGTTGTTTTACTCTGAATGCCGGTTTTTGCCATTGTTGGTATGCCGAGAAATCATTGGCAAACGAGATGCCTGCATCGCGGAATAGCTCCGTAGATACCTCTTCGTAGAGTCGTTTGCCGATGCGGTAGGGTGCGGGTAGACTATGCATGAATTGGCACAGATCTTTGTCGAGGAAGGGCATCCAAACAGATAGCCCAAAGTAACGCCAGCTGCGAGATGAATTGATATAGTACTTGGGCATCAGCTCTCGGTTGCGGAAGGTCTCAAAGAGTTCGATCGCGGTTTTGTCTTGGGAGTAACTTGCGAGGAGCGTTTGATGTAGGTTGGCTAATTGGGCGACTTCGTTGCGCTCAAGTCGGCGATTCCCATTCTCGTGAAAGCACATTAGATAGGCATTCGTCTCTAGGCGTGTAGCTCCTTCTACGAACCGTAAATGCAGATTATCCCCTCCTATAATATCTCCATTATGCCCGGGTAGAACTACGGCTCCCGGGTAGCGTTGCGCCATTTGTTGCACTGTTGTGTACTCTGCAAAGAAGTAGCCCGAGCCAAGTCCGCTTATCTGTTTTAGATACTTGATGGCCTCGGCATCTTGGGTATAGCCTCGCTTGTCGTAGCCTGTGGGTAGGGTAGAAATGAAATGGTGTGGAAAGCCCAGTTTTTGAGCAATCGTGCGGGCTCGCTGTACTTCGTGTATCCCTTCGCTAGCTCCATAGGTGCAAGTGGATACGGAGGTAATGTCCCGTTCTTTGAGGGCAAGGGCAATGAGCCGTGAGTCGCGACCGGCCGTTAAGGGGAGCACTACGGAATGACTCTCTAGCCGCTGAGCCATGCGATCCATTGCACACGAGAGTCGCTCACGGAAGAGTTGCTTGGCTTCTTCGTACCCAATTCCCTCAAGTCGGGCTCCTTCGTAGAGCGAAGTGTCGTAGCGTAGGGTTGTCACTTTTCCGGTTGAGGGGGAGAAGTGTATGCCGCATCCCACGGGGATTCTTTTAATATCGGGGTGCAGTGTGCTGTCTTCGGGCGTGAATCCCCATTGCGAGAAGAAGAGAAGGGTAGCGGGAGGCGTCTCTATTTGCGTTTCGTCGGGGTGGATTAGGTCGAACCCATTATCGCTAAAGCGAATTTCGCTCCCCTCAATCCGATAGTAGAGGGAGAGGGTAGAGCGGTGATCTACAAAGGCAAAAATATCATGTGAGGGGGCGAGGTGGGTATCGGATATATAGTGCCACGAGCCATTGAGTTCGGCGGCTCTTTGGAGGTAGTCTTGCTCACTCCGTGCCGTGGTGAAGTGCTGTATGATGCCTTCGGAGGAGAGGAATGCGCCGTCCGTCGTGCGGAAAGCTTCTCCCCGAGCTACGCTAGTTGCCTGCTGTGGTGTTGCCAAGGGTTCGTTCATAGTGCCAAACAAATCGGAGTAAGAAAAGCAGATAGCCTACCTGCTCTAGAGCTATAAAGAGGTAGAAGAAGGGGACAAAGCGATCGAAGTCGAAGAGCGTAAATCCGAGAGCAATCACTGCCACGTCGAGAACGAGCATGATCACTTGCGCCCACATGTTTTGCCTTTGGTGTGCAAAAATATCGGGTAGTGTGTTGAGTATTGAGTTGAGGAAGTTGGGGATGCACATGGGGAGCATCCATACGACAATATGGGCAGAGGGGAGCCACTTGTCCCCTACAACCAGGCTGACCAGGTAGGGAGCCACTTGGGAGAGGAGTAGCACTGTGGGGATGCTTACGATTAGGGCGTTGCGCAGCAGCTTATATGCCAGTCGCCTGATGGGTTGGCGTTGGGATACGCATTCGCTAAGGCGTTGGAAGTAGACATTCGATAGGTTCTCTGCCACGAGTTGTAGGGGGCGTCTTGCCAGCATGATGGCCATAGTAAGGTACCCTACCTCTGCCAATCCGTAGCGGAGAGGGAGCATCAGCACGAGGAGGCTCCCGAGTAGATTATCGATGAGTGCTTGCACAATACCATAGCGTGGGAATCCTCTATATTTCTTGGCAACCGACCCGAGGGAGGTGGTTTTAGGAGCTTTAGATCCCCTTTTTAGCGACTTGAAGAAAAGGGGGAAGGTGGCGACGAGGGAGAGTATTTGAGCCGTGATAAGAGAGCCAATCGTGGCTGCTACGAATCCGAATACTGCCTTTAGGAGATTGTTCCCCACACCCTTAATGAACTGCATTTTGGCGAGTATCTTGTACCTCTTGTGCCGTAGCTCCCACAGAGCGGATGCGTTGTACCAAGTGGAGAGTAAGACGAAGAAAGGGAGGGCGTAGATACTGCTCCCGAGAGGGGTAAGAGAGGGGTTGGCATAGCCAATTACAAGGGCTATGGGGAGGAGTATTAGGGTGAAAATCAGAGAAATGCGCAGGGCAAGGTGGTAGAGCGTGTGAGCCTCGTCTTCGGCATTGGCTACTACGATGCCCTGTTCGTAGCGGGCTCCGGATGCAATGGCGAGAAGGCCTCCCCAAGATAGGAAACTCCCCAAAACGCCCATTGTCTCTTGATCATACTGGCGACCGATTACGGCGAGCAACAAAAGGGCAACCACCTGACCTGCGGCCCCCGAGCCTACCAAGCGGATGCTCTCGCGTAGTATGGAGTTGTTTGAATGTGTTGCTGCCATATCGCTCTCAAAGGTACTCAATTGGCATCAAAGCTTCCCTCTAAGCATTTCTTTTCTCTGTCAAGAGAAGTATTTGCCCTTAGACGATAGCATTACAGCGAAAAGCCGTACTTTTGCAGAGCAAAGCACCTCTTCTTGGTAGGTTTTCCCCCTCTAGGTTGGTGGTGCTCTAGTGTGTAAATCATAGTTTGCCGCCTATCCAGCGTGGTGGCATTTATACGTAATAGATATATGAATATCTCCTATAAGTGGCTTTGCGATTACCTCCCTCGGGTGGCTACTATGTCGCCCGAGGAAGTAGCCGATGCTCTCACTTCCATTGGCTTAGAGACCGGGAGTGTAGAAAAAGTAGATAGCATTAAGGGGGGCTTAGAGGGGCTTGTCGTAGGACGGGTAGAGACCTGCGAAATGCACCCCAACTCCGATCATTTGCATTGTACAACCGTAGATGTAGGGGGCGAAGAGCCTCTCAAGATTGTCTGCGGGGCTCCCAATGTAGCTTCGGGTCAGCATGTAATTGTAGCAACTATAGGTACCACTCTCTATAGTGGAGAGGAGAGTTTCGTTATCAAGAAGTCGAAACTGCGCGGAGAGGAGAGCTTTGGGATGATTTGTTCCGAAGTGGAAATCGGCGTTGGTACGGACTCTAGCGGCATTATGGTATTGCCCGAAACGGCCGTTGTCGGTACTCCGGCAGCTAAGTATTTTGGCCTAGAGAGTGATTATTGCCTTGAGGTGGATATTACGCCCAACCGGATAGATGCCACTTCGCACCTTGGGGTGGCGAGAGATCTTGCTGCCTACCTTACACGGCATGGTAGCCCCCAAGAAGCTAAGCTGCCCGAGGCAGATCGTGTGCTTAGCAGCCAACAAGAGGGTAAGCCCCTTACGGTTGCTGTGGATGTGGCTCCCGAGGAGTGCCCTCGCTACCAAGGTGTAACGATGGAGGGCCTGACCAATGGCGAGAGTCCTAAGTGGTTGCGCGAGCGTCTTGCTGCTATCGGTGTTCGCCCGATTAGTCTCTTGGTGGATATTTCCAATTTTGTCCTTCACGAAGTAGGGCAACCGCTCCATTTCTTTGATGCAGATAAGGTTGCAGGAGGGGAAATTCATATAGAAAAACTCCCCGAAGGTACCTCATTTACCACCCTTGACGGTGTAGAGCGCAAACTGAATGGTCGTGAGATCATGATTTGCGATGCTCGGCACACCCCCCTCTGCATGGCAGGGATTTTTGGCGGTGCCGAGAGTGGGGTGTCCGATACTACCACGCGCATTTTTATAGAGAGTGCCAACTTCAATAGTACCAGTGTGCGTAAGGCGGCACGTGCACACGCCCTCAATACGGATAGTTCGTTCCGCTTCGAGCGTGGGTTAGACCCTGCAGCTACTTCGTATGCTTTGCGCCGAGCTGTGGCTCTTCTGCAAGAGTTAGCCGGAGGGAAAGTGGTTGGCGAGGTTATCGATTGCCGACAAATGCCGGTAGAGCATCCTGTATGTACGCTACGCAGATCACGCCTTACCCAAACTATCGGAGCCGAGATCCCCGACGAAGAGGTACTACGCATCTTGCAATCTCTAGATATAACAGTACAAGAGGAATGGCCCGATGGCTGGCTCCTCAATCTGCCGGTTTACCGCATTGATGTACGTCGTGAGGTGGATGTTATAGAGGAGGTGCTCCGTATCTATGGCTACAACGAAGTGCCACTCAAGGGCTATATTCGAGCTAATCTCTCCACCCGAAGCAAGGTGGACAAAGACTACCATACTGAGCTTCTCTTGAGTGAGCAGCTGGTAGGGGCCGGGTACCAAGAGATCCTCTCCAACTCCCTTACGGCAGAGAAGTATTACGTAGGGTTGGAGACCTATCCTGCCGAGCAGCTTGTGCATCTTCTCAATCCGCTTAGTCAGGAGCTAGGCGTATTGCGTGAGACACTTCTCTTTGGCGGTTTGGAAGCTATTGCTCGCAATTTTAATAATAAGCAGCAGAGTTGCGCCTTCTTTGAGTGGGGCAACTGCTATCGTCATAAGGCTATGCCGCAAGAGTCTCTCGGGGATGAGGCCTCTCGTGATGTACTCCGAGCCTATTCTGAGCGTGCCATGTTTGGCCTTTGGCTATCGGGTACATATGGTGGTACCAATTGGCTTGCACCCAAAGAGCAACCTATCGATGTGTACCGCCTCAAAGCCGATGTGGAAAACATCCTTTGTCGCCTTAATATCCCCCTCACCTCCCTACACCTAGAGATGGGAAGCAACGATATCTTCTCCGATTTCTTGGCCTATCAGATGCCGGGAAAGAAGAAGCATACGATTGTGTGGATGGGAGAGATTAAGCCTGAGTTGCTCCGCCGTTTCGACATCTCGATGCCGGTCTACTATGCAGAGTTCGATCGAGAGTTTTTGATGGAAGCAGGGAGAGAAAAAGCTCTTCTAGCGCAAGAGATTGTCAAGTATCCCATTGTAAAGAGAGACTTTGCACTCCTATTGGGGCAAGAAGTTACCTTTGCACAAGTGGAAGAAGTGGCTCGTAAGGCAGAGCAGAAGCTACTGAAGAAGGTAGAGCTTTTCGATGTGTATACGGGCAAGAATCTCCCCGAAGGAAAGAAAAGCTATGCCGTGAGTTTTTATTTGCAGGATGCCACGGCTACACTCACCGATAAGCAAATCGAAAAAACGATGCAGCGCGTCCGCACCCTTCTTGAGAAAGAGTTGGGAGCCGAGCTGCGCTAAGCACGAAAAGGATAGAGACAGAGAAAGAAATAATAATAGCACGAATCATACTATATGGGAAGAGCGTTTGAATATCGTAAAGCACGCAAAATGAAGCGTTGGGGCAATATGGCTCGCGTTTTTACCAAGTTGGGAAAAGAGATCACCATGGCCGTGAAGAGTGGCGGTCCCGACCCTGATACCAATCCGCGCCTACGCGTTTTGATGCAGACGGCGAAGAAGGAAAATATGCCCAAAGATAATGTCGAACGTGCCATCAAAAAGGCGACCGACAAAGACTTTACGGACTATAAAGAAGTAAACTACGAAGGCTATGGCCCCAGCGGTATTGCCATCTTTGTAGAGACGGCCACAGATAATACTACTCGTACGGTTGCCAACATTCGTAGCTACTTCAATAAGCATGGCGGTAGCTTGGGTACCACGGGGAGCCTTGAGTTTCTCTTCGATCATAAGTGCGTCTTCCACCTTGTGGCAAAAGAAGGTGTAGACCTAGAAGAACTTGCCCTTGAGCTTATCGACTTTGGCGTAGAGGACGAGATAGAGGAGGAAGATGGCGAACTCATTGTTTACGGTGAATTTGCACAAAATGCGGCACTCCAGAGTTATCTAGAAGGAGCCGGCTTTGAAATCTCTTCTGTAGACTTCGTTCGTATCCCCAACGACTACCGAGATGTAACTGCGGAAGAAGCAGAGAAAGTAAACAAACTCATCGAGAAGATCGAAGAAGACGAAGACGTACAAAACGTCTTCACCAACATGCGTGAGCCTGAATAATCCATTCAAATAAATAAGAGTAGAGGAGCAATTAAAGTCCCGAGCAATAGCTTTGCAGAGGCTTTGATTTCTCCTCTTTTTGTACCATCTCTCCAAGTATATGAAACTATTCAAGAGCCTTTTTGGCAAACCCTCTTCGGGGGCAACTCCCAAAGAAGAATCGCCCGCAACCTCGGTAGAGAATACCTCTCCACAAGCAGAGCGAGACGCAGATGTACTCAAGTTTGATGCCCTTCGTGCCAGTAAAATAGGGGAATATCCATTTGCTATTAAGGCATTTGGTAAGGCTTTAGAGCTGCGCCCCGAGTTCGAAACTCGTTACTATCTTGCCGAGACTTTGATGAGGATAGGGGCTACACGGCAGGCTCTGAAGCATCTTGATTTACTCGTAGAAGAGGAGCCCAACCACCTTACAACTCGTATTTATAGAGCGAAAGCCGAGTACGAAGAGGGGCAATACGACAAGGCTATAGAAGACCTCAAAACGGCTCTTGCTCTCACTGAGGAGGAGAAAGACCTTGCCCTCTTGCATCGTCTTTTGGCCGCCAATTATATAGCTCAGAAGGAGTGGCAAAGTGCGGTGGACGAAGCGACAAAAGCCATCGATTTACACGATGAAGAACCCACCTCTTCGCTCTATAAAACCAAGGCTTTAGTGGCTCTTGAGCAATGGGATGAGGCGACAGAATTTCTTCGCGAAGCCTTCCGTGCTTTCCCCGAGGAGGAGCGTTTTCACCTCTATGAAGCTGATATTGCCCTCGCCAAAGGGGACTATCCGGCGGCACAAACGGCCTACCGCGCAGCACTTGATAAGGATCCTTTCAATGAAGATGCATGTTGCGGTCTGGGGCATATTGAGGAGCTGTCGGGCAATCTCTCCCAAGCGATCCAACTGCTACAAGGCTATGTAGAGGATGGTATTGTGGGAAAGAATATCCTAACCTATCTGATACAACTTCTCGATAAGTCCGGCCGTGGAGGCGAGACCACGCCCTATAAGGTTCAATTGCAGGAGATGGACGAGAGTGAAGCTCAGAGCAAAGCGGACTTTGAGTACATCCACGATACAAGCGTCTATGGGGATATTTTTGGGCACCTTTAGGGGGGATGGCAAAAAAGTTTTACGTGGTGTGGGTCGGGAGGATCCCTGGCGTTTACGCCTCTTGGGGGGAGTGTAAAGAGCAAGTTGAGGGCTTCACCGGAGCAAAGTACAAGTCTTTCTCCACGGAGTTGGAGGCTCAGCGCGCCTATTCCGGCTCCCCGTTACCCTCTTCTTTGGGTACGAGAGCAAAGGGCGGTAGGTCGGGGGCTGATTATCCTATATTCCCGAGCATTGCTGTGGATGGAGCCTCGTCCGGAAATCCAGGAATGTGTGAGTACAGAGGGGTAAATGCGGATTCGCATGAAGTAATCTTTGCTTCTCAACAATTTTTCGGGACCAATAATATTGCGGAGTTTTTGGCTATCGTACACGCCATGGCACTTTGCCTCCAGCAAGGCGTACGTACACCTATTTATAGTGATAGCCGTACCGCTATGGCTTGGGTGCGGACTGGGAAATGCAAGACCACTCTCAAACCGAGCGAGAAGAGTGCCTTTGCCCTCGATCTGATACGCCGAGCAGAAGCCTGGCTCGCCCAAAATCCCCCCGAAGTACGTGTGCCATTGCTCAAGTGGAAGACGGAGGTTTGGGGAGAGATCCCGGCAGATTATGGGCGCAAATAGAGGGCTTATTCCATCTTACTAGAGAGGTAATGGCTGAGGTAATGCCCCCGAAAGTGGATAGAAAGAATCCTCCCTGTGGACAACTTTTTTACTTTAATTGCGGTAATGAAGTTGCCCTAGCGCATCAGAGGAGTGTGAGCTATACGCCCCCTCGCATCGTTCGGCAGATGAGGCGCGACCTTGCCTATCTGCCTGCTTGGATTGCCCCTAACCCTGAGCAGGATTGGGTTTGGTTGCCTTGTAATACCCCTCGATTTTCAAAAGAATTTCCCTTTTCCCTTGCTCACGTTTTTGGGGCAGAAGAGGTAGAATTGGGGAGAACGATTCATCACCCTTTGCGCCTCTCCCTTTGGGGCCCGGAGCCTACCCTTCGTCCTCTCTTTTCGCAATTTCGCTCGGGTTTTCCTCTGTTGGATATCCCCGAATCGTACTCTCGTCCTTACCCTTCTGAGTTATACGATCGGAGTTTGTCTATGGAGCTGCTACAAGAGTTGCCTGTCCCCCCTAAAATTATACCCCGATTTTGTTATACCGACGAGGAGCTGGAGGAGGCTTGTCTTTCGCTGGCTCCTGGGACTATTTTGGCAAAGCTCCCTTTTTCTTCTTCGGGTCGAGGGGTGCTACCTTACGTCTTGCCCCTATCCCAAGAGAGCCGTCGTACCCTCATGGCTCAGAGACAAAAAAATGGAGTAGTCAGTCTAGAACCCCTGCTTGATAAACTGGAAGATTGGGCAGCTGAGTACGAAATAGACGAAGAGGGACGAGTAGATTTCGTGGGCTTGTCGCACTTCGTTACGGAGAGATGCCGATACCTATATAATGAGGTGTGTCACCCTCGGATCCTTTGGCAGAAGTTGGCTTCTGTAGTGGGGGAGCCGCAACTCGAGGCGGTGATAGCGATACATCGAGATTTCTTGCAGCGGAGAGTTGCCCCCCATTATCGAGGAGCTGTGGGGGTGGATATGCTCACCTATCGAGGGGTGCGTGGCGAGGTCTTGTTGCATCCTGCCGTCGAGGTCAATGTGCGCTCCACTATGGGATTATTGGCACACCGGCTCTATGAGCGTTTGGGAATGCCTGAGGCCCATTATCGTTTTCAAATAGCTTCGTTTGCTAAAAAAGGGGATGCTCTCGCATGGTCTCAAGCCTCGGAAGTTGCAAATCCCTCTCGCTTTGATGCTGACGCAAAGCTGCTTAGAGGGATCCTTCCGCTCCACCCGATAGATGCTGATACCCAATTTGTTGCCACTTTTAGCCTGCTTCACTCCTAGTAATTAGACTGATTTTAGAAGAAGTTTAGGCCTATATTTGAAATTAAATCACCTGCTTCCCCTATAAATTTTACCCTAAAAACCGAGTTTGGAATACCTAGGTTCGCATTTGTTTCTTACCTTTGCGCTTTGAATAGGTAGCAATTAACGAAGAATAAAAGATATAGTACATATATGGCTACATTACAGAAGATTCGTAACCGAGCCGGGCTCCTGATTGTCGTTATCGGGGTTGCCCTCCTTGCGTTTATTGTTGGAGACGGATTGCGTTCCGGCGGAACCCTCTTCCAGATGAGTAACAACTATGCCCTCAAGATTGACGGCGAGAAAATCAAGGCAGAAGACTATCACCAACGGTTGCAACAGCTGCAAGAGGCTGCCGAAGCTAATGGCAATCATCTTACCGATGAGCAGCGCATGCAACTCAATAATCAGCTTGCCGAAGAGTACATCCAGAGCATTGCCCTAGAGAAAGAGGCTGGTGCCCTAGGTCTAAAGGTTACTCCCGAAGAGTTGATCGCCCTTGTATTGGGTGACGGAGTTTCTCCCGCCTACCAAGCGCAGCAGTTCATTTCGCAGATGGGTATTAACCCCAGCGATCGCAATGCTGTGCAGATGTTCCTCGAACAAATTACAGACAGTCAGATTGCCCAACTCCCTGCGGAGCAACAAGGGCAAATGCGAATGATCAAGAATAGTTGGGATGCACTCCTTCGCTCGCTACGCAATGAGCGTTTGGGCTCTAAGTTCAATGCGATCATGACTCGTAGCTATGCCATCAA
>ERZ773018.1369-NODE-1369-length-13101-cov-4.663422_pt1 | contig 13101 bp, 13 predicted proteins | sample MGYA00580840_ERZ773018 | MGnify/ENA primary metagenome ERZ773018 (study PRJEB29015, sample SAMEA2738125) | human oral metagenome | biome: human oral; feature: human-associated habitat; material: saliva | place: China | collected 2256 ... | reverse complement strand
ACTCATAATCTGGAGGTCCCTGGTTCAAGCCCAGGCTGGTCCACAACTGAAAATCAAGCACTTGCAAATTTATTGCAAGTGCTTTTTCTTTTAAAGGTGACCTTTGGGTGACCTTTTTGAGCGCAAAGATTGAATTATTGTAATAACTGGATTACAGAAGATTACATAAGATTTTATTCGCTTTTTATTGCTTTATCAAAAATAAAATACTAAATTTGCAACATTCCTATCAGATGGACTTCCTGTGAAAGCAGAAGTCCAGAGGGTGGGGATACATATATGATAAGGCGTTTACTTGACGCTTTGTTCTTGACAACCTTGAAGTCTCGCAAATTTCATTAGCAGTCAAAGAACATAGCAGCGGTAGATGTCCATGGGTGTGTAATACCTTATTGTTATATGACCATTTGGGTTATGTGCAATAGATTTACATATCGGCGTGGGCTTTTGCGTTGCTTATTCAGACTGCAATGGGTAATGCGAGACGCCTAAGGTTGTGGGACGGGTAACAGGTACAGACTCCCACGCTTTTTCGTATAATGTACTAATCATTTTTTTTTACCAAACAGTCTTGACAAGGGGAAACAGCAAGACACATTTTACTTCTTGGTAATATGAAAAATATAAGATTTTTATTAAGTGGTTGCCTATTGCTGTATTGTTGTTTTCTTCATGCCCAACCCAAGAAACCAACTATCATGATTCTACCCAGTGATAACTGGTGCGTACAGCGTTATTTCACAACCGACTTTGACAACCAGGGAACAACTATCAGCGTTCCCAATTACCGACAAGCCTTTCAGGAAGACATAGAATTGGGACAGGTAATCAGCAAGATCGGCGGTGTTCTCACCGAAATGGGGTATAGTTTGAAAGATGCCGAGCAGGAATTGAAGAGTATCAATACCAAACAGGCTGAAGACAATGTAACCCAAAGTAAAACGAATGGGGCTTCTTTGGCAGAGACACCGCTTGATATTCTTAAGCGTAAAGTGAAATCCGACATCATTATACAAATATGGTGGAAGTTGAATCGAGAACCGTCAGGCACTTCTACCTCCTTCACTTTAGAAGCGTTTGATGCCTATACCAACAAGCGTATTGCCACTTCGACGGGCACAACCAAGCCTTCTGCTGCTTCTATTCCAGTATTGTTGGAACAGGCGGTAAGAGAAAACGTCAAACCATTTGATAAACAGATGAAAGATTGGTTTATGGACCAATATCGGAATGGACGTGAAATAACGCTGAATGTGCGTTGCTGGGATAATTGGGACAAAAATCTTGAAACGGTATTTGACGGTCAGCAGTTGACGGATTGCATACAAGTCTGGCTGCAAAAGCATTGTGTAAGAGGGGCATTCAATCTTAGTGATGGCACAGAGACATTTGCTCAATTCGAGCAAGTGCGTATTCCGCTCTTTGACGATAGAGGAATGGCAATGGACGCATGGGCTTTCACAACACAGCTTAGAAAGTTTCTGCAACAGCCACCTTATAATATTACCTCAAAAGTAATTATCCGCGGTTTGGGTGAAGCAACGCTTGTTTTAGGTGAAAAATAACGATTGGTTATGAAGAGAATATTATTACTGTTTATTGCATTAGTGACAGTCGTTGCCAATTATGCACAAGACAACACAAGCAAAATATCCATCAATGCTTGGGTTGATGAAGAAGATGTACCCAAAGAAGCTGCACGGTATTTGGATAATAAACTTCAACAATGGATTGCGGACAATGGATTTGCGGACAACGATGTATTTGATCGTTTCGTGTTGGCTGCCAAGATAGATATTGTTCAGAAAAACATTACCCCGACAGCACCAATACGGGTTTCTACTAAAATGGACATAACCCTGTCTGTGGGTGATATTGTGGAAAACAAGCAATATGCTTCTTGCTCCATGCAAGTTTCAGCCATTGGAACAAATGATACAAAAGCATATATCAACGCTTTTCGGAAGATTGACACCCAACAAAAACGCATACAGACAATGTTGAATAATGCGAAAGCCAAAATAGTTGATTACTATACTTATCATTGTGCAGAAATAAAGACACGTGCTAATGGTTTGGCGGTCCGGCAGCAATATGATGAGGCTATTAGTTTCCTGACAAGTGTGCCAAATATTTGCAGTGATTGTTTCATGCAATGTCAGGCGCAGGCAATTACCATCTATCGACAGAAGATAAATACGGAGGCCATTGCATTGTTAAATCAGGCAAAAGGCGTATGGGCAACTAACAAGAGCAAAGAAGGAGCTATGGAAGTTGCTAATATCATTGCAGGCATCAATCCCCAAGCAGCCAATTATTCGGAAGTCGATAAATTACGAAACGAAATAGCGAGCCATTTGCAAGCAGAAGAAAAGCAAGCGTGGAATATGCTGATGCAGCAACAGGCACACGAGCAGCAGAAAGAGTTGAAAGCCATAGAAGCTGCACGAGCCATCGGTGTGGCATGGGCAAAGAATCGTCCCAAGACAATATACAGGACTATTATTTATGGTTGGTAAAAATGAACCTTAAAAGAGAAAAAAGATGAAAGGAAGAATATTATTGATTGCGCTATTTGCCTTTATATCTTTCCAAATGAGCGCACAAACAAACGATGAGGTTACATTGGTGGTTTCTGCCGATGGTGCAACAAAGGAGGAAGCAACCGCAAATGCTCTGCGAAGTGCTATTGAGCAGGCATATGGTACATTCGTTTCTGCTAACACTACTTTAGTCAATGATGAATTGATAAAGGATGATATAGTCACTATTACCAATGGGAATATTAAAAACTATAAAGAAATTTCAAATGAGACTTTACCAAATGACAATACATTTGTTACACTCCAAGCAACGGTAAGCATCCCTCAGCTTATCAGTTATGCAAAAAGCAAAGGGGCTACAACAGAGTTTGCAGGAGCCACATTTGCCATGAACCTAAAAATGGAACAGCTAAATAAATACAATGAGGAAAAAGCTGTTGATAATATGTTTAAGGCTATGGAAAAATTGTATTTGCATGGGTTTGATTATAAGATTTCTGTTTCTAATCCTAAAGCAAATGGGCAATTGACTGCGAATGTAGAAATAGTTGCAAATCGAAATGCTGTTAATGCTGAACAACTTTTTTATAGAATATTGGAAAGTATATCACTTAACAAGCAGAAGGCAAAAGAATATGAAGACTTAGGAAAACCAACATATAGTATTTCCTTTTGGAAGGTTGCTTCAAGTAGGTTGGAAAATTTCGGAAATTATTTTGAAAATGCCTGTATAAACTATTATCGAACAAACAAGTATAAATTAACAGAACGTTATGTTTTTCGTTCAGAAGAAACTGTAAAGTTGTTTAATCGTTTTTTTAATTATATTTATCCGAAATCTATTTTAGGATTCCATATCAATGCTGGTAATGAAAAGTCACAAATACAAATAGTTTCATCATGTTTTACAGAAATCAGCTCTTGTAATTATGGGAAACGTAATAACATTAGTTTTGGCGAAGAAACACCTGGGAAAATCATATTTAGCGTTAGCATACCTGCATTTCAAAGCTATTTGAATGCAGGTTCGGGTGTCACAAACTATCATAGAGATTATTTGGCAAAGGAAAGGAGTCTAAATTATATTCAATCAATAATGGATATAGAAAATTTCTGTTATTATTCTTATTGTGAGGATGTGTCGGAGTATAATATAAAGGATATTGGGACAGTTGTAGGTTATCCTGTTCATAAAGAAGGTAAAGTCTTACATAAGGTTCTTTTAAATATGCAGATTCCAATTGAAGACTTAATGAAAATTTCAAACTTTACAATAGTAAGTAATAATGAATAAGATTAGTGATAAAGACTTTAGAAAGAAAATACAGACAATAGCGTCTGCAACCAGTATAAAAGGTGCAAAATATACCGATATCAGAGTAGATGGATACTATTGTATAGGATTTCGATTAAGTACAGGAAAAGCCTTTAAGATTGATTTAAGAAGCCTTTTTCAAGCATATTCTGAATTGGAGTTAGTTAATACTCAAACATTAAAAGAATATGTTGATAGAGTGCAGTCACCCGCATTGGCTATATTAAAAGAGGCGAGTCTAATATGAAAAAAATATTGTTTGTATTTTTATTATACACCATAGGGCTTCATGCTCAAAGCTATAACAGCGACCGTGTAGCATTTACCAATTTTCTCGTTCGCATGTACACGCACGCCCCCTTTGAGGGTGTGCGTGTTGTGAACGATTATGATAATGCTTACCTTATTTCAGTCTTGGCATTAGACAAAGCGAAGTATAAGACAGAAGCAATACTCAATCGTGTGGCAAGTGTCAAGGCTATGGCACAGGCTTCCCGCTATTTGAATGGTTCTACTATCAGCCAAGATATAATAATCCATACAACAGAAAAGAAAGACGGAACATCTGATACAGAGATAATAGAGAATATCCGCGAAAATTCTGTTGGTTATGTCAAGGCTCTTGAGCAACTGACCAATTTCAAGCGGGAAGACGGTATGCAGGTCTTTATATTTATTGTACCACTGTCAAAAGAAGAAACAAATACAAAGGAGCAGTAAATGTACCTATATTACTTCATCCCTATACACATTGTAGCGTATTTCTACTTTTAAACAATGAGATTATTCTGCTCAGCACAATAATCTCATTGTTTTTACTTTTCTACCTTCTTAGCCCATGACGTGGTTGCATGTTCTGTTCCTGCTTTTCCTGTTCTAATCTTTGGTATGCAGCAAAGTCATTAGCTACATTCCGTACTTCCAACCTCCCTTTCGCCAGCTCCCCTTTCGTGAGGAAGGGATGGGAAAGGGTTGTCAGAGTCTCACCTGTATTCTGCCTGTTGGTATTGGTATCAAGAAAGTCATTGACAGCACAGGCTTGCTCGTAGGTGAACCGTTTGGCAATCGGCTTCTTGGCAAAGTCGATGACGGCTTGCAACGCCTTACGGCATACAACGTCCAACAACTCCACCGCTTTCTGAAATGCGGCTTTAAGGATAGCAATAGCATAATCTCTCTGCGAGAGGTTAAACTCATAGGTGTTTTTATCGTTTTGGGATTTCTTTAATAGCCGATTGTAACTCCGGGTGAGCTTGTTGTATTCATCCAAGTGAAGTTCCGCAATCTGTCTTTCCCTTTCACAGACATTCTCCAGTTCGGCTGTCCGCTCCGCCACACCTTCCGCTATCCTATCGGGAATCAGTGCCACCTGCTGCTTCATTTCTTCATTTTCCGTTTCCAACTGAGCGTACTTACCCTTTCCTGCAATATGAGCCAAGCCGGATAGAATAGCATTGCCATTTTCCCGATTGGCTTTCATCTGCTTGTCGTAAATTTCCCTGTCCAACTTTTCACTATCAAGGATTTTCTGCTCGTTTTCCTTTACCAATTTCTCCGTTTGCTTCTTGGCCTCCTCCAGCTCACGCTTTTGCTTAGCAACAATATAGTCGTTCCGTTCCAGATGCAGCTTGCCCGTTTCCAACTTGGAAACACCACGCTTCATTTCTAAGGCTTCTGCTGCCATATCCTGCATGAGGCTGATATCTTCATTGTCCAGTTTGTAGGACTTGCCCGTCTCGTGGCTCATCCAGTCCCAGATGATATGGGCGTGATAGTTAGGCTTCCATATAGATGTGTCATTCGGATCAAGACAATGCCCCTCGTCACGATGGAGGTGTATCTGTATGGCCGTAATGCCGAAACGCAGCCGACAAAGGTCGGCGAAATGTTGCAACTGCTCCATGGTGGTGTCTGCCTTGCACACCACGACGCCCTCCCGCAAGGGAGTACAGCCGGCTATCTTGGTTACCTTGCCCGTCTTCTTGTTGATTCGCTCCCGTTCCTTGGTCTGCATGACTCTGCCCGTCTTTTCCTTCACCATTCTGCCAATGGCATCGTAATACTGCCGCAAGGTCATATCGCCTTGCAGTTCCGATGTCCACGATTGGTCCTCAGGTGTCAGGTCTTTCCTGATATAAAGCTTCTCTGCATTGATGTGGTCGAGATATGCCTTTGTCCGTTGGTTGTGTGCCTCACTTTGCCCGATATTGCAGGGCTTGATGTGTACCGATGTCATTTGTGTCATAACAAAAGGGAATTAAATGATTGTTTTTTTCTTTTCATAAGGTTCTTAGGGAGGCTCCCTAAGCGGAGAGTCCAGAGAGAGGATCACGCTCTGGTCAGGGGGGCTTGGGGGCAGATGCCACCGAGTGGAGGGTGCAGGGGGAGAGTCATCCCCGCCGGTTCTCCAAGGCTAGCCTTGGGCCCACAACTACGAAAGCACAGCGGGTAGTTATAGTGGGCTATAACAAGGGCAGAGCCCTGTCCCCCCCCGAGTTCAAGGACTGCCACGACCTCTGATTCTGTCAATCAGGTATCGGTTAATGTCCCGATGGACAAAGCCATGGTCCACCTTGAATCTTGCCCCAAACTGCTCTTCCCAATAATCACAGCTTATATCATCAGGGAAAAGGACCACCCGCTTGCCAGCCAGTTTACTCATCATGTTATTGGTGAGATTGTAGCCTTCTCCAACCGCCAACCAGTCAACGGCCGGTTCCGCCAGCGTACCCAGCAAGGCTGTTTTTTCCTCCTGCACAATGGCAACAGGCTTGTTTGAAAGCAGATGCTCGCCAAAGAAGACCTCATCATCCGTATAATAGTCAAAGCAGTACCAGCTATAAAGATGCTCCACTAAGGACTCTCTTTGCAGGATTGCTCCACTCTCAGTATCAAAGTACTGCACACTTCCTCCTACAACCTTGTTGTTCCGGTTAATCCGAGGCAGCACCGTGCCATAATGTCCGTTCACAAGTTTGGTAACGGCTCCCAGATGAAATCTCATAATTAAACTATCAATAGCCGACAATATCTTGGAATCACAACCAGTTGCCTTATCTAGATAATCCGTAAGAGAAGAATAATGGCATCCTATATCCTGCTTGGGTATCTCTATCAACATCCGATCACTGGGCGCAGCCTTAGTCGCCGATATTCTCTTCAAGTCCTGATTTCCCATTTTTGCTATGCGTTTTATGCAGTTTATGCACTTATGCATATTGCATAAACTGCATAAAGTGAATAATCAACGGTTCAAGAGCCTTGACACCTTGCTTTGGGTGATACCGCATTCCCTGGCTATGTCCTGCTGCTTCATGCCCTGCGAGGACAATTCCCTGACCCTTGATTTCAGTTCCTCACGCCCGCTGGTACCTGTTGTTTCCAGATGGGCGGCCTCCGTGTCATAGCCGCGAAAGGTAAAGTAAAGATTGCCGTCCTTGTTCTTGGCTCGCTCATACAGAGCCACATTGTCGGCATCGAGCACAACTTCGCCGTTGCGCCACTTACACTGCTTCACATAGACCAACGACTTGTCACGGACTGACTGCCCCAGTCCCACGGCATCGTCTATCAACTGGTTGAGTTTGGCGGAGCCTTGTATGGCCGACAGGGAAAGAGGGACTGAACCGGAGAACATCTTGGGAACATGGTTGAGGACGACCAGCGTCCAGTTATACTTCCGTTTCAAGGCGTTCAGCGATGCCATGAGCGAGCCCGCGTCAGAGCTTTTGTCGAGCGACTGGCTGAGTGCGGTAATGTTGTCGATGAACACCACTTCCGCAAGATTCGCCACGGCTGCTTTTTCTATTCCCTTCAATACATCATCAACGAGATTGTCTCTGTCCATCTCCGCACGGAAGAAGGTAGGAGGGAAGTTCGGAACCTCGTACCGCAGGGCCAGCTGACGCAGTGTCATCTCAAAGTCGGCATAGAGCACACGCTTCCCCTGTGCGGCAATATCCCTTGCCACCTGCATGGCGAAGATGGTTTTGCCGATGCCTGACTGTCCGAAGATGATGCAAAGATCACCTTCGAGGACAATGTTCGGATAGAGAACCACAAGAGGCGGCAAAGATTTGGCCACTTTCAAGCAGTCGTTCATGGATGCCACATGAAAGCTACCCGCATCAATGGCATCTTGTTCCTGCAACTGCTGAAAAGAGGAAATAATATAATCCACCTCTGGCGGTTTGGGGATATTCTTACTAAGTTCTGCCATAGCCATACTACCTGCTTACAGAATCAGAAGAAAGTCCATTTGCTATCAGTGCATCCACTTCCTGCTTAGAATACAGGTTGCGTCTGCCAATCTTATGGACATGGATGTCGCCACGCTTTTCCATGCGCCACAATGTGGTATAGGTGATGTGCAAACGGGCGCACAGCTCGTCACGGGTGTAATACTCGGTGGATGCAGTTTGAGTTGGCTCTTTCAGCAGATTCTTACCCACCATTGTCTCCAATACTTCTGCAATGGCCTCCTTGAGGTCTTCCTTTTGCAGCATAATGAAATTACCTTTCATAACATGAAATTAAAAAATATGCTGCAAATATCACAAGTGGAAAAGTGGCTACAAGTGGCACTTAAAGAAAAATATAATCTTTGGTAGTTTTTTTAGAAAACCACTGATATACAATCATTTGTGTGAAATAAATTTATTCTATGCTTTTGTCAATGGCAAATAAGTGGGGATAGGTGGGCGTAAATTAGATAGGTACATAGTATCGTATGAAATGTGCAAATGGCGTATTTCCAAAGTGGAGATACGCCATTTGTGTATGTAATGGATTTATGAAATCGTTATAAGCGACTATACTTGCAGAAAATATGGTCAATCTGTTTCATTTTTTCACGGTACTCTTCTGTTGCGCTATCGCTCCCATTGTGTTTCTTGTTAATATTCTCAACTTTATAGCCACATTCTTTGGCTATATCTTCGAGCCAAGTGGCACGAAGATTCTCGGGTAACAAGAGAGATAAATCATGAAGAATTTTATACATGAGCATTCTTTTCTGTGAGCATTCTGAGAGGTAATCTATATGCGATCTGCGGGTAATAATGCTTTTAAATTCTTCTGGTGTGGTTATGTTTTTGAATATTTTTCCGTTGAAACTCTTATAAAGTTCTTCCATCAAGTCATTAGGGAAATGATAATCATTTTCTACCTTAGATACAATTGGTGAGAATTTGTTCGTATTATCTTTGGATTGGCCGTTCTGCCCATTTGCCATTTGTCCAGCACAGCTTTCTTTCTCGGCCACATAAAACAATGTGCCCTCACGTCGTCCAAGGTTAATTGTATATCTGCGGAACATATCTAAGTTCCATTCACCACGCTCCAAATCGTCTGACGAATTCAATTTTACACTCCACTGAGCAAAGTCCGTATGCTTAAAGGGATGGTCAAGGTCATATCTACGACAGTAATTGTAGGCAGATGTGAAACCATTCACGTACCAGCGACTTACTTGTGAGCTTAGTAGGCCAGTTTCTTTGTTTCCTGTGGATTCTGAATGCCTATCAAAGATGCGCTGTAACAGAGCCAGCGCATTGGTGGTAATCATGGCTTGTCTCGGTTCCTTATCCCATATGGCAATATAGAGGAAATATCCATCAACAGTTTTGGAACTGAATTCTTGGTAATCACCCTTAAACCATGGAAGGATTTTCTCCTGAAAGAAATCGTATGGTGTCATTATAGTGCTTTATAGGTTCGGTTCTTATTACTTCCACACGCCTCAATTCGCCCTTGCTCAACCAAGGTACTGAGATAATAACGAGATTGCGATGACTTCAATCCAAATGCTTGCATTATATCTGATGTTTTAACTTCTCCATTATTCGCAATATAATCCAATATCACTTGCATTTTATCGCCGGTGTTATCGCCAGTTTCTGATTTTATCGCCGGTTCATTAGGTGTTTTATCGCCGGATCTTATATTTATCGCCGGTTTATCGCCAGTTTTCGAGTTTATCGCCGTATTGTTATGGTCTTTACCGTCACCTAACTCTTTTTCCACCCCATCATCGGAAGCCTTTTCAAACAACACTTCCGAAAGATTTGTGCAATGTAGTCTCAAAATGGTTCGGTCAGGGTTGTGCGTGTCTTCCCACGTCGGCTGTTCACCGTATGCCGATTTCCAGCCATCGATGATGGTTGGGATGCCACTACCGGCACGTTCTCCAAGGTCGATGAGGGCGAACATCTTAAAGAGAATTGCATTGCGAGGGTCTGAAACGCCACCACTCATGGCCTCTTTCATACCTATTCGGAAATCACCCGGGTTCTCAAAGGTGTAACCATCAGGATATTTCTTGATGACCACCCCACGTCTGCCATAATAGTCAGCATTAACCAACGTATTCAATAATGCTTCGCGCACGGCCTTGTGAAGTGGGGTGTCATCCACTCGCATCATTCCCTCCAACTTGAAAGGACGAGGAAGGTCGTGGCTAAGTTTGTTAGCAACGGCAAAGAAGAAATCGAATACATTGCCACTCCATTCGCCCGATGAGGAAACCAATCTGTCCACCCAACGGATACTCGGGTCTCGATGGTCTTGATAGTCGAGGAAATATTGAGGATATTCTGAAAGAATCTCGTTTTCATACCCAAACATCAATAATCCTGCCGTTGTAGGATAAAACTTACCTTCATCAGCATCGTAACCAATGGCTCCTATTTTACCAAGAAATTCTTCATCATCCAGTTTCGACCAAACGTGATTGATGTGAGAAATATTGAAAATATTACGATAGCTATGCACTGTGTCCATGCAGAACACTTTCATATCGCGGTGTTTGAGCAATTTACGATCTTGGGTCAGTTGATAAGCGTCCCGATACATGGCCGATACCTCCTCGTGAGAGCAATGGTAATCGCCTTCACCGTTGCGCCGGTATGAGCCAGACATCGGGTCTTGACCGACATAGACAGGACGAAGGTATCGGTCTGCACGAGGTACACGAATAGAGATTACTTTCTTGCCTTCGTAATCTTCTACCGTCACATCTTTTTCAACAAGAAGATTGACATTGATTTTCTGGCGGTTGTTGACCATATTCCAAAAATCCTTCAGCATCTGGTCGGCATTCTGCACACCCGACACTTCAAAAGAGCCATCTTTCTTTTCATCAACACCAAGCAATATAATACCACCATCGGTATTAGCAAAAGAAGAATATGTCTCCCACATCGAGTTAGGGATGCCTCCCTTTGCCTTCTTAGCCTCCAGTCGATTTCCTTCCCTGTATGAACTGATTTCTTGTATATTATAAAGGTTCTCTTCCATCTTCATTCTTGTTAATGACTACAAATATATAGATTATTTATAACTTAAACAAATCTTATTTGTTTCTGTTTAGAATAAACTTATTTACAACGAAGCTAATAATTGCTTGCGCTCTTCATCGGTCATCTTCTTGAGTAGAGCGATAAGAGCCTCTTTGCCATCTTGCGTTTTGTCATTCAGTAAATACCAATTATATTGCAGCATTCTCTCCAAGGGATAGGCCCCTATATAATTGGAAGTTATATCTCCATTGCCACTGTGCCCCATGCTGTCGCTAATATATTTATATGGCACTGTTCCCGAGTTATTCAGATTAGTGGCAAAACTATGTCGAGCCCAGGTAGATGAAGGTCTTTGTTCTATGCCAAGCAGCTCTACCACCTTCGCCATATGCTCACGAATATAGCGATTATATCGTTGGATTACCCATACTTCTTGTTCTGGAGTTATCCACTCACTCATAATCGGGAACACACGCTTGTCAAGTTTAGGCTCATTGCCATACTTGTCTATAATCTTTTGTAGTTCTGGAGTAATGGGAAAGATGACCTCGCTAGCACTCTCGTTTCTGTCTCTCGTTTTATGACGCAAGAATCGGAGTTGCTTTCCATGTGTAGCAAAATACCAACCATCATAAGTCAGTCGCAAGGTGTCAGCCAAATTTTGTCCGTCACCCAGCTACATAAATAGGAACAGCCCTAAATCACGAAAGACGGCGTGTTTCTCTTTTGGAAAGAATAACTCCTTGCCTTTTTCGTCTTTGGCTTCGTCTCTTTCCCAAAAGTCATAAAGCATCTTCATGGTAGGAACATCAAGGAACTCATGCTTACGACTACACACCTTATTGTAGCCCGTGTCTTTGAACATTTCTTTGGTGCTTCCTTTAATCAAGCCACGGTCAATGTAGATATTTACAATGGTGCGGAATGTACGCAATGATATTCCAATGGATGTTGTACTAAGCTCATTTTTCTTCATTACCTTTACCCAATCCAGAATAAAGTTGTGACTTATATCACTTAAAGATACATCTTTTCCCATATCCCGTACAAACCTCTTTAATATATCCTCACTGCACCGAGCTGTTCCTGCCTTGCCATCGTCGCGCTTGGATACAATAAAAGATTCCCAAATGGAGTAGATTGTACTATCGTCATCTTTCCTCCCTTGATGTCGTTCCTGGAGTTTTCTCAAAGAAAAGTTTCCCTCATCGATGAGTTGATTTACAAGAGTAGCCACTTTCTCCATCTGTTTTTTTAATTCCTTTCGTTCTGAGGCTTTCTTGTTTCGTGATAATTTCTCACATTCACATAGTTCTATCCAATCTGTTCCTATATATGATTTCCCTATCCGCAGAAAAACTTTCTTACCAGCATATGCTATACGAATAGCGACAGGAGCAGTTTGGGAATAATCACCATCCATTCTTCTGGGATCCAACATAAGTGTACCTGTAACTTTCCCGTTGGAAGATACGAACTTTGCAAGCGAGGTTTCTCCCCTCTTTCGATACTTTTGAGACATATTCCCACTTCCGTGAACTTTCCCTTGACTTTTTCCATTATAATTCTCCTTTTAACAGGGGATTCACGAAATCATCCGTGAACTTTCTAAATAAAAACTGCTGCAAATTTAAGATATTTCTTGGAACAAATAAATAATATAACTTATTTATTTTCAAGCATTTAATATTATTTATAATTTCATGAAATATACATCAAATAGCCTCATAATCTGGAGATCCCTGGTTCAAGCCCAGGCTGGTCCACAAAGGGGGGTCAAAAGGACGTCAAACAACACGTCATTTTAGCCTTCAAAACAAGGATAATCGCTGTAAAATCAAGGTTTTACAGCGATTTTTTGTTTTTTATCCATATCCGTTTGACTGCCAAACTATACCTTTTGATAGTCATCATTCGGTCATTTTCTGCTACAGAAATTGCTACA
>ERZ773018.1368-NODE-1368-length-13104-cov-27.025366_pt1 | contig 13104 bp, 10 predicted proteins | sample MGYA00580840_ERZ773018 | MGnify/ENA primary metagenome ERZ773018 (study PRJEB29015, sample SAMEA2738125) | human oral metagenome | biome: human oral; feature: human-associated habitat; material: saliva | place: China | collected 2256 ... | reverse complement strand
TAAATTTGGAAAGTTACACGTTACTAAAGGGAATGTAGATAAATTATTAGGTATACTACTGACAGCTTCCAAGAAGCTAAAGAGGTCCCTAGCGCCTACGGGGAATTTGTATCGATAAGGGGTACAAATTCCCACTAAGCGCTCGGGACCCCTTGTAGGAAAATGTCCTAAGTGGGATATCTGTCAACTGGTATGGTTGACTAAAAATACTTCCTACGAAAATGTAGGGGGTATTTTTTTACGAAAAAATACAATCGATTCTTAAAAAGAAAAATTTTTGATTGGCAAAACCATAACAAGTTCGTTTTAGGGTTTTGATTTTGCGATTGATGCCTTCTAAAGGACCATTAGAGTATTCAAATTTAGCGCTATTTAAGACATATTTTCTGTTTTGACGAAGGGTTTGAATAGCAGTATCCATTTCTGTATTGGTTTTTTGGTAGTCTAAGATGGTTGACTCTAGTAATTCACTATTGCGCTCGTTTAGGGCTTTCGTGATATCTTGGTAAGTTTGGTATACTTCAGCGAACTTGGAAAATTTACTAGTAATGAGATCAACAGCATTTTGGCGAGTCATATATTGTTTAACGCCGCGAAGAAAAACTACTTCTTCAGGGTGAAGATCTTCAGCTTTTTTATGGAATAGCTTCCAATGTGACTTCATAATTTTATATTCTTGGCTCTGTTTATCAAGTTGCTTTAGGATAGAGATACGACAATTGTCCAAAGCGCGACCAGCTAATTGTACAAGGTGGAAGCGATCAATAATGATATTGGCATTAGGGAAAAGGCGATAGATAAAACTTTGATATTGAGCATTTAAATCAATTACAACTGATTGAACGCATTCGCGTTCGGCTTTTGAATAACGACTTTCAAAATAATCAACAATGGTAGGTGATAGACGATCCTGTAACTTTGTGACAATTTGGTGGGTTTCAGCGTCACAACAGATAAAGGACATCACAGACTTAATTGAACGAAACTCGTCAAAACATAGATGCTTAGGCAACTTAGCCACACGATAGTGTGGTTCCATGCGCTCTAAGATTGTTCGACGAACACTGCTAGGAGAGCAGTGACACATTTCAGCAATAAGCTGACCAGATAAGCCTTTACGAGCTAAAAGCATGATTTGATTTTTGAGATCACTGGATAAGGTTTGATTTTCTTTGGTTAAATTAGTAATAGCACCAAAAGTAGTATGGCATGATTTACATTTATAGCGTTGTTTACGAAGCTCTAGTTCATATCTTCTCCCATTTAAACTTGCCAGTCGTACATGAGTTTTGCGAAAGCCATCCTTATTAACTGTGGGAAAGCCACAGTTACGACAACGATTAATCGGATAAGAAAGAGTAGCTGTTATTAGCGTTATATACTCTTTAACAGAATCGTTGTTGTGTTCAGCTTCTTCAACAGAAATAATTTTAATATTTTTATCTTTAATTCCAAGAATATTTAGGATAGAATCATTATGGGACATTTGTTTAACCTTCTTTCATGATTTTTGTGGTGAATTGATTGTATAACGAGGGGACAGCAAATGTCCTCTTTTTTGTATAAAAGTAATACAGATTATGTAAAAGCAGAGGTTGTATCTATATGGCAACCAAATCCGGAGGCTGTGAAAAAAGGAAATTCCAAATGGGCAAATTTTATGTACTTAGTTGATGGTAAACAATATATATCTAGTAACAGAATACAGGTTTCTATGAATACGAAAGTAGGAGACTTAAAGCAAATAAAATATGATAAAAGAAATCCTGAAAAAATTTATGGGTTTTCAGTAAAAAGAGCATGTATTCTTTTTATCGTTGCAATTGTTTTATTTATAATTGCTAAATTTAAGTTGTTTTAGTGGAGGTGATTAATATGCCTAAAATTCCATCGCTTGTAGTCTTTTGTATGATATGTATTCCGATAATAAGATTAATTTATTTGGCTATAAAAAAGAAAAAAATACGAGTAAGTTTTTTGCTTGACCTGTCCGTTGGGGACAGTGCTATCTTTTAATTAAAGGAGGTGGCAAACCATGTTAAGAAATGAAATTCAAAACAAAACAGGTTTAACAAGAAAAGCAATTGAATATTATGAGGAGAAAGGACTTATAAATCCTCAAAAAACTGAAAACGGTTATAGAGATTACAGCGAGAATGATTTAGAGGTTTTAATTCAAATATCTTTATTTAGAAAACTTGGAATTAGTGTAACTGAAATAGAAGGGTATCTAACCACTGGCATTAGTGCATTATCATCTGTTTTAAGAAGAAAGCAACATCAATTAGATGTTGAAGAGAAAAGAAAAGAAGTCCTTGAACTTGTAGTTAAAGGTGAAAATCAGGAACTTATAAATGAAAAAATTAAATTGATTGAAGCAGAGGAATCAATCTACGAAAGATTAGAGAGATTATTTCCAGGATATTTTGGACAAATGTTATTTGCAGCATATCAACCATTTTTAAATGAATCATTAGGAAAAGATGAGGAAGAAGCATTTGAAAAATATGTAGATTACTTAGATAATTTACCATTATTTCAGTTAAGTAAGGATGAGCAAAATTATATTGAAAAGATAAGTTCTACTTTTGATATGCAGATACTAAAAAAAGTTAATAAAGATAAAATTAACGCTATTGAAAATGTTGAAAAATGGCTAAAAGAAAATGATAATACTATTTCTCAATATGAAGAATATAAAAACAGTGAAGAATATCAAAAGAGCCTAATGAAGCAAATTCAAGATAAATTACAAAACTTTATGAAAGACAACAAGTATTATGAAATTGCGATTCCACTTATTAGAAAATTTAGTAAAAGCTATGATGATTATTATAAGAAACTAATCGTAGCAAATGATAAGTACTTAGAAATTAAATGTTAATGGTATTGAAAAGTATCTACTTGTAAATAGTGGGTGCTTTTCTTTTTTTTAAAATTTCATAAATCTGGTTACCAAGAGGGATAAATTTTCACTATTAAAGTGTAGGGGGAAATTTATCCTTTTTGCTTTTGAGGTAGAAGAGAAAATCTATTCCGTTATTAAGCAAAGAATCCTACATAGCAGAAAGCTAATTGATCTTTGACAACTGAATAGACCAAGGTGGGACGTTATCCATTTGTGGAGAATTATGACCTACGCCAAGACTTTTCTGCTGAGAAATTGGTTTAAATGAATACTGGTAAGTGCCAAGGATAAAAGAAAAAGAGCGATAAATAGGAATACATAAAGGATAGGTGTGGCAATCTATCTCTGTGATACGAATGGTGATAATGATACTTCAATAGTTTAAGCCGGCTCGTCTTAATAAGGGGCGGTGGTGAGATTCCAATGTAGCAGCCAATGCACCTACCAATGTCATAAAACTTATTATAAAAATAGTGAGGTTAAGACTATGAATAAGAAAAAAGAAGTTAAGAAAGATAAGGATAAGAAGCAAATAGCCGATGATTATTCTAAGAAAATAACCTACTCTACGAGCGAAAGTGAAAAGCTTGATTTACTTGATATTGTTGAGATGTATCTATGTAAATCTTGTGTCAGAATTTGAGGGGCTGACAAAGAGAAATAGGGTGCGGTAAAATATAGGTGGTAGAAGTAATCTTCCGAAATGACTATTTGCCAAAATATCATTTTAGGAGGATTGTTATGAGAAATACTGCGTGTATGTATCTTCGTCTTTCAAGAGAAGATGGGGACAGTAATGAAAGTAACTCTATTTCAAATCAAAGACAAATAATCAAATCTTACGCTAAAGAAAAGAACATAGATCTATCTTATGAATATGTAGATGATGGATATAGTGGTTCTAATTTTGAGCGTCCAAATTTCAAGAATATGATTGATGACCTGAATAAAGGAAAGTTTTCTATCATTATGGTAAAAGACTTATCTCGTTTTGGTAGAGATTATATTGAGTCTGGGAAGTATCTGCAAAAGATATTTCCTGAAAAAGGTATTCGCTTCATATCTGTAAATGATAACTATGATAGTGATAATGCAGATGTTAGTGATACACATTTAATACTTCCAATTAGAAATTTTATCAATGACAGTTATTGTCGAGATATTTCTATGAAAGTGAAATCATCAAAAGAGGTGAAAAGGAAGAATGGCGAGTTTATTGGATCATTTGCTCCTTTTGGATATAAGAAAGATGATAAGAACAAACATCAGCTTGTAGTTGATACAGAAGTAGCTCATATCATTGAGCGAATATTTAATATGAAAATAGAGGGTTATTCCTCAAAGGCTATTGCCGACTTTCTAAACAGTATTGGAACAGTTACACCATCAAAGCACAAAGAAAATAATGGTGATAACTTCAATACTGGTTTTGTTGTGAAAAAAGCAAAGTGGGATGCTAAGATGGTAAACCGTATTATTTCAAATAAGGTTTATATTGGTGTCCTGGAACAAGGAAAAACCACAAAGTTAAATTATAAATCAAAGCACGAAGTCGATGTTTCCAAAGAAGACTGGATAACAATAGAAAATGCTCATGAAAGCATAGTATCAAAATCCATCTTTGCACTTGCAAACAAAATGCTACTTCGTGATGTGAAACAGTCTAAAGATAAGCCATATATATTATCAGGTATGCTTTATTGCAAAGATTGTGAAAGTCCTATGATTAGGCGAAAAGTAAGAGATAAGATTTTCTACATTTGCTCTGAATATAACAATGCTGGAGAGTGTTCAAGACATAGTGTAAAAGAAGACTATGTTACTCATGCAACTATTCATGCATTAAATGAATATCTATCTAAGTACAATGAACTGCTTAAAAAAGTTAGCGAAATAGATGTGTCAAAGTTTAAATTAAAAGTTGATTTTGAGTCATTATATGCAGAAAAAAGAAAGCATGAAAGACTTAGACAATCTCTTTACATGGATTTAGAAGAAGAACTTATTACGACTGAGGAATTTGAACGATTTAGAAAAAATTATCTTATCAAGATTAGAGAAATTGAGAAACAAATTATTACAAAGCAAAATATCGTAGATGAACTGAAAATGAAGATAAACGATAAAGGTAGTTTCGTTTCTGAGATAGTTCCTAATCCTGAAAATGGTGAACTGAATCGATTGTCTTTAGTGTCTTTTATAGATCGTATTGAGATTGGAGAGGATAATGCAATTAACTTTGTCTTCAACAATATTGAAACAGTGAATCTGCTTCAAGCGATTGTAGATAGTGATAAGGTCGAAGCTAAGGATACACATAATGCAAGACTAATATCAATGGGCAAGTTATTTGGTGAGCATTTAGAAAGAGTTGAACCTAAGCTTGCAGTTGGAGGTGTTTGTTAATGGCAAGGACTTCCAAAAGATATATAAGAAAAAACGAAGAACAAGCACAAAAAGTATTCTATAAAGCAGGAGTATATACAAGATTATCCAGTGAAAGAAAAGAAGAATGGCGTGAGAAATCATCGTCTATCGAAACACAGGTGCTTTGTTGTAAAGAGTATGCTTTAAAGGAAAATATCAAAGTCGTAAATATTTACACAGACTATGAATATAGTGGGACAAATTTTGAAAGACCACAGTTCCAGGAAATGATGCAAGATATTCGTGAAAGAAGAATTAATTGTATTATCATAAGGGACTTATCAAGACTTGGAAGAGAATATCTTGAGATGGGAAGACTCATAGACAAGGTATTTCCGTTCTTGGGAGTAAGGTTTATTTCTGTTAATGATAAGGTTGATACCGTTAAGGATTTAGACTCAAAGAAGTCATTTGAAGTAACTCTTAAGAATATCGTCAATGATATGTATGCTAAAGACATTTCTGTAAAGATAAAGACAAGCAAACATAATAGGGCAAGAAATGGATATTTTATTGGTTCTGTTCCGCCCTATGGATATAAGGTAGTGAAATTAAAAGAGGGACAGAAGTTAGAAGTTGATGAGAATGTTCGATTCATTGTTGAAGAAATGTTCCGACTAACACTTGGAGGGAAAAGCCAATATGAGGTTGCAAAACACTTTAATACTATGGGTTATGCTACAGGAATGGTCTATTACAAAACAGGTAGAATTTATAGACGGGATGGTGATCCGCAGTGGAATAAAGGTACTATTTCCAAAATGCTTACTAATAGAACTTATACAGGAACTTTGGTGCAAGGCGTTAAGCAACAAAATCTTGCAAAAGGAATGAAGCAACAATTTGTAGATGAAAGCCAGCATATTATATATGAAAATGCTCATGAACCTATTATCTCAAAAGAAGACTTTGAAAAAGTGCTGCAAGGGCGAGCAAATAGATTAAAGAACAATGCTTTTGGTGCAGAGATGCATAACTTTGAAAGAGATTATGAGAATAGATATAAGGGCTTGATTTTTAATAATGCAACAGGTAAGGAACTTTATCGAAGAACCAGAATTTACGGGACAAACCATGATAGGCTTTATTACTCTTTTCAAAACGATACTTGCACAGGCAAGATAGATAACGAAGTAGGAGTATTTATTATGGAAAGAGAGCTTGATAAGGCAATGTCTGAAAAGGTAGCAGAGTTTATTACTAAGGCTACAAGCAAGGCAAAGCTAATAGAAAGAGTGTCTGCTAGGTTTTTTGAAAGTATAGATAAGCTAAACGAAGATATTTCAAAGCTTAAAATTAAGACAGAGAAGGAAGAATTCCTAATTCAAAAAGCTTATGAAGAATATAGCTTAGGCAAGATTGATAGGGAAGTATATAGCCTTAAAAGAGAGATTACTCTTAGCCATATTGCAACAATCAATAATGAAGTTATTGCTATTGAAAAGGTTGTAAAAGACCTTGAAAGGGATAAGAAAATATCTATTAAGTGGATTAAGGACGTATTTTCGGCAAAAAAGGTTGAAAAATTACCATCTGATTTAATTCATAGCTTAGTGGAAAAGATAATTGTCTATGGCAATCATAACTTTGAAATAATCTTTAAATTTAATATGGATAGTTTGATGGGAGGTGTTAATATTGAGTAAAATTGCACTTTACATTAGATTATCTGTAGAAGATCAGATGAAGAAAGATGAGAGCGAAAGTATCATCAATCAAAGGTATTTCCTGAATGATTTTCTTGATAGAAATGATGAATTTAAAAGTTTTCAAAGAGAAGAATACATTGATGACGGATATACAGGTACAAATGAGAAAAGACCATCTTTTCAAAGAATGCTAGAAGGAGTTAAGAATGGTAAAATCAATGCCATAATTGTAAAAGACTTATCGAGATTTATGAGGGATTATATTTCGCTCGGTGATTATCTGGAGAATATATTTCCTTTTCTTGGTATTAGATTTATTGCGATTAATGATGGCTATGATAGTGATAAGGAAAAAGGGAATGGAACAGACCTTGATATTCAGTTTAAAGGTTTGCTATATGACTTTTATACAAAAGATATTTCGCAGAAAGTAAAGACAGTTACTACAGAACTTAAGAAGCAAGGAAAGTTTCTTGCATGGAGTCCAGCATTTGGTTATATGAAAGATCCAGATGATAAGCACAACATCATTATTGATGATAAGACAGCTTGGATTGTGAGGAAGGTATATGACTTAGCACTTACAGGACTTGCATCAAGAAAGATTGCAGCAGTTATGAATGAAGAGAATATACCAACACCAAACGAACGTAAAAAAGAACTTACAAATATGGATTATGAATATAACATAGTATCATCAGATACAAGAGATGCACCAACATGGACAAATGGTACAGTGGTAGATATTTTATCCAATGAAAATTACACAGGCACTTATGTCTTCAATATGCAAGAAAAGTCGGTATTGACTCCTGGTAGTTTTAAATTTAATCCTAAAGAAGAATGGGGTAGAGTTTATGACCACCATGAAGCTATCGTTTCAAGAGAAGAGTTTGAAAGGGTTCAAGCTATCAAAGAAAATAATAGTTTCTTAAAAGGGAAAAATACTGACTATACATGGAGAAAGCATTCCCCATTACAAGGCTTCGCAAGATGTCCTACTTGTAACCATATTCTGGGACTTACTCAATCAAAGTTTAAACGACCGGATGGAAGCATGAGAATACACAAGTATTTTCATTGTAGGATCTGCAAGTGTAATAATGTTGAACATAAAAACTCAAGAGTTGATAAATTAGAGGAACAGGTGCTTTCGCTTATTAAAGAGAAATATGGTGAAGTAGAAGTAAAGCTCAAAGAAAAAATAAGCATTAAAGATATAGAGAAAAAGATAGAAAAGCTTCAGGCAAAAAAGATGTCTGATTTTGAAAAATATAAACTTGGGAAAATGACGAAAGTTAAGTTTGTAGAAAGTAAAAATCAGATAGATAATGAAATTAGTAAGCTAGAAGAAAAGATAAAACTATCTTCTAACGAAACAGAAGTAGTAACAGATAATGAACTTACACGAGAACTTATGGAAAAGTATGTTGAGTCGGTTATCTGTGAAGGCAGTATAGTTCAAAAAATCATATGGAAATAGACGCAAGAGGGAGTGAGAAATCACTCTCTTTTTGCTATCTAAAAATAGACAATATATTTTGTGTCAGTCGCTTGACACGAGAGGGTTCGGGCACAACAGGCCATGCGGTAGCGCAGCTCAACAAGGAAGACGGTGGCAAGCGCAAGTATATTCTTTGCACCAACAATGAGAATAATATCTGCGAAGAAGTAACTTATAAACGTTTGGCAAATATCCAAGAGGATCTGCCGCATAACCTCAAATATTTCAAAACTCAATTCATCGAAAAAGAGGATGAAGATTTAGAATATGCCCTGCTCAATAATGTGAAGACCTTGATTGAGCTGGAGCATGCCATTGACCTAGAAGAAAGTGATAAGGCGGTTGCCTTTACTTTGTCGGAAATCAGAGAGCTGGATTTGTCAGGCATTAAGACAGTTTATGTCCGTCAGCATTCCCATGCTTTGATGGGAAAAGAAGATAGGGTACGGTATGAAGGAATTGAGCTAGTCGATGTTCCTGAATACTATTTTGCAAAAGAAATGAGAGAGGCAGGATTATAATGAAACTATTTCCTTTTCAAGAGCAGGCAGTTCAAACCCTGCAAGACAAGTTTTTTTATTCTCGAAAACAAACAACGGTCTTTTATGCACCTACTGGAGCCGGAAAGACTATCATGCTCATTAGACTGATGGACAGAATTATTGAGTATAATCCCAATCCTTATGATTACGTCTTTGTCTGGCTGACACCGGGAAATGGAGAATTGGAAGAGCAGTCTTGGAATAAAGCCAAAGATATCGGTAAATTTGTCAAATCTATTACTTTAGATGAAGCCTTGACTGGCGGTTTTCGAGCTGACACAGCGACTTTTTTGAATTGGGAACGTGTCAAAAATGATAAGGCTATTGCCTTGCGTGAGGGCGAAACCAAAAATCTTGACGATATTATTAAAGATGCTAAGCATAAGGGGTTGCACTTTGTCTTGATTATTGATGAAGAGCATCGCGATCAGACGGAAAAAGCGCAGCGGATTATTGATAAATTTGAAGCAGATAAGATTATTAGAGCTTCTGCAACACCCAAATCATCATCACCAGATTATGATAATGTTCAGGTCAATGATGAAGATGTCATTGCTCAGGGGCTGATTGTCCGTAATGTAGAGCTCAATCCAGATGGCGTGGATGGAGATGTTGTGGATAATATGGTCCAATATTTTTTGGATTTTGCGGATGATAAGCGCCGTCAGGTAAAAGTAGAATACGAAAAATTAGGTCTTTCCATCAATCCATTGGTATTGATTCAGTTTCCTGATGAGAGAAAAGCAAATAAGGAGGAACGCAAGAGCCTCATCAAACAAGTCAGGGACTATCTATCTGAAATTGGTCAGGAGGATGGACAGGTAGCGACTTGGCTGGCTAATGAGAAAATTAACATAACTGCGATTGAAAAAGAGAACAGTCCTGTTAATTATCTATTGATGAAGCAGGCGGTTTCCACCGGATGGGATGCGCCTCGAGCTAAAATTTTGGTCAAGCTGCGTCTCAATACTGAACCCAATTTTACTTTGCAGACTATTGGTCGTATTCGCAGAATGCTTGGGCAAAAGCATTATGATAACCCCTTGTTAGACAACGCTTTCATCTACTCGAACGACCAGAAATATATAGCAGATGTCTTGAAAACAGGAGAAGGAGCTTATATTGCGACTTATGAGCTGAAAGAGGAAGCACCTGATTTCCAACTTACTTCAGTAAAACCAAATTTACGAGCCGGTTTGACGAACAGTGAGGTCATTCAAGCACTTCGCAAGCAGTTCAAAAATGACTATGGTCTAGTAGAACAAAACGGCAAGCAAAATCAAGAAAAATTAGAGAGTTACGGTTATATTTTTGGGACAACAATTCTTCAATATTTAGTTAAATCTGATAAATTAGAGCGAGATATCGTTACTGAACAGCTAATAGCATTTGATATTAAAATGCCTGTCAATCTTCGTGACAATCGTTTGGATCTACTGAATGCTGAACAAGCCATCCAAAAATATCTTTACCGAGATAGACCTAGTGATGTCAATCATATCTTACTGGAATTATTTTCAAATCGCAGCGAAGAACCTACCAAGCGTTTTCTAAGTTTAAAACCGTCTGAATTTATGGCTTTTGTCATCAATAATTACAGACTTCTTCGTGAAACTGCTAAAAATGCAGATGCACAGGGACTGTTTGATAAACAGTTGTCTTTGGAATACGGTATCAGTCATAATGAATTGGACCTTGTTTCTTTGGTTCTTCCTAAGAATGAAATGTATCAAACTTTGAAAAATGAAGCCGGAGAAGTTTTCTCAAAAAATGTTTACAAAGGTTACGGCAGAAATAATTGGGTGACAACTTCAAAGCCAGAAAAAGCCTTTGAAGAATGGCTTGAAAGCAGCCAACAAGTCAAGTGGTGGTACCGCAGCAAGGACCGAGGAGATAACTATTTCTCAGTTGCGTATGGGCAAAAGAAAGAAGGCTTTTTCCCGGATTATATTTTTTTAGGGACAGATGGTCGGACCTATGTCGTTGAAACTAAAGGTGGAAAGAAACAAAATATTGACACATACTCAGAAGCAAAATTCAAAGCAATCCGAGAGTGGTCTGAAAATAAGGACACCAATCCAAATGGGGCGCGTTTTGCTTTTGTCCGTCCAATCGTCAATACTGCTGGCGATGTGACGGGCTTACTCTTTAACAATACTGTATGGAAAGAGGATATCAATGATAGAGAATACTGGAAGCCAATGAATGAATTCTTCCAAGATGATTTGTTTGACTTTTAATTCTGTCTGATTTATAGGAAGAAGAAAGTTGCTTATCAAAAAATCCACCTTACAAAGTGGATTTTTTTAAATAATTGTTATATGAGCCATATCTTAACCTATTATTTACAAACCTTAGATTATTGAAAAAAAGCGCTAAATCCGCTATAATGGATAAGTTGAAAGGATCAGGGATTCCGATGTAAAAATAAAAAGTAGATGCTAACATTCACGATTATTCTAAAATGAAAGAAAGAGAAAAAGATGACTTTACAAGAAGAAATTAAGAAGCGACGGACTTTTGCTATTATCTCCCACCCGGATGCGGGGAAGACGACTATTACTGAGCAGTTGCTCTATTTTGGAGGCGAGATTCGAGAGGCTGGGACGGTCAAGGGGAAAAAGACCGGAAACTTTGCCAAGTCCGACTGGATGGATATTGAGAAGCAGCGGGGAATTTCTGTGACCTCTTCTGTCATGCAGTTTGACTACGATGGCAAACGGGTTAATATTCTGGATACGCCGGGGCATGAGGATTTTTCAGAAGATACTTATCGAACCTTGATGGCGGTGGATGCAGCGGTCATGGTCATTGACTCAGCTAAAGGTATTGAGGCACAGACCAAGAAGCTCTTTGAGGTTGTCAAACATCGCAATATCCCAGTCTTCACCTTTATGAACAAGCTGGATCGAGATGGCCGCGAACCTTTAGATCTACTGGAAGAACTGGAAGAAATTCTAGGCATTGCTAGCTACCCAATGAACTGGCCAATCGGTATGGGAAAAAGTTTTGAGGGTCTCTATGATCTCTATAATGAACGTCTAGAACTGTACAAAGGCGATGAGCGTTTTGCTTCTTTGGAAGATGGGGACAAACTTTTTGCTTCCAATCCTTTCTATGATCAGGTCAAGGAGGATATCGAACTCTTACAAGAAGCTGGAAATGAATTTTCAGAAGAAGCGATTTTGGATGGTAAACTGACACCCGTTTTCTTTGGTTCAGCCTTGACCAACTTTGGCGTGCAGACTTTTTTAGAAACTTTCCTTAAGTTTGCTCCGGAACCACATGGTCATAAGAAGACAGACGGTGAAGAAGTCGAGCCGCTCAGCCCAGACTTTTCAGGTTTTGTATTTAAAATTCAGGCCAATATGGATCCGCGCCACCGTGACCGCATTGCCTTTGTCCGTATCGTTTCGGGTGAATTTGAGCGTGGGATGAGTGTTAACCTGCCTCGTACTGGGAAGAGTGCCAAGCTTTCTAATGTCACCCAGTTTATGGCGGAAAGTCGTGAAAATGTAACCAATGCCGTGGCTGGAGATATCATCGGGGTTTACGATACAGGTACTTATCAGGTTGGAGATACGCTAACTGTTGGGAAAAACAAGTTTGAATTTGAACCACTGCCAACCTTTACACCAGAGATTTTCATGAAGGTTTCGCCTAAGAATGTCATGAAACAAAAATCCTTCCACAAAGGAATCGAACAACTGGTGCAAGAAGGAGCCATTCAGCTTTATAAGAACTACCAAACAGGTGAGTACATGTTGGGTGCTGTCGGCCAACTCCAGTTTGAAGTCTTCAAGCACCGCATGGAAGGTGAGTACAACGCTGAAGTTGTCATGACTCCAATGGGTAAAAAGACGGTTCGCTGGATTAAGCCAGAGGACCTAGACGAACGCATGTCATCTAGCCGCAATATCTTGGCCAAAGATCGTTTCGACCAACCTGTATTCCTCTTCGAAAATGACTTTGCCCTCCGCTGGTTTGCAGACAAGTATCCAGACGTGGAGTTGGAAGAGAAAATGTGATTCAGTAAGTCTACTTGATTGCAAAGCAATCTAAGTAGACTACGGC
>ERZ773018.1367-NODE-1367-length-13110-cov-3.982459_pt1 | contig 13110 bp, 7 predicted proteins | sample MGYA00580840_ERZ773018 | MGnify/ENA primary metagenome ERZ773018 (study PRJEB29015, sample SAMEA2738125) | human oral metagenome | biome: human oral; feature: human-associated habitat; material: saliva | place: China | collected 2256 ... | reverse complement strand
TCTCTTGGCAAAATATGCTGGATGTCTTCAAAGTTGGTTGGGGAATTGTCCAATCCCTCTTTATCATGTTACGACTGCGTCCACAGGCTCTTTTTTCTAAGGGAGGATTTGTCTCAGTACCGCCGGTTATCGCAGCGCGTGTGTCAGGAGTACCTGTCTTTATTCACGAATCGGACCTATCTATGGGCTTGGCCAATAAAATTGCCTATAAATTCGCAACCAAGATGTACTCAACCTTTGAGCAGCCTGCTAGTCTTGCAAAAGTCGAGCATGTGGGGGCAGTGACCAAGGTAACAGATCAAGAGACGCCAGAACCAGACGAGTTGGTGGATATCCAAACTCACTTTAATCCCAAATTGCCAACCGTATTATTTGTCGGAGGTTCTGCAGGAGCTCGTGTATTTAACCAACTGGTAACAGACCACAAGAAAGTGCTAACAGAACGCTACAATATTATTAACCTCACAGGAGATTCTAGCCTTAATGAGTTGAGCCAAAATCTCTTCCGTATCGACTATGTGACGGATCTCTATCAACCCTTGATGGAGATGGCGGATGTGGTGGTGACTCGAGGTGGGGCCAACACGATTTTTGAACTCTTGGCTATGGCTAAACTCCATCTCATTGTCCCTCTTGGACGTGAGGCTAGCCGAGGAGACCAGATTGAAAATGCGGCCTATTTTGTTAAAAAGGGTTATGCAGTAGAACTCCAAGAGACAGAATTGACCTTGGAAAGCTTGGAGGAGAAAGTCAGTCACCTGCTTAGTCATAAGGACCAATACCAAGTTAGTATGAAGGCTTCAACTGAATTGAAATCTCTTAATGATTTTTATGCCCTACTAAGAAAAGACTTATCATAAGGAAAACCAATGTCAAAGGATAAGAAAAAAGAATCAAACCAGAAACAAGAATTGTCTGAATGGCAGAAACGGAACCAAGAATATCTGAAAAAGAAGGCTGAGGAGGAAGCTGCTCTAGCTGCGGAGAAGGAAAAGGAAAAACAAGCTCGAAAGGAGGCCAACTCGAAACTATTGGAGGAGGCCAAGAAATCCTCGAGTCAGTCCGACGAGGAAGATACAAGTCCAAGTCAGAAACCCTCCGAGAAAGATGAGAAAGCTCAAAAGGAAGACAGCGAAGTAAAAAAAGAGAAAGAGAAAAAGAAAAAAGAAAAGCCAGAAAAACCTGCCAAGCCGAAAATTGCTCCTGTTCATATTTGGAGGGCAGTCAGTATCTTGGTGCCGAGTGTTCTGGTTCTCCTCCTTTCTATCTATCTCTTGACTCCTCTTTCGACTCTTAAGCATATCGAGGTTAAGGGGAATGTCCAGACCCAAGCGGATGACATTAAACAGGTTTCTGGCATTCAGGATAGTGACTATACCTTGTCTTTGTTATTGAACAAGGACAAGCACGCTGAGCAGATCAAGTCGAATCACTGGATAGAGTCAGCAACGATTGACTACAAATTTCCAACAAACTTTACGATTGAAGTCAAAGAGTTTGAGATTGTGGGCTACTATGTGACAGGTGAAGACCACTATCCAATCCTGTCTAGTGGAACAATTGACTCAAGCCCTGTCAACCTTTTGAACCTGCCTGAGACCTATTTAACAGTTACCTTTAACGATGAGCAGCAGGTGAAGGACCTGATTGCGGGTCTTTCTAGCATCAGTGAGGACATAAAGAGTCAAATCCAGAAGATCGAACTAGCCCCAAGTAAGGCAACTGCAGATCTTCTAAAAATCACCATGCTGGATACAGATGAAATCTTGGTTCCCTTGTCAGAGTTGAGTAAAAAATTGCCTTATTACAGCAAAATCAAGCCACAGTTAGCAGAACCGAGCTTCATCGATATGGAGGCAGGAATTTATAGCACTAGCCTGGCTGATAAACGCTTAGAAGAAGCTGAGGAAAAGGCCAAACAAGAGGCTAAGGAAGCGGAGAAGAAAAAACAGGAAGAAAAAAAAGCTGAAGAAAAGAAACAAGAATAAGAATCTTCAGTTTTTACTTGACAAGTGTCGTTATAAATAATAGAATAGTAGAAAACTTTTAAAGCAGTCCAGAGAGGCAGCTAAGGTTAGACAGTGAAAGGGTGGAGACTACCCGTTTTTCGTGGAACCTAGCTGCTAGCAGGTTCCTTTTTTGAGCAATGGACTGTTAGCAAAGAATAGGAGAAAAGAATGCGTGAGAGTCGCCCGGTCATTGCTCTGGATTTTCCAAGTTTCGAGGAAGCCAAAGAATTTTTAGCCCTTTTTCCAGCAGAGGAAAAACTCTATGTCAAGGTAGGAATGGAAATCTATTATGCAGTAGGTCCAGAGGTTGTTCGTTATTTGAAATCATTAGGTCACAACGTCTTTTTAGATCTCAAATTGCATGATATTCCAAATACAGTCAAGTCAACCATGAAAATCTTATCAAGTCTGGGTGTCGATATGACCAATGTTCAGGCTGCAGGTGGGCTTGAAATGATGCAGGCTGCGCGTGAAGGCCTTGGTGATCAAGGGATTCTTATCGCGGTGACCCAGCTGACCTCAACATCTGAGGAACAGATGCAGGACTGTCAAAATATCCAGACTAGCCTGCAAGAGTCGGTCATCCACTATGCTAAGAAAACAGCTGAAGCTGGATTGGATGGAGTGGTTTGCTCAGCCCAAGAAGCCCAACTCATCAAGGAAGCTACAAACGAAGATTTTATTTGTTTGACACCAGGTATTCGACCAGCAGGTGCTGAAGCAGCGGATCAAAAACGCGTAGTGACCCCTGGTCAGGCCTATCAAATCGGTAGTGACTACATTGTAGTAGGTCGTCCAATCACGCAGGCGGAAGACCCTGTAGCAGCCTACCATGCTATCAAGGAAGAATGGACACGCGACTGGGTTTAAAGCGTATTTGATTATAGATTTAAGGATAAGAAGGAGTATACCATGACACTTGCTAGAGACATTGCTAGCCATCTATTGAAAATTCAAGCGGTTTATCTCAAACCAGAAGAGCCTTTCACTTGGGCATCTGGTATCAAGTCACCTATTTATACGGATAATCGTGTGACCCTAGCTTACCCAGAGACTAGAACTTTGATTGAAAATGGTTTTGTGAATGCTATCAAAGCAGCCTTTCCAGAGGTAGAAGTCATCGCTGGTACAGCGACAGCAGGGATTCCACATGGAGCTATCATCGCGGACAAGATGAACCTACCCTTTGCCTATATCCGTAGCAAACCAAAAGACCACGGAGCTGGAAACCAAATCGAAGGCCGTGTAGCCCAAGGCCAAAAGATGGTAATTGTAGAAGACCTGATCTCAACTGGTGGTTCAGTTCTCGAAGCGGTAGCAGCTGCCAAGCGTGAAGGAGCAGATGTCCTCGGTGTAGTAGCCATTTTTAGCTATCAACTAGCAAAAGCAGATAAGAACTTTGCAAACGCAGGTGTGAAACTGGTGACTCTCTCAAACTACAGCGAGCTCATTCACCTAGCCCAAGAAGAAGGCTATATCACACCAGAAGGACTTGACCTCCTAAAACGTTTTAAAGAAGACCAGGAAAATTGGCAAGGATAGAAACTCAGGCTTGTAAGAAATAGCAAGCCTCTTTTTCATTTTTATGATAGAATTATATTGATAGCGTTTTTATGAAAAAATATGTGTGAATGAAGAAGGTTTGTATGGAGATTGATAATCGGAGTATTCGTCTAGGAGATGAATTAAAGAAAGAAATAAAACCCGGAAGCAAGGTAAAGATTGCTGCTGCAACGTTTTCGATGTTTGCCTTTCAACAGTTAAAGGAAGAACTTGAAACGATCGAGGAGTTGAAATTTATCTTTACAAATCCAACCTTTGTGACTAATGAGACGAGAGTTGGATATCGTGAATATACGATTCCAAAAAAAGAGCGAGAGCAGTCTATTTTTGGAGGACGTTATGAGCTGAAGTTAATGAATGAATTAACCCAAAAAGCAATTGCTAGAGAATGTGCTGAATGGATTAGGAAAAAGGCTCGTTTTAAATCTATCAACATTGAAACCGATGAGATTCCAAATGGTATGCGGATAGAAACGAATGATGATACTGTCGCTGTGGATCGACTCAAAAACTTTGATCGAAAAGAATTGGGCTATGATTCTTCTTTGTTCAAAACCACACGGCATATCTACCATGCTCCATTGAGTTTATCCTATCTAGATGAATTTGATAGTCTCTGGCAAAATGATGAGTATTTTCGGGATGTGACAGAAGAGTTCTTGGAAACTCTCAATTTAGCTCATAAAGAACATTCCCCTGAATTTCTCTACTATGTCATGCTTTATAACCTCTTTAGCGAATTTCTTGAGGATATCAATGATGACTATACCCCAAATGAACAGGTGGGCTATAAAAATACTAAGCTGTGGAATCTTCTCTATGATTTCCAACAAGATGCAGTAAAATCAATCATTTCAAAACTCGAAAAGTATAACGGCTGTATCTTAGCAGATTCGGTAGGATTAGGAAAAACCTTTACAGCTTTAGCTGTTATGACCTACTATGCCTATCGTGGGAAACGAATTTTAGTTTTGTGTCCGAAAAAGTTAGAAAACAACTGGAACATGTACCGACATGATTATGTCAACAACCCTATTTATGACCGTCATCTCATTTACGATGTTTTATATCATACCGATTTAAGTCGAGATAAAGGAATTTCGAATGGTATAGATCTTGCCTTAAATAAATGGGAAAATTATGACTTAGTGGTTATTGATGAGTCTCATAATTTCCGTAATGGTGGATCCAGCGAAAGTGATCAAGTGGAGGGACGTGAAAATCGTTACAGCCGATTAATGAATCGAATTATCAAATCAGGTGTTCCTACTAAGGTACTGATGTTATCAGCCACTCCAGTTAATAATCGCTTTAATGATCTAAAAAATCAAATCGCTTTAGCCTATGAAGGGGATGTAGAGCAGATAGATGGAAAATTAGATACACAGTCGTCCATTAATGATATTTTTCGGAATGCTCAGTTGGCCTATAACAAATGGGCAGATTTACCAGCTGAAGAGCGAACGACAGATAAACTATTATCGACTTTAGACTTTGATTTCTTTAAAGTTCTGGATAGTGTGACGATTGCCCGTAGCCGTAAACACATCCGAGAATTTTATGATCGAAAAGCGATTGGAGATTTTCCAGAACGTCTGAAACCAAGAAACTTTGAACCTGATTTGACAGTGTCGGATCTAGATGTGACCTATAAAAAGTTATACCAGTTGTTAGATCAGTTACAGTTAACCATTTACCAACCTTCACTTTATATCTATCCCTCAAAGCGTGAGAAATACGAAATAGTATTAGCAGGGAATAAAGCCAACCTTACTCAACTGGGTCGTGAGTCGGGGATGAAAAAGCTGATGATGATCAATCTGCTTAAACGCTTAGAAAGTTCTGTTGCAGCTTTTCGTTATACCTTGATCGATGTCGTTAAATCGTATGTAGATGAGACTTTAAAAGCTATTTCAACATATGAGCAAACTGGTTTAGATGCTTTATCTGGAGTGCCTGTCTTAAATGAAGATGATTTCGATATAGAAGATAGCAACTTGGATGTCTTTATCGGGAAGAAGAATAGAATTGCTTTGAAAGATATGGACTATCGCAGTTGGAAATTAGAGTTAGAGAAAGATCAAGCAATTTTGCTGGAATTAGAAGAACTGATCGATCAAATCACTCCTACAGAAGATAAAAAATTGCAAACACTCTATCGGTTGATCGATGAAAAAATGACTCATCCAAGCAATGAAGGTAATAAAAAACTCATTATCTTTTCTGCCTTTGCGACGACTACTAATTATCTCTATAAACATATTAGCCAATATGTACTAGATAAATACGGACTTCACACGGCACAAATTTCTGGTACAAAAGGATTTGAAACAACGCTAAAAACAAACCATCGAGACCTTAATTCCCTTTTAACTTATTTTTCACCACTATCAAAAGATAGGAATCTCCTATTTCCGGATGATCAAAGAGAGATTGATGTTTTGATTGCAACAGATGTTATTTCTGAAGGGCAAAACCTGCAGGATGCAGATATGATGGTCAATTATGATATCCATTGGAATCCTGTTCGGATCATTCAACGCTTTGGACGTGTGGATCGGATTGGGAGTAAGAATAAGTTTATTCAGCTTGTAAACTTTTGGCCAAATATCGAGTTAGATGAATACATTGATCTTAAATCTCGTGTTGAATCACGTATGAAAATATCTGTTCTCACATCTACAGCAGATGATAATGTTCTTTCTAGTGAAGAGATAGAAGACAATAACTATCGTAAGAAACAACTAGAGCGCCTTAGAAATGAAGTTGTCGACTTAGAAGAGATGAGTGAAGGGATATCCATCATGGATCTAGGATTGGAAGACTATCGAATGGATCTTCTGAAGTATCTCGACAGCCATCCTGAATTGGAAAAAGTACCAAAAGGACTACAAGCCATCTTGTCAGTTGAGAATACGGAAGCAGAAGGAGCAATCTTTGTTTTAAAAAATAAAGACGAACTTAGAGGTAAGAATCAGAAGAATCAACTTCATCCATATTATATCCTCTATGTGAATAGTGCAGGTGATTTAGTAGTTTCTCCGGAAGAGAGTAAAAAGATTTTGGATCTATTGGGAAGTCTATGCCGTGGCAAGACGCAGCCATTGCAATCTCTAGTGAATCAGTATAACCGACAAACAAAAGACGGGAAAGAGATGTCTGGATATTCCAAGCTACTACAACAGGCCATTGAGCAATTGATGGAACAAGATCAACTCTCTACTATGGATGCACTCTTCAATTTTGGAACGGTTAATTTGATGAATACCAGCATTGAGGGGATGGATGACTTTGAACTGATTTGTTTCTTTGCCCTGCTAAAAGGAGAGAGTTATGATACAGTTTCCTGATTACACTTGTTTGCCAACTCCTCATGTGCTCTACAGACCCCACAAAAAGGGCAATCGTGATTTCTTTGATAACTTAATTCTGAGCAAACAGGAAAAGCAAGAATTACGAGAACAGATCCAACTCATTCAAATTACCCACCAGATAGATTCGCAAACAACCAATATTCCTGAGGGGAAAACTGTTAAGCAGATTATGGTGCTAGAGATTCATCTACATCAATATCAGCTAGCAACTAGTTTATTAGAAAAACTGGATGAACGTCTGGGCCTTTATACTGCCTTTGTTCTTAAATTTCCGATAGATAAAGAAGAACTCTTAATTCATTATAAGGAAGTTCTAGCACAAGAAAAAGATGGACGGCATTTCAAAATTGTACGTCGTTTTTGTACACAAAAAGATTGTCAGATCCAATTTGAAGGCAATGACTTAGACCAAGTCTATGAAAAGCTGATTAAGGAAACAGGGAAAGACCACCTTCAAAGTAAGTTAGGTGGTAACTTGAAAGAGTCGGTTGAGCTGACGGAACAACTAGAAAAACTGGAGAAGCAAGCTCAACGTCTTAAGAGGCAAATGTATGCAGAAAAATCGATGAGAAAGCAGATGGAAGTAAAGAAAGACTACCAGGCAGTTCTCAAACAGATCCAAGAATTAAAATAGGAATTACTTGTATACTATAGCCAAGTAAATAAAAGCTATTATAAGAAAGGTTACATATGACTACAGAACAATACAAAGGTGAACATACCGGCCTTGATCTTTTAAAAGTAGGCTCAAAAGATGTTTTCACAGATAATATTTCCAAAATTGGGCAACTCTTTCCAGAAGTCTTGACAGAAAAAAGAGATGAACACGGAAGACTTCGTCCTGCAATTGACTTTGAGAAGCTAAAACAGTTTTTATCAGAGGAAATTGTGGATGGTCGAGAGTCCTATGAGTTTACCTGGGTTGGAAAACGGGAAGCCATCGCAGAAGCTGGACGACCAACGACTAAAACCTTGCGACCAGACCTTGATGAAAGTGTTGACTTTGATAAGAGTGAAAATATTTTCATCACAGGGGATAACCTAGAAGTTTTGAAAATATTACAAGAGTCCTACCTGGGAAAAATCGATATGATCTATATTGATCCACCCTATAATACAGGGAAAGACTTTGTATACTCTGATCAGTTCCAAAAAACGGACCAAGAGCTGAAAGAAGAGATGGAGCTCTTTGATGAAGAAGGACGAGAAGTCAGTCGATTAAAACCAAATGAAAAGACTTCGGCCCGTTATCACTCAGACTGGCTCAATATGATGTATCCACGCCTCCGTCTAGCACGTAATCTCCTCAAGGATTCAGGTGTCATCTTTATATCCATAGATGATAATGAACAAGCGAACCTAAAAGTCATGTGTGATGAGATATTTGGGGAGGAGAATTTTGTAGCGGATGCAGTGAGAAAGCGTAGGGACAGTCAGGCAAATTTATCAAAGAATATTTCTCCGATTCATGAATATATTCTTATTTATTCAAAGTCACCTGGGGAAGTACTTAATAAAGTAAAGGGAAATATAGATAGTTCTGCATATAAAAATCCAGACGGGGATTCTCGTGGAGCATATGTCACAATGCCATGTACGAATGTAGGCGGAAGTCGTTATACAGTTGTTTCTCCAACAGGGGTTGAAATAACTGATGAGTGGAGATTCAAAAAATCTACTTTTGATAAACTTTTAAAAGAAAATAAAATAGTATTTCCGAAAAATGGAGCAGGAAAACCTAGATATAAAGTCTTTTTAGCTGATAAATTAAATGATGGAGTGCTGGCGAATACTTGGTGGTCTGAACTTCCATCTAATCAATTAGCTACTAAAGAGATAAAAAATTATTTTAATGATAATATTATTTTTGATACGCCGAAGCCCGTTGGATTGATTAAATATATTTTGGAGCTTGGCTCAAAAAAGGAATCAATTATTTTAGACTTTTTTGGTGGTTCTGGTACGACAGCAGATGCAGTCATGCAACTGAATGCAGAAGATGGAGGCAATCGCAAGTTTATCTCGTGTACTTTAGATGAGGAAGTAGCTGACAAGTCTGCTGCAAAAGAAGCAGGATATGAAACTATTGACCAAATTTCACGTGAGCGGATTCGTCGTGCTGTTACTAAGATTCAGGAAGAACATCCAGAGTTGGTTGGCAAGCAGGACTTTGGATTTAAGGCTTACAAACTAGACTCTTCTAATTTTAAAGATGTTTCAGCTCGGCCAGATCAATTTATCCAAGGCGAACTTTTTGATAGTGTATCTAATATCAAGGAAGGACGTTCTGGACTTGATTTGCTCTTCCAAGTTATGCTGACATGGGGGATGGAATTGTCCTTAGCGATTGATTTGAAGAAAGTAGCAGGAGCAGAGGTCTATGATGTAGATCAGGGTTCCCTTATGGCCTGCTTTGAAGATGAAATCTCTGAAGAAGTTATCCGTCATATCGCTCAAGCACAACCACTCCGTGCCGTTTTCCGTGATAGCTCATTTGCCAATTCAGCAGATAAGATTAACGTAAGTGAAATCTTCAAAGAATTATCACCTAATACGAAAGTGAAGGTGGTGTAGGGTGGATAAACAGGAAATCAGTCAACTCAGTAAAGATACTTTAGTTGAAACGTTTTTAGATGTTATGATTGATGCGGGGAAAGAATGGATTAAGGATCAAGGACTTTCTACAATTACAGAAACTACATTTTCTTTAGGACTTTCTTCTATTCCGGTTTTAGGTAATGCTATTTCAACTTTTAAATTAACAAGATCAATAAAAAACCTTGAACTATTGGTAGCTGAGTTGCAAGATGATTTTGATGCTATTAAACGGAATCTCAATGTTATGAGTATTGAGGTTAAGAGAGATATAGATTCAGTGTTTACCTATATGCTTGAAAAGACTGTTGAGGAAAAACAAGAGGAAAAGATAAAGTATTTTGCAAGTAGTTTTGTGAGACTGTCAGAATTTCAAAGCATAGATGTTGATATTAGTTATATTTATTATGATACTCTTTCTACTCTTACTGCATTAGATTTGAAAGTGCTATTTGAAATGCAACGTGGATTTTCTTCTTATTATTTAAACCCAGAAGAGACAACGAGTATAGATATTTCTCCTGAACAATTGAGAGCTGTTAAGTCTAATTTAGAAAGAATGGGATTAATTGAGAATCAATTTATATTGGACGTTGGGAAAGATATCGAAAAAATAAATGTAGCTATTTCCGAATACCGAGATGCAATTATTGAGGTTCAAGAACGATTAGAAAAGCCTAAAACTAGAATTCATCCAATAAAATCTCGAACAAAATCGAAAGTACCAAAACTCAAAGCTAGAAATAAGTTAGTATTATCTAATTTTGGAAAATCAATGATAGATTTCTTTGGGAAGGTTTCAGAAAGGTAAATGTACAATATGAAACTACAATTTAAAAAACAACAATTCCAGTTAGATGCGGTTAGTGCTATTGCAGATTTATTTCAAGACCAGACCAAACAAACTGGAATCAGGTATATGGCTGATCCGGGTCGTCAAAAGTCAGATGAGGTGGATTTAGTATTAGATGCTTATCGAAATGCTCCGATTCAATTGGACCAGGAAGCAATTAGAAGGAATGTTCATGCCGTACAAACTCGTTTTGGATTGCGACCTTCTGAAAGTTTGTCGGTTGATACGGTTGCAGGTCGTCCAGCTTACAATTTTTCTATAGAGATGGAAACAGGGACGGGGAAAACCTATACCTATATCCGTACCATTATGGAGTTAAATAAACGCTATGGCTGGCTCAAGTTTGTCATTGTTGTTCCAAGTGTTGCCATACGTGAGGGAGTTCTTAAATCTTTAGAAATCATGAAAACTCATTTCCAGGATGAGTATGGGAAACAGCCGAGATATTTTGTTTATGATTCTTCACGTTTAGGAGATTTGGATAGTTTTGCTAACTCATCGGATCTTCAAATTATGGTCATCAACTCCCAGGCTTTCAATGCAAAAGGGAAAGATGCCAGACGGATCCATTCAGAACAGGAAAGTTTCCGTTGGCGTCGTCCAATTGACGTATTAGCAGCCATGAACCCAATCATGATTATCGACGAGCCACAGTCTGTTGAAGGCAAGCAGACCAAAGAACGACTAAAAGACTTTAAGCCTCTCTTTACCCTTCGTTACTCAGCTACTCATAAAGAAAAGTATGATATGGTTTATCGATTGGATGCCATGGATGCCTATAATCAAAAATTGGTTAAGAAGATTGCGGTGAAGGCTATTGAACAAGCTGGAGCTACTGGGACGCAGGGCTATCTCTATTTACAGGAAATTATTCCCCAAAAAATAGGAGCTCCTAAAGCTAAGATTGAGTTCGAGGTAAGAACTCAGTCGGGCGTGAAACGTAAAACAAGAATCGTTGAAGAACCTTTTGATCTATATGCTGAATCCGGTAATCTGGCGTCCTATCAAGGCATGACGTTGAGTCAATTTAACGCAAGAGACAATAAAATCCAGGTCGGTGCGACGCAGGAATTATATGTTGGAGAGGTCATGGGTGAAGTCGATGAGTCGAGTATGCGGAGAATTCAAATTCGTGAGACCATTAAGAGTCACCTAGAGAAAGAAAGTAGACTTTATAATCGTGGAATTAAGGTTCTTTCTCTTTTCTTCATTGATGAGGTTGCAAAATATAAGCAATATGATGCTCAAAATGATCCTCACAATGGGGAGTATGCTCAAATCTTTGAAGAAGAGTATGAAAGTCAAGTTAGACAGTTCATACAGACTCAAGAACCCTCTTCTTATTATCGTTATTTGGAAAATCATCTTGATGGCAATGCAGTTCATGCGGGTTACTTTTCAGTTGATAAAGTGAAAAAGTCAGATAAGACGGTATTTGTGGATTACAAATCTGCTAGTGAAAAGAAAAGCAATTTATCAAACGATAAAGATGCCTATGATTTGATCATGAAAGATAAGGAGCGTTTGTTGAGTTTCGAGGAACCAGTACGCTTTCTATTCTCGCATTCAGCCTTAAAAGAAGGTTGGGATAATCCCAATGTATTTCAAATCTGTACTCTCAAGCAGTCTTCAGCAGAGACTCGAAAACGACAAGAAATTGGCCGTGGGATGCGTTTGGCAGTAGATCAAGATGGTGTGCGTCAAGATTTGGATCTTTTACAGAGTGAAGTCCATGAGATAAATAAATTGACTGTCATTGCCAATGAAAGTTATGACCAATTTGCACGTGGATTACAAGCAGAGTTGAAAGAGTTGTTAGCTGACCGTCCTGTAAAAGTTGATGTTGCCTTATTTGAAAATAAAGTAATGCAAAACGAAGCAGGGGAAAGGATCAGAATCACTAGAGAACTGGCAGAGTCCATTCAGTTTGATTTGATCAGTCAGGGTTATATTGATAAGAAAGGTCAACTGACTGAAAAATATTTTACTGCCAAGGAAAATAATCTGTTGAACTTATCAGATACACTTCCGGGATATGAGAAACAAGTTATTGAAGTCCTAGAGAGTATTTACCAACCTGGAAAATATGAGATTGAAAATGCAAACAATACAACAGTACAGTTCTCTAATGAAGTGAATAAAGAAAATATTGCTCGAAAAGAATTCTTGTCACTTTGGAATCAGATTAATCGTAAAACAGCTTATCAAGTTACTTTTGATGATGCTGAGTTAGTAGAGCAGTCTGTTGCTTATATTAATGAGAAGCTAGTGGTCAGTCAACCAGTGTACAATATTACCCAAGCCAGTGCAGATCAAATGACAAAAGAAGGTTTGAAACTAGATGTTGGAGAAAATGCTCGTTCTCAGGAGTATGTCGAAAATAGTCAAATTACAACTCAGTATGATTTGTTAGGAGAAGTAGCAGATCATACAGGTCTAACTCGTAAGGTAGTAGCAGAAATTCTGAGTAAGATTCAAGTTGATAAGTTTGAAAAGTTCAAACAAAACCCAGAAGAATTTATTTTAAAAGTATCGAAGTTGATTAATGAGCAAAAAGCAGCTCAAATTATCAAGCATATTCAATACAACATTTTAGAAGATGAATATGATATGAATCTATTCTATGATAATGCAGAAACTGCGAAACTTTCAGATGAGCATTTGTTAGAATCAAAAAAAGGTATCTATAACTTTGTAAAGGTTGATTCGAATATCG
>ERZ773018.1362-NODE-1362-length-13143-cov-4.435437_pt1 | contig 13143 bp, 26 predicted proteins | sample MGYA00580840_ERZ773018 | MGnify/ENA primary metagenome ERZ773018 (study PRJEB29015, sample SAMEA2738125) | human oral metagenome | biome: human oral; feature: human-associated habitat; material: saliva | place: China | collected 2256 ... | reverse complement strand
TTTCTTTCATTTCGTTTGTGATTTCGATTTTTCCTGACTTAACATAGTCTAAAAACTTATTTTCGATTTCTCTTTCTTTTTCTTCTTCGGACTTTTCAATAGTTTCACCTATTTTAATTCCGCCCTTATCTTCGATTACAGTACCTTTTTTTAGTACTTCGTCCTTTTCTAGTTCTTCAAGTTCTACAAGATTATCTACTTGCACTCTTAATTCTTTAATTTCATTAAGTATCACTTTTGCTTCTTCGCCTTTTCCTGTAGAATTTAAAACTTTTGCTTCTTGTTTCTTTTGTTCAATTAAATTTAAAAGTTCTTTTAAAGTCATTCGTTACCTCCAATGTTTTTATTTATATTTAAGCTAGTTCTATTGCTAACTCAATATCTTCTTTTTCTTGTTGTTTTTTATTTTCTTCTTGTTCTTCTTCAACAACAATGTTTTTGAAAATCGCTGACGCTTCTTGCCCGTTCATAGCTTTTTCATTTTTCATCACTTCTTTTAGTTCATCTCTTGAAAGATTAGAAAAACTTTCGTAAATATCTAAAATACTTTCTTCCGTCTTGTCTAAAGTTTCAATAGTCTGCTTCAAGTCATCTGCATTGCCATAAGTCATACATAAAGGTTTATGTATTAAAAAAAGACTTCCCTTTTCCATAACAATTTTTTCACTCGCCATAGCTATTACTGTAGCTATTGAAAAGCAAAAACCCTGTATATGAACAGTTAAGTCTTTAAGTTTTTTTAACTCATTATACATTGCCAATCCACAGTTTACATCTCCCCCATAACTTGCAATATACAAGTTTACGGGCTGTTCTTTGTCAATCTCTTGTAAAATATCTAGTAATGATGTTGGAGAATTTTCCCAATCGGATATATCTCCATAGATGAAAATATCATTACTCTTGTTCTCGATTATCGACGTCTTGTTCTGTATCTTCAAGCTCCGTTTTTCCCCCTTTCTCAATTTCTTTTGTGGTCTTATATTGATTGCCTACATCAGTAATTGGAATATAATTCCCATTACAAATCAAAGTATCTCCACCCTCTATACTGTCTAGGTCTAAATATTCTCTAGCTTCATTAGGTGTATAAATAGCGTTATTTACTCCGTCTTTTAGTACTTGCATTTGTTCGTTTGCACTTAATCTTAAAATAGCTTTTTCGTTAAATTTAAACTTTGCATTTTCATTAGCCATAAGCTTAAAATTGATTTCATCTTCATAATGCTTAAGAATATACATTAAAGTATCAACATAAAAGCTAGTGTTTTGAAATTCTGTATCGCCCTTACTTGAATAATAATTTAATAAATAAGGCTTAATCCCGAAAAGTCCTGCTATTTTATTACTTAAAAATGTTTGATTTTCTAAAAATTGAGCGTCATTCAAGTTGATATTTAATGGCTTCAATTCCATAGCTGGATTGATAGGAATAATACTTAATGCACTATCTTTACTTTGTACATATCTTTTTAGCATTTTCATCATTTTTACAACCTTATCATCTTCAAGATTAGATGTATAATTTAAAACAGCTTTTCCTGTCATTCCGTTTTCAAATAAAGTTTTTAAGTATCTTTCGCCCTCTTTTGACGTTGAAAGTAAATCATATAACTGCTCTCTAATTGATAAGCCTGTTATTCCGTTAGAACTTATAGATGTTCTAAAATGCAATATCTCATCACTTGAAAAGATATAAGTTTTATCTGCTCCATTGTATTTATAAAAAACTTTGTTTTTTTCGGGAGATAAAACCATTTTGTTATCAATTACTACTTCGATATTGTCATTGTCTAAAATATACATTCCGTCAAGAGTATATTTTTTCTTATTATCTTTCGTTGTTTTTTTCTTAAAATCAAGATAAACATAACAGTTTCCATAATGATTACGTCTCATTTCAACATCACTCCAAAAAGTTGTTGCTGTTGAAAAATTATTTGGTCTTGTATTTAAAACAAAAGAAAAATCGTGGTCTGTCTTTCTTTTTCCGCCCTTATCTGTTTTTTCATAAGCCTTTAAAGGCAACTTTCCAATACTTTCTGATAATATTTTTAAACAAGTGTAATAGGTACTTTCATTAAACGGATTTTCTTTTTTTTCTTGATTATCTAACAACCAATCAAGTCCTACATTTTTGTTTTCTTCTTTGTTTTCTTCGTTATTTACTTTTTTAACCCTTTTAAATTCAATATTTGTAAAAGGTATCTTCATATTCCACCCCCTTTATTACAAGATTAAAAATTGCAACAAAAAAAGACTGCAAATAAATGCAATCTTCTTTTGCTAAATTTCAAAAAGGATTTTTTATGAAACGAAAACTAATTTTCAAAAACTTTGATAATATTATTATATCACTATATTTATGTTTTTTAGGTACAAAAAAGTGCCAAAAAAGTGCCATTAAGATAAACATTTTTTCAACTTAACCATTCCAGCTATTTTTATTCTTTTGAGTTGTCTTTCTGAATAAAATAAACTGTGTGTACTTATCCAAGTTAAACTGTTTTGGTTTAGTAGTGTTTCTTCGATAACTATTTTTTCATTTTTACTTAACGTTTCATAGGCTTTGGTTAAAATTGAGTATTCTTTTTCAAGATATTCTATTTCTCTTTGTAACTTGTCTTTTTCATCAATATAACTTGCTATTTTGTTTTCTCTAGCCGTGCAATCTCCGTTTTGAGTTTTAAAAGGGTCGGTACTTATTCCGTTATATTCTATTTGATTTTCAAGACTATTTAATCTGTTTTGCTTATTAATAATCTGACAATCAATAATCTTATACTGTTTAAATCTTTCTATCGCCTTATACATTTTTTCATCACGTCTTTTTTTATTCATAACTAAAAAGCTCCTGTACTACCAAAACCGCCACTGCCTCTATCAGTATCGTTGCTGATAGTGTCTGTTTGTTCAAGCTCAACATCTGTCTTTTTACTAAAAACTATTTGTGCTATCTTCTGTCCTGCTTCAAATTCTACTCCGTGTTGGTTCAAATTTTGCATTACGACTTGTACTTCTCCTCTATAATCGCTGTCAACTGTACCAAAGTGTACTATCACTCCTTTAGCACTAATTGAGCTTTTAGGTCTAACTTGTGCTTCAATATTTTTGTCTAGTTCTAAAAATAAGCTAGTTGGTATTAGTTTTGTTTGATTAGGTAGTAACTTAAATGGTCTAGTAGTTTTTAAATCATAACCGCTGTCTGTACTGTGTCCTTTTCGCAAAATATAATCGCATTTATATTTCATTTTGTTCATTCTCCTTTGTTTTATCTTGCAATATCTCGCATACTTTTTATCACTTCTGCAAATTGTTCTTTATTTGTTATAAAATGTGTGCATACACCTTTATTTTGAATAGTTATTGTTATATGGTTATTTCTTCTTGAAATTGTTAAAAAAGTATTTTTACAAAGCCAAGAGTTTTCGTCTACGTTTGTTAATGTTTTACTAAAAACAACCTCTTTTGACAAATTTTTATCAAAAATTTCATTATCCATTTTGTTTCTCCTGTTCTTTGATGTAATCTTGCAATAAATGTTGAGCGCTCCTAATATCTAAAAATATTATTTCATCAATGATATTTCTAATTTTTTTGTTTTCAACTGTTTTTAATATTTTTTTTATAAGCATTTGTTCCGTATCTGTATAATTCGGACAAACTTTATCATCCATTATTTTTTTAAAATAACACAAAGCCTTTTTATAATCTTCTAGTCCATTCTTTTTTTCTGCTCTGAATAAATATTTAATTACATTTCCTAAATAAAAACTATCAGATACATATATTTCTTGATTACTTAAAACTAAATTTATTACATCAAGCACCTCTAAATCAATACTTAATTGATAATGTTTTGGATGTTCTACGTTACTCATACCTTACCTCTTTTTATTTTTAAATTTCGTTATTATAAAGTCTATAAAAGCACTATTTTTGATTATACTTTCTGTAACGATAAACAAACACTCAAAAACTAGTATTGCAAAGAAAATATAACCCACCGCAAAATATAGTATTGAAAATATTTTAAATATCATTGTTCTATCAACCCCTTATAAAATATCTGTAAAAACTGCTTCATCAAAAATATATTTACCATTTTTAAAATAACCTTTTAAAATTTCTAAACTTTTTATATCTATACTAGTACAATGACGTTCAACGTTGTCTTTTAAAAGTCTTTCAATTTCTTCAAAATGATTTTTTGGATCGGTGTTATAAAATCTTACAACCTCTTGTTTTCCGTATCTTTTTAACATTTTGTTTAAGTCTATATCAATATCAAATTCTATTTTAATTTTCATTTTATATCAGCTCCTTATTTTCGTATATGTTACCTATTACTTCTATATCTTCGCAACTTTCCATAATGTCTATAAACAAATTAGTATCATTTTTAAATTTTATATTAAATCCGCAATTTAAAAACTTTACAACTCCTTTTTCTTCTTCGTATTCATCTAATTCATCAAAAGGACTTCCGTCAAACAAATAGCCACAATTCACAATATCTCCCTCAAATATTTCTACTCCATTTTTATCCTTAAAGCCTGTTGATTGCATAAGTTCTATTTCGTTTTCAGTTCTTATTACAAGCCACGATGGTTCTTTTGCCATATAGAATATATTTGGATTGTATTCTATTTTTATAACCTCAAACATTTCTTTATGTTTTTTATCCCAACCCCTAAATTTTAAATTATTCATTGTTTTTATCCTCGTTTTCAAAAAATCTTTTATCTAATTCTTTCAAAATTTTCATTGTAAAAACTTGTATAAATGTTACTAATTCTGTCAATTTCTCTAACTCATCATCCGTTAGTTTTTCAAAATTTATTTGTTGTAATTCTTTAATTAAATTATCTATATTCATTATTCTTGCGCCCTCACAACGTCATATATACATAAATCAATATCATATATCCTTTTTATTTCTTCAATTTCTTCAAGTGTGAATTGTGCTTGATATTTTGAATTATTACTTGAATATTTTGAGTTAAAAACAGTTCCGTCTGTTGTATCAATAGTCAAATATTTTTCACAATCTTGTAAATCGAATAGTTCTCTATAGCCTTTTTGTAAAATCAAATTGTGTTTTTTTGTGTTGCATTTTTTAAACTTTCTTAATTCTTCAATACTAAATTTAGAAAAACAGTAAGCACTATCAATAACCAAACTTTGTCCAATTATTTCCAATAGGTTGTCATCTTGGATTTTGTACATAATATTGGTATCTTTATCAACATAAATAACATTTTCTTCCCAACCTAAAAAGTCAACTAGGCTTATTGGTTGTTTTAAGTTTTCAATAACTAAATCAATTCTGTTTTTTGATTTCTTATTGTCATCTTGTGTTAACCCTGCTTGAATTAATTTTAATTGTTCTATTATTTCTTGTCTATTCATTTTCTATCTCCCTTTCCATTTCTTTTATTTTTTCTCTTACAAGTTTTTCATCAAGATTAGCGTTTTTAAGTAAATGCTTGATGTACTCGTAAAAACCCATATACTTAGTCATTGCATTTGTAAAATCTGCTTTTACTTTCGTTTTCGTTTCTTTGTCCATATACATATCAGAAAAACAATTATATAAAAAATCATTTTTTTCTTTAAATGGCACTAATATAGTATCCATCATTATTTCTGCCATTTTCTCGTATGCTTCTTCAAGCGTTAGTCCGTCTTTCCAAATCATATCGAAAAATCGTTCTTGTTCCTTTGGCGAAAAATCTTCAAATTTTAACGTTTCAGTAGCCGTTATTGTGTTGTCATTTTCGGTTATTTTCATACTCTATTACTCCTGTTCTGTAATACTTATCAAAACCGCGTCTGTACTAGCAAAAAGTTTTTTTGAATTTAATTCAACAACTTGACAATCATCTACAAAAGCAACTTTATTCAGTCCATCAAGTATTGATTTTAACAAGTTGTCTATGTCTGGTCTTTGAGTGTGAAAAGTCTTTTTGCAAGACTTTGCTTTTTTGAAAACAAAAACTAAATCTAGCTTTACTGCACCTTTTAAAATCAAGTCTTTGTATTTCTTTTTCCACTCATAAGCAATTCGATTTTCAAAGTTTCTAGTTTTATATGGTGTATAGACAATTCTCCTACCACTTAATCGCGGTCTTTCTTTCGGAAATGGTCTTACATCAATTTCTAGTGTATACATATCGTTATATATCCCCCTTAATTTTAAAATTTACTAGCTATTTTTAATTAGATTATGTTTTTAGTATAATTACATAACTTTCATAACCTAATTAAAATTTAAGCTGTTTTTTTAGTTTCAGTATTTTTCTAATAATTCTCTAGTTCCATTATTTTGGTTTTTCATTAATTCTGCTTTTTCTTCTTCGGTGAGTATATCTTGTTGCTCTATATACTTGCCTTTTACAAAATTGCCTTTATTGATTTTTTTATCAATGTAGTTGCCCTCTAAAACTTTTATAAAATTATTAGGTCTTACAAACCATTCAAAAGTTATAGTCCAACCCGAATTGTTTTGTCCTAACAGAAAAGAACTTCGTTTGATTTGTTCTATTGCTTCTAAAACTTTATCTGCTCCATATTCACTTACACGTTGACTTAACATTTTAAAACGTTGAGTGTCTTTTTTGAGTGTAGATATTTTAGAAATAGTGTCGGGTAACTCGTTCCACCTTTCGATAAGTGGGACAAATAATTTATCGTTAGATAAATTATTAAATATATTCTTATCATTCTTATCATTCTTATCATTCTTATCATTCTTGTTTGTTTCTTTCTGTTTTATTTCTGTTTTATTTCTGTTTTCTTTCTGTGTTATTTTGGTGTTATTTTTATGTTCTTGTTTTTCTTGATAATCATTGAAATTAACAATAGTATAGACTGTATTTTTACTGTTACTTTTATAGGTCAACATTTTTTCACTTTGTAACACTTCTAAAAACTTTTTTGTTTTCGTTATTGACCACCCCCAACGGTCACTTAATTTTCTTAAAGAGGTCATTTTTTGACCCCTTTTTATTTCAACAACATTCCCATTAAATATAGTTGTTTTGTCTTCGTGATTAGCTATTAAAATTAAATCTATCCACGCTTGACCTCTTGAGAATGGTCTATCTTCCCATAAAAAATTGTCAAGTATTTTTCTATAAATTTTCAACCAGCCTTGTTGCATTTTTTATTCCTCTTTTTAAATTTCTCTAGTTCCCTCCCACGTTTTTACCATTTTTTTAACATTTTCCATTTGTTTATCAAAATTAATAGCCTTTTTACTTTCATTGAAAATAAGTTCTTGTAAAAGCTGTTTTTCTGTACTATTCAATGTACTAATATGTCTAATTTTAAAATTCAAATTATCAAGATATTCTATATACACATTTCTTATTACTGTACTGTCCATAGCCTAACTCCTAAAATGGTATATCTTCGTTTGTAGCTTCTTGATAAGGTAGTTCATCAAACTGTCCAAAAGGTTGTGTATCTTGACTATTTGTATTATTGTTGTTATCAACAAATTCAAGTATCTCGGCTCGGCTTACTAAAACGTCTGTTGTGTATCTTTTTGAGCCGTCTTGTGCTGTGTAGCTTCCTGTTTCAATGCTACCATTTACAAGAATTTTTTTGCCTTTTGCAGTGTATTTTTGTAAAGTTTCGGCTGTTTTTCCCCAAGCTACACAATTTATAAAATCTGCTGTTGCTTGTCCTTTTGCTTCTGCTTCTTGCTTCTTCTCTTTTGATAGTCCTCTATCTACTGCTAAAGTAAATCTGCAATATACTTTATTGCTTTGTGTGTATTTTAGTTCTAAATCTTTTGCTATTCTTCCTGTTAATATAACGTTGTTCATTATTTGTACTCCTCTTTACTTAATAATTTTATTTTTGCAAGTTCTATACAACTTTTATATTCTTTTTCATAAATTGTGTTACTGTGTGTTTTTTCTACTGCTTGTTCAAACTCTAACAAAGTTCCTGTGAAACAACCAACTGATACATATATTATTTCTTTAGTTTCAAAGAATGTTATAATATCTTTTCTACTACCTACATTTTCAATACAAAACCATTGATTGATATTAATAATTTCAGCGTTGCCCCATATTTTAGCGTTGTCACATATTTCAGCGTTGCCCCATATTTTAGCGTTGCCCCAGATTTCAGCGTTGTCACATATTTCAGCGTTGCCCCAGATTTCAGCGTTGTCACATATTTTAGCGTTGCCCCATATTTTAGCGTTGCCCCATATTTTAGCGTTGCCCCATATCCAACATTCACTATAAAAACTTAAATTTGTTTCGTTTGCAATATATCCTCCTAAATCTCCTTTGTTTACAAAAGAAAAAGTTTTGATTGCTTTTATTCTGTATAATTTAATTCCAAAATATTCAATAGTATCGTCTTCTAGCATTATATATTTATCATTTTCTTTACTTGTTAGCATTGTTTTTCTCCTATCTTGTTATTTTACATTTTTATCAAAAGCTAATTTTGTATAATATTCAACTGCTTTATCGTATCTATCAACGGTTAAGTCTTTTATTTTTTGTAGTTCTTCTGTTAAGTTTATCCCTGCACTTTCCATTAAATTTATTAATATTTCTTTTTGCTCTGTACTAATTAAATTTTGTTGTGGTGCTTTTTGTGTTGCAGGTTGTTTAGTTGGTTGTGGCATTTCTTTTTTTGCTGTCTTTTTAACGTTTTGATTAATAGAATCTTTTTGCTGTGTTGATTGGTCTTTACAGTCTATTAAGTCATTTTCAATAATTTCAAGTGCATTATAGTACAAGTAACGTTTTGAATAAGTGTGTATCGCTCCAATATCTTGCATTTTTGCATTTTCTTTTACTTGTTGAATAGGTGTAGTAAATTGCACTTGCTCGTTCGTTTCGGTACAAATAATCACTAATTTTGCCTTATCTCCGTATAAGTTAAAGTGTGAATATAGTTTCAATTCGTTAAAGATTTCATTAATCTGTGGTAAAAAATCTCCTAACTCAAAATAGTTAAATTTTTGGAACGGATTAAAACCTGTTTTCTTTAGCTTTTTGTTTTGTAACATTACTCTTGCTTGTTGTAGTTTTTGTAAAACTGATATTTCATTCTTTGTCTTTTCTGCCATTATTTTATTCCTTTTATGATTATTTTTTAGCTTCTTTTGATTAAGCAACTATTTAATTATATGCGGTTGATATTCGCCACGTTTTAATCTTACGTATTTAACAATATTCTCGTTAAAACTTATTACAAAACCTTCAACCTTTTTTTCAAAATCTTCTGTATATTCTTTATACAAATTATCAAGTTCGTCAAGCGTTGGATAATGATTAAACTCTTTAACAAAAGGGACTAAGCCAATGTAAAAAGGTAAATTTTCTCCCAACGCCCAATGAATTAAATCTAAATTATAAACGATATTAGATAATGTAAATCTTCCATTTTCTTCTTGTACTCTCGCCTTTGCAAAAAGCAAAAACTTATTACTAAATCTATTCGCATATTTTATTTGTCCCATTGCAATCCATTCGCCACAAATAGCTGAACCTTCATACAATTTATTTTTCAAATCTTCTGCGTGTTTTTCTAAAAAGTCCTCTAGCCCTTTATATATAATGCCTTTAAAATCATTTTTATAGTTTAAAAAATCATTATATTTAAAAATATTATTTCTTTGAGCGATATATAATTCGTTATTATGTTTAAATATAGTTAAATTGCTACCGTCAATTTTTTCTGTAATTTGTACAGTCCCCTTTTTCAAACCAAAGCGTGTTGTCTTTGGGTAAATGGTTTGTTTAATTATTTTTTCTGTCATATTTTATCTCCTTTTTATTTTATTCTTAGGCTTTCTCCCTGATGTATTTCACAGCCTTTAACATTAACATTATTCTTTAAATCATTTAATATAGCTTTTTTGTCGATTTTAGGTTCTTGCTCTATCAAATATTTTTTATCTATCAACTTTTCATTTAATATATTTACACTTGCAGGATTGTTTTGTATATTTAACTTGAATAAGCCTAAATCGACCTTTTTTTGATTGATTTTATTCATTTCAGTATATAAGTATTCTTTTATACTTTCTTTTCGATTTTCAAGTGTTTTTCGCTTATCTGATAGCCTTTTTTCTTCTGCTTTAAATCCGTCTATATCACTTTCGATATTTTTAATATATTTAACTAAATTTAAAGCCTTTTCGTTAAATTCTTCTTTGATTTCATTAAGTCCGTCTAGTAATACTTGTTTTACGTTCTCATCTGCATTATCTAGTAATAATTCTAAATTTTGGTATCTTTCTGTGATTTCATAAAGTTTAGCCATTTTTCCCTCCTGTTATATTCAGTAAATTTTCTATTTTTTCATTTAACCTCATTTTATTACTTTTGTATGATTGTTCTATTCTGTATAGTTCGTTTTTGTAATAGTTCATAATATCTATTTTAAAACTTTCAAAATCAATTTCTTTTTTAGAAAAATAGTAAAAATAACCATTTCTAACTAATTCGTTTTCGTTATTTTTTAATAACTTTCTTCTGTAAAAAATATTATTATCTGTTTCTACTATATACATTTTTGATGTTTCTCTAACTTCTACAACTTCTTTTTTAAATTCTTTATTCATATCATCATATCTGAACAAATATAGCTTCATTAATTTAAACCTCCTATTATCATATTTGTAGTAACACTAAATTTTACTTCCAATGCTCCTCAATTTCTTTTAGCTTGTAATTAATTGTCTTTCTAGTCTTTTGAATTGTAGCCAAATTGACATATCCGTTTTCTTTTATTGAGCCTGTTCTGTGATTTTCCCACAATTCTTTTAACTCGCTTTCTACTATTTCTTTTATACTTTTTATAGTTTCTTTAAGTCTTTTTTCTTGTTGTGTCATATTATCACTTTTTATTTTTTCAAGTTTATACAACACTAAAGCTAAATGTTTATTGTAAAGATTAGTATTTGATAGCCTTTGTATGCTAAGAACTTTTATATTTTCATCACTTAAAAAGGTTTCAATTTCTTCTTCTAATTTTTTTATATTTTCATTTTCAAATAATTTTTGATAAATATAAATATCTGACATTTTAAATCTCCTTTTTATTTCATTTCTAATAGTTTAAATTCATAGCCGATTTTTTTTATATCTTCAAGAGATAAAATCTTGCCCTCTTCTGGTCTTCCTAGCAATTTAAAACAAATTGCTTTTTGTCCTGTTTCTTGTTTAAATTGTATTCTGTTTAATAATATTTCTCTTTCAAGCAATTTTGTTAATATTTGGCTTGTGCTTTCGTGTCCTACTGCAGATAAAATTTCTTTATCTTTTATCAGTTCTTTTGCTTCTTCTAAAGTTATTGTTTTTAGTGTAAATTCGCCGTCTCTAGTCAAAATTGTTGTGTTTAATATTGCTACTGGTAATGTATTTTTCATAATATTTCTCCTTTTTATTTATATTTCTTGTTCTATTGTTTTCAACATTTCTTTTAAAATTCGTTTTTGCCTTTTGAATTCTGCTTTATTAATTCTAGTGCCTTTCATAGTCAAACATTGCTTTTTGACTTTTCTAGCGACTAAAACAAAAATATCCATATTCTTTGAAAAGTTTTCTATCTTATTCATAACTACACCAACAAAGACATGAAAGTAATTCCAGTTAAGGCAATAATCAAAATTTTATTTCTAAATTTCAACTCCTCATTTTCGACTTTAATTTTGTCATATTCACTCTTTTTACGTTTAGCTATATGATTAGTTGTCTTTTCTGTTTCTTGCTGAATTTCGTTTGAATAATCAGCATAGCTGTTATGTCTCGCTATGTGGTTGTTTAGGTTATCGTATGTTGCAATTTTCATTAGTGAATACCTGCCTTTTTTAATTGTTCAATCAATTTCAATAATTCTTTTCTTACATATTTAAAATCTCTGTAGTACCCAACCTTGTGGCAATAAGGAATATAATCTCCGCCGTGTCCACAATCAAATCCTATAACTTGTTTTATTTCTCCGTTTATTTCTTCAAACTCGTTATAGGTAATTCCTCCGTGTACTTCTAAAAGGTTTAGATTTTCCCATAGAATTTCTGTATCATTTTGTAAAATTACATAACCGCACAATATATCGGCACTACTTCTTTTAATTCTGCAATTATAATCTTGTAATTTTATATTAATTTGTCGATTTTTACCTATACTTATTAAATCTTTTAAGTATTTTTCGTATTGCTTGTCTGTTTTCATTATTAATCTTCTCTCCCTTCAATTAGTTCAAATTGTTCAAAAGGTATATAATCTCTCTTTTTAATTTCTTCAACTTCTTCAATTGTAAATTGTGTTTTATATTCTTTATAAGGTTTTAAATCCAAAAGAGAAAGCTTGTCAGTTTCTTTGTTAAAGTTCAAATAAATTAAATTATTTGAAATTCCATAAAATTTACGATATTTTTGTTTTAATCTTAAATAATATTTTTTCGGTTGTATTTTTTTAGCTTTTTGAAATTCCATAAATTCTCCATTGAAAATAGATGTTGTCCACTCATTATATCTGTCATCAAAATAATATAATCTATTGTCAATTATTTTGTATCGTTCTCCACAATAACTATATTCAACATTTTCTTCCCAACCTGAATAATCAATTAAAGTAATAGGTTGTTTCAAATACTTGATTATATCTTCAAGATTTTGTTTGTGTTCTCGTGCTACTTCTTCGCTATATCTTTCATCGCCATAATCCCAACAGTAAAATTTTTCTAATTTTTCTAATGCTTCTTGTCTATTCATTTTCTAACCTCCAAATTTCACTTTCTATAAGACTTTCGTTAAGTTGTCCGTTATAGAGTAATTTTTTGATGTATTTATAAAACTTTTTATAATCTTTTTCTTTACACAATAACTTATAAATTGCTTGACGTTGTGCTTTTTCAACTTCTTTCAAAACATCATCTATACTTATTTCGTTTTCTCGCAAAATATCTAGTTGTTCTTTATTTAAAATAATACAACTTGTTATAGTTTGTTCTCTTTTTTCATCAGAAACAAAGCTCGGTGCTTTATAAATCTTCATTTTCTTTATCCTTTCTACATAACTTCATCAAAAAAATTCTTTGTGAATTTCGGTATGTTCTTTTCGTTTTTTGTGTTATAATAATGTTTGAATAAGTAAA
>ERZ773018.1361-NODE-1361-length-13149-cov-5.925780_pt1 | contig 13149 bp, 20 predicted proteins | sample MGYA00580840_ERZ773018 | MGnify/ENA primary metagenome ERZ773018 (study PRJEB29015, sample SAMEA2738125) | human oral metagenome | biome: human oral; feature: human-associated habitat; material: saliva | place: China | collected 2256 ... | reverse complement strand
ATTTTAATTTGGAGGTTAAAAATGAGAAGTTTAACAGATTTAAAGGCAATGTATGAAGGTATGTTATTAGATGGTATTAATTACACAGATATAAAAGCGTTTATAGAAACAGTAATTGAGAACGCAAATGCGGATATAGTAGCTAATAAGGTTACCGAATACGCTTATATACTGGAAGATTACAAGAGTTATGATTATGTTAATAGTTTAGTGGGTGGCGGTATCCGTGAAGAGTTGGTAAACGATTTTATTGAGTGCTATTTTGACAATGGTATTAATCATTTAGCCGATAGCGATTTTGAAAATTGGGATAAACTTTTTAACACAGTTTTTAGTTTCTAATATATAAACAAATTATCAAGGTTTAATGCTTTTATTAAGTGTTAAACCTTGATATAATATTACTATCACATCACAAGGAGGTATTTAATAAATGACATTTCACACAGGAGGACAAAGACAAAGTAAGAAACAGAAAAAAGCAAAACAAAAACAGCAAAACAAAGAGCGCAACCAACGAAAAAGGCAAAGCAAACAGCAGGAGAAAGCGGAAAAGAAACAGGAAAAACAAAGCCAGAAACAGCAACAAAAACAGAAACAGCAACACGAAAAGCAAAGAATTAAGCAAAAAAAGAAGATAAAAAAACAAAAACCCATTGAACGCGGTGACAACTATACAATTCTAATGAACATTATTAACGGTTTCCTTGAGGACTTTTACGATAGTTTCGTTGGTATATTCAGAGGTGCAACGGAAATATATAGCGAACTTATAAATTTAAGGACTATGTTTAGTCCCGAAAAAGTAAATAATGATGAAAAATTTATACCGCGCCCAATTATAGTTGACTTTCTACCACCGTCCGATTTTGAAATAATAATTGACGATGAACAAGTTGACGTTGATAATTTTGACTTTTTAATTGACAAAATTCTATTATTGTATGGGAAATATAGGTATTAAAAAATGATTACGTTTTATTGCGATACTGAAACGGTACAATTAAATACTGATACTATTAACAAAGTTGATTTAGCAGGACATAAAGAATTTGTAGAAAATCGGTTAAAAGCGTCTAAAGAATGGGTAGATAAACAATACAAAAAAGCGGCAGAGGAAAAGCAACCGCAAGATTTAGTAGTTGTAAACGTGTTAAATACTTGCTCAACCCCCGTGCGCGATGAACCTATCATAGCATACAATCCAGTAGCCTTTTTTAATAAAATTACAACTATTTGTAAAAGGGAATTTGAAAAGAACGCTTTAATTTACTTTCATAATATGAAGTTTGATTTAACAAATATTATTGATTATCTAACATTTGCAAAAGCAAAATTTACAGTCAAGAACTCTTTGATAGTTGGTACAAAGTGGTATTCATACACGATAATATACAAAGGTGTTTGGCTTAAATTTATAGACAGCTATAACTTAACTATGATGCCTTTGAGGGATTTCGGCAAAGCGTTTGGCTTACCGCCCGAACTTTCTAAGAGCAGTTTTGAATTTGATTTTAACAACTTAGATATAATAAATAGAATGTTAAGAGGTGATAAGGAATTAACCGACTATGCTATATTAGATGTACTTTGCTTACGTGCAGGAATGGAAAAATTTCACGAACTGACAAACAGTAATAAAATTACTATCGCGTCAATATCCATGGAAGACTGGAAAAAAAGAGATAACATCTCATTAAGCGAATTAGAATTAAAAGAACAACTGGACGCGAATTTAACCTATACGGGTGCTATTTGCTACCCTAATCCGAGATACACAGGGCAGACGCTAACAGGTGATTTTGTTTATATAGATAATAACGGCTTATATTCAGCGTCAAGTTATTCAGAAAAGGCAGGATTTAAGCATTACTTCCCAGTCGGAAAAGGTACTTTATATAAAAACGAAGTTCCCGACATCTGGAATATTGAAAAATATTATACTATAAGGGCAAGGATTAAAGCAAAACTAAAAAAGAATGTGACAATACCTTTTTTTAGACTAGGCAAGCAATACAATCTAGGTGAACCGATGTCAAGACGTTATAAGCAGAACGATTTTATAACAGAATTTGATGAAACTTGTTATATAAATAGTATTGATTTAAGGCTACTTTACAAGTACTATGATATAAGCTTTATAAAATACGATTATTTTTTTGAGTACAAAACCGCAATAGGCATTTTTGATAATTATATTGACCATTGGTCGCAGATGAAAGCGGAAAGCAAAATTAATGGAAATTTACCGCTCAGAAGTTTATCAAAGCTTATGTTAAATAGTCTTACTGGAAAATTCGGGCAATACATAGAACCTATTGACGTAAATTTTGAGTTGGACGACAAAACAAATATTTTTTATCATAATCACGTTATTAACGATAATAAAGAAAGTGCATTTGTATATATGCCGATTGTGTCCGCAATTTTGGCATATAGTCGGGAAATATTTCTGGATATGGCGAACTCATATCCCGAAGAGGACTATTTTTATAGTGATACAGATAGCAATATTTTAACACGTAAGGCATTTGATAAGTATGTTGATAAGTCTAAGATTGATAGTGTTGAGTTAGGAAAGTGGGATATTGAGCATGAAGTAAAAAAGCTAAAAATTATCAGACAAAAAACATATATGTTGACGGATAAAAACAACGAATTAATTATAAGATGTGCAGGAGCAACCTCACAAATAAAGCAATTCTTAAATTATGATAATTTTGAAATAGGGCAAAGAATAGAAGGAGCAACACAATTAAAACCGAAGATAGTAGCAGGAGGTACGGCATTAGTTAAGCAGCCTTTTATATTACGTCCTAATTTTAGAATGTAAGAGTCACGTTGACATTTTAAGAAAAAAATAATATAATTATAATTGAACAACCGAAGAGGTGGGCGGACGGTCCGAAGTTCAAGGACGCAAAAAGTCCGCCATTTTTAAAAAGGAGTTAAGAATGTGACTTGTTTAGAATATGTAATTGATAACATACCGAAAAAAAGCAAAAAAGAGGTGGAGGACAAAATAATAAATCATGACTATATCAATAAGCAAAATATAAACATTGGTACTAAAGTTATATTTGTACAAGGTTTCCACATCGGTTTTGCGGAACTGGTGGACGAATTCGGAACACTAAAAACAGATGAATACAATGATAATGAACATTTGTGTAGGTTTTTACCGCTATTTGATGAAAGCTTACATATTGTATATAAATTATAAAGGAGAGTAACAAATGGACAAATTACTTGAGTTAATACGTAACCTTTTTAATTCTGACAAGGTAACGATTGACGAGGCAGGGCAAAAAACAATTGCACTTGAGCCACTTTTAACTGAGGTTGAAGGTTTCAAGCTTTTTGACACAACCGACGAAATGAAGGAAGTATCAGAGGACGAAACCAAAGACGACAAAAAAGAGGACGTCACAATTGATTATGCTTTTAAGTCTGATTTAATTGAAATTTTGGCAAGACTGGACAGACTGGAAAAAGCTATTGACATCGTAGACGACTTAGGAGTCGTAAAAGACGAAGAAGGGAACGTTGAAATATGGTAACTAATTTTATCATTTGGAATGATAACCACCTGACGGACAATTTTAGATTATTGTTCGATTTGTTAAATGACAATCCGCCTGAGAGTATAAAACTGAAATGTTATGACGATGATAGGCAGGGCGCACCCGCGAAGTGGGTTTTTGAAATTGTGGACAAGGGATATATTGATAGAGCCGACGCGCTTTTACAGGCTCAAATTACTACCAATGCCACAAACATACAAATTAACGCAAATAACATAGAAATAAACAGGCAGAACATCGCAAGCAATACGGCACAGATAACAGACCATGAGCAAAGAATAACCAACAACACAAACAATATTAACCTTGCGAACGGTAGAATTACCCAAAATTCAAACGATATAAACGCTTTAAATTTGAGAGTTAGCGCAAACGAAACGGAAATAAACAGGTTAAAACTGTTTAAGCAACATACACTTGATAAGGTGTTTAATGTAATACGTGGCTTAGACTATTATAGGTTACATTCTTATGTTACTTATGTTCAGAATGGCGCGGTAATCGTAAAAATTGAGATTGATTTTTATACGGAAACAGGTGTAAATTTTGAAATTGAGTTAAAAGACATTTTACCATGGATTGACGTTTTAACGGCAACACCGTATAATATTGAAAATAACCCGATTTGTGGGCAGACAATCCCACGTGCGCAGATGCCAACCATAAATGATAATTATATGATAGCGTTTGACCGTGACACAACTAGGACAATCGCGACGGTCGATAGTAGTTTAGGAGTAATTGCAAATAACCACAGTTCGGCAAACATGGACGAAATGAGTTTACAATGTTCTACTTCACAGGTTGGACATAATGCAAACGGACGTATTTTTTTAACATTAGCATGTACATATTAAAAAGGAGATTTAAAAAATGATTAATTTAACAGTTGACAAAGTAAAGGCAACATTTGAGGAACTTGTCAATACAGGAAGAAAAACAAAAATTAAGTTAGGCGAACACACAACCCCAGCGCAGGCCTTGGACAGGTTGACGGATGATGACCTAAGACGCATGGACGTTCTGGGATTGTATAAAGGTATCAGCGCTAACAATTACAATGTTAAGCAGTCGTTACTCTGGACTTCTCTTTTCTGGAAAATCGGGGAGCAGATTTTAATTGTAGGAAATTATACATCACCCTTTGAAAGGTTTTTCAAGAATTTGGAAGTTGGGGCAGATATTGAGGAAGTGGCTCCGCGTGTTAAAGACGGTTTAGACCGCCAGAACTTGCCAAACAGCGCACTTTTTACAAATTACGTGACACAGTATGATAGCTTTTATCACAGGGTAAATCAGTTTAAAGTGTTTGCGTCTACTTATGACCAGTACGAAATCAACAGACTTTCAAATTCATGGGCAAATTTAACAAATATGTTAAATGCCGAACTTGAAAACATCTTGAAGTCGGCTAGTCACTATATACATACTTTGAGCAAAAACGCACTTGCCACCTCTTACCTTGCAGGAGTTTTACCAACTGAACAAATAGCACCCGTTACAAACTTACAAACAGCACAGGCGGCTGCTATTAAAATCAATACTTTAATTGATGAATTTACAATTGAATTGTCCGAAAAATACATACCTTACAACCATAACGCAAACAATGCAAATCCACACATTACGGACATCGCAACAAGTAATATTGTTTTGGTAGCCACAGCGGACCTGTTAAATAATATTGAGTTTATGACAACACTTAACACATATTTTGAAAAAAATTTCCAGAACTCAAAATTTAGCTTTAACACTGTAAAAGTGGGAGAATTTCCAACTGCTATAAGTACAGATATAGCAATTACGCAGGGTTATACAGCGGTGGCAAATCCTAAAAAACTAAAAGCCGTATTACTTGAAGAAAATGCGTTCATTTTCAGACAGAACTTAATCGGAACTTTTAATTTTGACAATTCGGCAACATTAAAGACTAGCATTTTCAATCACTTGGACGCAATGGCTGACATTTCAGACAGAAGAAAAGCGGTGGCGATAGTTGAGTAATAAAGAGGTTTAAAAGATGAGTAATCTAATAAAAAACCCTAAGTTAACATTTGACGACGCGCTAGCTATAAATATACCAGAGTTCAGAGGTGCAAGCCCTCTGAACTCTGGGGAATGGCTTAATATCCTATCAGATTTGGCGGAAGGGTTGTATAACTGGTATGGCGATATTGATTTTTACGACTTGCTATTAATCGAAAAGCTGTTATTTAAAAAAGAAAATTTTGCGCTTGTTCATACAAAATATAAACAGGGTAACGCAATTATTAGAAAAGGGTTTCACATTTTCAAAGTTGCGCCAACAGAATATTATTCAAGAAATCAAGTTAAAAAAATAAGGCTTGTTATTGATAAAAAACCCGAAAATTTATTACTTGATTATGATGTGAACGACTTTGTTTTTTTTGATAACTTCACATATACAACACCTTGTTCAATTGCTATGAAATACAGTGAAGTTTTAGCAAGTCTTGACGCTCTGTATATGCAAAACATTTCTAAGCTTTCAATTCCTGTTATCGGTGTAGGCTTTAAAAATCTTAAAAATGATTTAATAAATATTTTTAAAAGAACAAAATTAAACGCGTTATATACACTTGTAAACGGAGATTATGAAAACCACAGAATGCAGGACGCATTTTTTAATCCACAAATTGAATTTATACTTGATAAGGTGAACGAACAAAGACAACTAATCATGAAAGAGTATATACAAGAGTTGGGAATCAATCCAAATATTGAGAGTTTAAACCAGAGTCAATACCAAAATAACAGGCAATTAACACAAAATAGTTTAATTAGTAAATATTTTAGTGCTAGCTTAAATAAGTATCGCACTAATTTCTGTAACAGGTGTAATAAAAAATTCGGGCTTGCATTAGGTTATGAGCCAACTGTCGCAATTAACGAAAAAGGTGAGGTTACAAATGAATAAATTTTTAAAGTATATAAGCGTTATGATGTCGGTATTTTATAATTTACTATTTCCACATCGCATAATTTTTGGCATTTTAATAGTGGCAAACATAGTGGACTATATAACCGCTATTCTAGGAGCGTTCAGCAGGGGCGAAAAGATAGACATAAACAAATCTATAAAAGGTATTGTAAAAAAAATAAATCTGCTAATACTGGTATGTGTGTCATTAATGATTGACGCTTTAATTAATCATTACTTTGGTACAGAAAATTATACTTTTATTACTGCCAGTGTAATAATTTGGCTTACAATGCATGAAATTTTAAGCATACTTGAAAATATCGGCAGAAACAACGATATTAAAATACCTAAAATCTTACTGGACATGGTGGAAAGGTTAAAAAATGAGTGATTTTGAAAAAATAAAAAATTATTTACTAAGATGGGTGGGATATTGTGAAAAAGAAAAGTTGTCTGATTTGGGCGAAAGTATGGAAAAGCCCGAAGATTTCACAAAAAACCAAGGTAATAAAAATTATACAATTTTCGCTAAAGATTTGTATAAGGCGATTAAAGAAGATTACCAAGCGCAACCGTGGTGTGATACTTTTATTGATATTTGCTTTATCAAAGTATTTGGAATTGAACAAGCAAAAAAATATTTGGGTGGGTTTAGTTCTTATACACCTTATAGCGCAGATTTTTTTAAAAGGTCGGGTAGATACTCAAAAAATCCGACTTTAGGCGCAATAGTGTTTTTTAAGAACACAAAAAGAATACATCATACAGGTTTTGTGTATGCAATTGACAATGATAATAAGGAATTTTTGACAATTGAGGGAAACACAAATAAAAATACTGGAGTAGTTGCAAATGGCGGTATGGTATGTATTAAAAGATACAGTTTTAATGATAAGAATATTGACGGTTTCGGAAATATTGAATATAACACTGTAAAAAATGGGTGGAATTTTGAAAACGGTAAATGGAAATTTTACGAAAATGGACAAGTTTTAAAAAATTGTTATTTTTCAAATAACGGTTTATTTTTTAAAGTTGATAGCGACGGATACATGGAAACAGGACAGATATATATTAATGGTAAACGCCATTATTTTTGCCCTGACGGGTGGTTAATCGGGGCAGAATTTAAAATTGACGATACAAAAAAAGAGGAGGTACGGAAAATATGAATATAAGTCTAGACGGTAACGGATACGCACAAATTAATACGGCATTAAATCCGACAAATTTAACCGATGTACAGAATAGAATGCAGAATTTACTAAACACAATGAAACAGTTAGACAATAATCAAATTATTAACGCTACTAATGTATTAGTGGACAGATACAGAAATGTTGATACAAATTTTACAGAGTTTTTGACAGAGTGGCAGGCGCTACTTGACAAGGTGGTATTATGATTTTTTTATATCCGTTTTCATTTTGGCGCAATAATATTGATTTTGAGGATTTGGACTTGTACGACTTTGAGAAGTTCGAAAATGTAACAAACAGTACAGAAATGAACACTAAAATAACAACCGCTTTAAGCCCGTTTACAATTCCACAAAATTCTATAAAGGTGTTGAGTGATACAATATTTAGTTACTGTTATGGAAAAATGATATGCTTAAAAGATGTAAAGCGTTGGAATAATAACTTTTATAGTGATTTGTGTTTATACTTGCTTGAACAAGGGCGCTATTTACAATCATATTTTAGAGATGTAAATAATAATATTGACAAAACAGGAACAACTAAAAATGTTACTGATAATGCTAATATATCGGGAACAAGTGACACTAAAAAGAGCGGTACTGTCGGAAATAGTCAGACAAGTACCACAGGCGGAAGTGATAATCAATCGTTTAATAATTCGGTTGGTGATACCTTGACAATATTAGACAATCAGACAACCAGTACAAGCTACCTTGCAAGTAAAAACGATGAGAGTTTCTCAAAAGGTGAAATTGCGCAAAATACTAATGCGGAATTTGAAAAGACGGACGGGACTAGCTATAATTTAACATTGGAAAATGGCGACAGATTAAACAAGGAAGTAGCGAATACAGAAATCAATACAAGCGGTACATATTCACCGCTTGAAATCGCAAAACTTGAAAGTGATTATACTTTTAAGCCGTTTTATGATAAGCTGTTAAGCATTATTGATAATTATTTTATTTTGGGAGGTGGTGAAAACTATGCCTAAAACAACCCCGGAAGGTAAGTTTCCTTTTAATAAATCCAAGTGCTTTGTGGAACTTTGGGAAAAAGGAAACGCCACCGATTATAGTTATGTATACAATATCGGTGTAAAGGCAGGACACGGCGCAAGCGAAAGTTATGAAGTACAAAACAACCCGAAAGACGATTTTACAAATTACATAGAAATCACGGGAAACCCGAACAGCGATATCATGAAATATAATTATATGTATATTGACTATGGCACGGTGGGAGATGGCAAAAAGGCTTATTTTGTTAAGCATAAAAAAATATTGAATTATCCAGAGTTTGACGCAAACAATAAACAATACGGTTGGTATGCTGTCGGCTTTACACTGGAATTAGATTTTTGGGAAACTTACAAAGACAGAATAGAACAACCCACAATTAAACTTGACAGGGTGACAACATCAACCCCTGAAGGGTGGGAAGATTATAGCCGTTATCAAGATGATATTATGCCGTTTTCAGTCGACCAAAGATATACAAGCATGTTACATTATTACGATTGGAAAAAAATAGTCGGGTGGCAGGCAAAAAAACCCGATGAACAGGACAATTTTATAGTTGACGGTTTCCCGACAACCCTTCAGTTTTCCGAAAGTACGGACGACTACAAACAAGCTGTTAATGAGTTGGCGAATGGCTCACCCGCGCAAACTAACGTGTGGAAAACATACGTATGTTGTAACACTTATATTGTATCAAGCTTTTTTGATAGTTCGGACGGTGGCAATTCGCAAGATGAAATAATAACTGCACCTTGTCCACTTGCTAGCGGACTGCATGGACGGTTAAATTACTATCCTTACCGCAGGGCATTTATAAGAACTATAGACGGGCAAAGCGTAGAATTAAACCCTAACAGGTTCCAAAATTTTAAACTGCCGTCAAGTATTTCATGCGATGTCAAGCATTCAATGACACCACAACCCAATAGTTGCATAATTCCGCGCTATGCGATTGCAGGCATTGACGATTTTATATTATTTTCCTCTTATCCTACAATGGACCTGACAGGAAAAAATATAAGCCCTGTTTCACATTTAATTGATTTGCACGATAAATTTTTACAATTTAAAAAGGATAACTTAGGACCTTTGGCAAATTTTATATAACGAAAGGAATATAAAAAAAATGGATATACAACAAATGCAAACTTTAACAAATGCAGCGCAAAATACGATTACTTCAAATAACCTTACTGGAGCAATGACGGGCGGAGGTGTACTCATTGGCTCCGTTGTCGGTTCAGTTGTCCCGGGAGTTGGCACGGCTGTTGGGGCAGGAGTTGGCGGAGCGGTGGGAGGTTTAACAGGTTCTTTGCTTGATGCTACTATCCCGACTTATTCAAGCGTTCGTGCAAGTGTACAAGGTTTAAATTTTGTTAAATTAAATTTAAAACCGTACTGGATAGAATGTATAACCCCAACAAGGGAAGAGTTGGAGCAACTGGATTTATTTTATAAATATTACGGTTGCGCCACTCATAGAACCGAACCTTTAAATATTGCAAATTATATGTACCAAAATCACGCATATATTAAAGGCGATTTACAATATAATAATACAATTCCACTTGATAAATTTGAGGTTATCAAGGCAATTTTCAACAAAGGTGTAAACATTTTAAATGGATAAAGTAATTAAATTGTCCAGTTCGGAATATTTTGAACTGGACAAATTTTTAAATGATAAAATACGATTTTATGTATTAACAGGTGCGAGAGGGTGCGGAAAAACCGTATCAATGTTAAACAAGTGTAAAGAATTTTTTAAGCAAGGTAAAGTTTGCTTATATATTAGAAATAGTAAATCAGATTTAGCGACCGCTAGGCAATATTTTAGTTATTTAGCAGATGAAACACATATAATAAATTTAGGCGGTTTAGGTGCTAATACTATTGTGTTACAAAGTACAGAAAACAAAGACGATAAACAGCTAATAGGCTATACACTTTTTATAAATGATTATGAGACATTCAAATCTAGTAAAAGGAAAGTTGACTATATTATATATGAAGAATTTAGCAGTTTTACAAGTGGAGTAATTATAAACAGGGTTTTTTCACTTACGGAACTTATGGAAAGTATAAGGCAAACTAACCCCGATTTTATGTTTTTTGCTATTTCAAATAATATTTTTAAAGATACACTTTTTGATAATCTTTTAAATTCTAAGGATTTTATACATTATCAGATTATAAAAGAAAATAATAAAAATAACTTTATAAATTCCGCAATTCAACGATACTTGAACGGTGATTATATCGTGCCCGACATTACTATAAATATGTCTAAATACAAATGTCAAGGATTTGTTGAGGTTGCAGGCATTAAAGTTTTTGTGTATAAAAATATAAACTTGTTTCCTGTCTATGTTTTAAGTTCAAAAGGAACAGGCGAACAACTGTTATTGAACTTTGATACCGTTTCTATAATTAAACAAGCAAGCTACAGAAGTTTAACAGACCGAAACGCTCTGGAGTTTGCCGTTGGTTTAATCTGTTTTGCTAATAAAAAATTAAAAATATAACCGTGATATTTAATCACGGTTATACTTGTTTGCCTTATAAGTCTATAAATTCCACAACACAAAAATCAGTATTAAATTTATTGCTATGTTTCTTTATAAACTTAAAACCTAGCTTATCATTATTACAAGCGTCAATTACTTCCCTGTCGTTTTGCATGTCCTGAAGTGTTTCCGCTGTCAATTCGTTACAGTTTATAAATTCATTTTCAGTTACTATTGTAGCCGTTAAGCCAAATTTATTTTTAGGATTGATAAAAAAGGCTTTTAACTTATATACCTTGTTCGGGTTTTCGTTGTAAAGTTCAATCATCTTTTTATATTCGAAGTCGTCCGAACCTGTAAAAGTAAATTGTGGCTTGTTATATTTGTTTGCTATTGACATAATTTAGTTGCTCCATTTCTTAATTTGCTTGATTGACTTGTCAAAAAAATTATCGGGTATCATGATTTTTACATGAGCATACCCTATATTTTCTAACATCGTTTTGTAACTGCTTTTAATATTTCTTGTTCCATTTTCCCATTTGCGTATTGTGGCATAGCTTAAATTTAACATTTGAGCAAATTCCCTGATTGTAAAACCGCTTGACAGTCGCCACAATTGGAAAAAATTCCCCGTATAGGTTGAAAAAAACTTGTTTCTTAAATCGAACACAGTTTTTAAATATTTGTCCTTGTGTTCCGCATTCTCATTTAAACAAAAGTCTATTTCTTCCCTTGTAAATCCCTCTTTTAAAAGTTCATCAATTATTAGTGTTTCGATGCGGTACCTCCATTTCTGATATTATAGTATTGTGCGCTATTAACACAATACTATAATACCATTTTTATTATTTTTTGTCAATTAAAATATTGACTTAATATCATCAGTCCGCAACGTATTTATAATAAAATCGTTGCTTATATTGTCAATTACTGTATTGTAAAAGTCCTCCAGTATAACCGCTAATGTGCGTTTTGCGTTTTTGTTTATCTCCATATTATAGATAATGTGTCGGATTTGCACCGCACAGGTGTATTTTTTACTGGAAACGCTAAAAGTTATTATAGCGTTCTCAACTATTGCATTGTGTAGTTCGTCACTTCTCATATTACAATTAAATCTCCTTTAGTTGTTAAAATTAAGTCTTCCAAGTCACAATTATTATCATGTGCCATTCTTAAACAGTAATCGAGAACTTTATCAACTACCGTGCCAAACTTATTAGTGTTAAAATCTACAATAAATTTTTTTACATCGTCTTTATAGATTACATAAAATATAAAATTTTCTTCCTTAATTCCAGTACCTAAAAAGCCTATCAGCTGTTTTTTAAAATCTGTAATATAATCTTTCATCGCTCTTTTTTCTCCTCTTTTAAATAAAATCTTATTCTTCCGTTATACTCATTTGTTAAATAGTCTATATATTCAACATCGCCCTCAAAATTGCCGTTAGTTTCGCCTAGTTTTACACGTTCTTCAACATAACCCATATTATCAAAAGTCCACGCATATACTAATTGTCTACTTTTAATCAGTCTTAAAGCTTTGCTTTTTGTTATCCTTGTATATAATACGTTTCTGTAACATTTTTTCAACCATTTCATTTTAGCACCTCTTTTCTTATAAAAGGGTTTACCCTTATGAATAAACCCTTGTTAAATTGTTCCTATTATCTATTAACACCACTTATAGTTATATCTACTTGAATACTTCACGTTGTCCACTCTATAACCTTTAGAATTATATGCGTATTTTGGTAAATCGTGATTAATGCCCGTTGCATGGGTAATTATCCCATTTTCCACCTTGAAATCACACATTAACTGTTTTGACGTATACCAACCATCATTTACAACCTTGACCATTTTTCCAAACCTCCAATAAATC
>ERZ773018.1354-NODE-1354-length-13176-cov-8.029190_pt1 | contig 13176 bp, 10 predicted proteins | sample MGYA00580840_ERZ773018 | MGnify/ENA primary metagenome ERZ773018 (study PRJEB29015, sample SAMEA2738125) | human oral metagenome | biome: human oral; feature: human-associated habitat; material: saliva | place: China | collected 2256 ... | reverse complement strand
ATCCCATTTTTTCAGCTTTGGCGATCACATCTTCGATCGATCCAACACCACGGAAAGCATCCTCTGGCAAGTGGTCATATTTCCCATCCAAAATTTCCTTAAAGCCACGAACAGTTTCTGCAACTGGTACATAAGAACCTGGTTGACCAGTAAATTGTTCCGCCACGTTAAAGTTTTGAGACAAGAAGAATTGGATACGACGGGCACGAGCCACCAAGGTCTTTTCATCATCAGACAATTCATCCATCCCCAAGATAGCAATGATATCTTGCAATTCATGGTAACGTTGAAGGACGCGTTTGACCTCAGAAGCCACTGCATAGTGCTCTTCTCCAACGATATCTGGGGAAAGGGCACGCGAGCTTGATGCCAATGGGTCCACGGCAGGGTAAATCCCTAATTGAACCAATTTACGCTCCAAGTTGGTCGTAGAGTCCAAATGGGCGAAAGCTGTTGCTGGAGCAGGGTCTGTATAGTCATCGGCTGGCACGTAGATGGCCTGGATTGATGTAACAGAACCTTTCTTGGTTGAGGTAATCCGTTCTTGCAATTGACCCATTTCAGTTGCCAAGGTCGGTTGGTAACCAACGGCAGAAGGCATCCGTCCCAAAAGGGCTGATACTTCTGATCCGGCTTGGGTGAAACGGAAGATATTATCGATAAACAAGAGAACGTCTTGACCTTCCACATCACGGAAGTATTCCGCAATGGTCAAACCAGTCAAGGCTACACGCATCCGTGCTCCTGGTGGTTCGTTCATTTGTCCAAAGACCATGGCTGTTTTTTCGATAACGCCAGATTCCTTCATTTCCCAGTAGAGGTCATTCCCTTCACGGGTCCGTTCTCCAACCCCGGTAAAGACGGAGATCCCACCGTGCTCTTGGGCAATGTTGTGGATCAATTCTTGAATTAAGACGGTCTTCCCAACTCCGGCACCACCGAAGAGGCCGACCTTCCCACCTTTCAGGTAAGGGGCCAAGAGGTCAATGACCTTGATCCCTGTTTCAAGAATTTCTTCTGAAGTAGAAAGCTCATCAAAGGATGGAGCTTTTTTATGAATGGATTCACGAGGAGCATCTTCTGGAAATGCTTCTTCCAAGTCAATGGTATCTCCCAAGACGTTGAAAACACGTCCAAGAGTTTCTTTTCCGACAGGCACAGAGATTGGACGACCAGTGTCCAATACTTCCATCCCACGAGTCAAGCCATCTGTTGATTCCATGGCAATGGTGCGAACGACACCATCCCCAAGTTCAAGAGCTACTTCAAGAACGACTTTTGATTTTTGTTGGTCATTTTTATAGACTACAAGCGCATTATTAATCTCAGGGAGTTTATCGCCCGCAGCAAAAGCTACGTCAACGACAGGACCTACAACCTGAGAAATTTTGCCTAAACTCATGTCATTCTCCTATTCTATTAAGTTTCTAAGCTTGGTCATACATATAAGCAAGCTTATTTTTGTATTGTTAAAATGTGCATCGAATCAACTACTCAAGCGCACTCGCTCCTGCAACAATTTCCGTAATTTCTTGCGTAATGGTTGCCTGACGAGCTCGGTTGTATTGAATGGTCAATTCATCAATTACCTTCTTGGCATTGTCTGTTGCTGTTTGCATGGCCATCATACCGGCAGCATTTTCAGCTGTTTTGGCATCAATGATGGCTCCATAAATCATACTTTCAGCAAACTGTGGAAGCAATTGATCCAAAATCGCATCTCGGTCTGATTCCAACTCCAGATTCAAGATATAATCTTCATCTGCTTCGTTGGGGTCCAAGTCAATGATCGGAAGCATTTGCTCAACCCGCAATTGACTGGTCAAACTATTGACGTGGTGGTTATAACAGACATACAATTCATCAAACAATTCATTTTGATACATTTGGACTGTCTTGTTAATGATCTTCCGCACTTCATCAAAGCTTGGTTGATCAGCTAGGCCACGTAGTTCATAAACCGGCTGGATGCCTCTTGCTCTAAAGAAATCTGCCCCAATACTTCCAATACAGATGACTTCAAAATCCTCACCCGTTGGATGGTATTCTTCCTTCAATTCCATGACAGACTTGAGAATAGAGGCGTTGTAGCCTCCCACTAGTCCACGGTCAGAAGTGATGACAATATAAGCAGACTTTTTGACAGGACGACTCTTTAAAAATGGATGGTACTTAGCATTCTCAGCCTCATGTCCATGTAAGAGGTCGGTCAATAGCTTACGAACCTTAGATGCGTAAATTTGGAAGTCCTTGGCAGCTTGCTCAGACTTCCCAAGTTTGGCAGCAGATACCATCTGCATAGCATTTGTAATTTGACTGGTATTCTTTGTCGATGCAATTTTATTTTTGATATCATTTAAAGAAACTGCCATCTGCCACTCCTATTTCTATTTGAAACTTGATTGGTTGACAAAGTCAGTAATCACTGCATCCATTGTTTCTTCACTTGGAAGATCTTTGGTCGTACGAATGGTTTCAAAGATTTCTGGATGATGCGCTTCTACAAAGGCAAACAATTCCTCTTCAAAACGAAGGATATCATCAACAGGTATACTATCCAAGAATCCATGTGTCAAAGCATACAAGATGACTACCTGTTTTTCGACAGTTAATGGTTCATGGACTGGTTGCTTCAAGACTTCTACTGTCCGGCGACCACGGTTCAACTTAGCTTGAGTAGCGGCATCCAAGTCACTACCAAACTTGGTGAAGGCTTCCAACTCACGGTAAGAAGCTAGGTCAATACGGAGAGTCCCCGCAACCTTCTTCATAGCCTTGATTTGGGCTGATCCACCAACCCGTGACACAGATGATCCTGCGTCAATGGCTGGACGAATTCCTGAGTTAAAGAGGCTATCTTGCAAGAAGATTTGGCCATCTGTGATCGAAATTACGTTAGTCGCGATATAAGCAGAAATATCCCCTGCTTGTGTCTCAATGATTGGAAGCGCAGTAATGGAACCACCACCCAATTCATCCGATACTTTCGCAGAACGTTCCAATAAACGGCTGTGAAGGTAGAAAACATCCCCTGGGAAGGCTTCCCGTCCTGGCGGACGACGAAGAAGAAGGGACAATTCACGGTAAGCAACGGCTTGTTTAGACAAATCATCATAGACGATTAAAACGTGTTTGCCATTGTACATGAACTCTTCGGCCATAGCAACCCCTGCATAAGGTGCAAGGAACAAGAGTGGAGATGGTTGTGAGGCTGATGCCGTCACCACAATGGTGTAATCCATGGCTCCATACTTACGAAGTGTTTCTACTTGTGTCCGAACTGTTGATTCTTTTTGTCCAATTGCCACGTAGATACAGATCATATCTTGATCCTTTTGGTTCAAGATAGTATCGATGGCAATCGATGTTTTCCCTGTTTGACGGTCTCCGATGATCAATTCCCGTTGGCCTCGTCCAATCGGAACGAGGGCATCAATGGCTTTCAAACCTGTTTGAAGAGGCTCTGATACAGATTTCCGTTGCATAACACCAGGAGCTGGTGTTTCAACTGGACGGAAGGTATCAGTTACGATTTCTCCCAAGCCATCCACTGGCTGACCAAGAGGATTGACAACCCGACCAATCAAGGCGTCCCCAGCAGGGACTTCCATGATTTTACCAGTCCGACGAATCGAGTCTCCTTCACGAATGTCTGTGAAGTCTCCAAGGATGATAATCCCGACATCTGTCGTTTCCAAGTTTTGCGCCATTCCGTATGAGCCGTTTTCAAAGATCAACAACTCCCCACTCATTGCATTTTCAAGGCCATGAGCACGCGCAATCCCGTCACCAATATAGGTAACGACTCCGGTCTCTGTGACGTCAAAATTTGGCTGGAAATTTTCAATTTGTTGCTTAATTAAAGCGCTGATTTCTTGTGCGTTAATCGCCAAAATTCACACCACTTTCTATTTCAATTTTTCTTTTACTGTTTGTAATTGACGTTTAATACTTGCATCAATTGTCTTATTATTAGCAGTGATGATAAAGCCACCAATAAGACTCGCATCAAGTTCTTCTTTTAAGGAACGAACTTGCAATCCAAATTTTCGCTCAACAATTGGAATAATTTTGGATTTTTGAGTCTCAGATAAAGTCTGAACGGATTTAATCGTCACTTCAAATTCATTACTAATCATTTCAAGCTGATGAAGACTTTCTACTAAAATGTCATAAAAAAGATCTTCACGATGATTGTGAATAATAACTTCAATGAAGTTGTCAATCAAAAGCGAATCAGATCCTTGAAAATAGCGAAGGCTTTTTTCTTTTTCTGTATCATCAACACCAATGTGCGATAGAAAGGCAACTAAGTTTGTATCATCCAAAATGTCTTTCATTTGATGAAGCTGTTCAAAGACATCTTTTTGTTGCCCTTTTTCAATCACAAGCTGGACAAAAGGTGTGGTATATTTTTCAATTACCGCAAATCTTTTTTTGTCCATTAAGCATCTCCTAGCTTGTCAATGTAGCGGTCAATCAACTCTTTGTGAGCTTCTTGGTCCAACTGTTGGCCTAAAATTTTACTAGCAAGATTTACAGTCAAATCAGCTACATCACCTTTAATACTGTTCAAGGCTTCTGCTTTGGTTTGAGCAATTTCTTGATTTGCTTTCTCTTTTAAACGTCCAGCTTCATCAGCTGCATCTGCCAAGATTCCTGCCTTATTTTTCTCAGCAGTTTCTTTAGCATTCTCAATAATGGTTGTCGCTTCCTGACGACTACCTGCTAATTCTGTTTCTCTTTTTTGCGCTAAATCTTCTGCTTTTTGACGAGCTGATTCTGCACCATCAATATCATCTGAAATCTTTTTAGCACGTTGCTCAAAAGTACTTGTGATATTCTCCCAGGCAAATTTCTTGATTAAAATGATTAACAGAAGAAATGAGCCTGCTACAAGGATAAAATCCCCAATAAGACTACCTAAAGTAATATTCATCTCTTATCTCCCTTCTATTCCTCACTGTTAATTTTCTTACCTAGATACATAGATGTCAACATGGTAAATACATATGCTTGAATACATGAAATAAAGACTGAAAAAGCAGTCCAAACAAGATTCAAGACAAAAGCAATTGGATACCAACCAGCAGCTTGTTGTGATAAAGTTAACAACAAACCAGACAGAACTTCACCCGCATAAATATTACCATAGATACGCAGAGCCAGAGAGGCAAAATTAGTGAATTCTTCCAAAATATTCATTGGAGTCATTCCAGCAGGTGTCGCAAATGCCTTGAGATAAGCTTTCACTCCCCGTCGGCGAATCCCTTCAACATGACAAATTAAGGTAATCAAAAATGAAAATCCTAAGTCAAAGGCAAGATTGGCCGTTGGAGATGTCCACAAATTATAACCATTGGTTGTCTGCACTTTTGCCATCAAACCAAGATTGTTAGCTACTGCAACGAAAAGGAATAAGGAAAAGATAAATAGAGAATAATTCTTTATATATTTATCGCCAATATTTCCCTTTGTAAAGCCAATGACAAAATCATAGAGGTATTCTAAGACATTTTGTTTGCCAGAAGGCTTCAGCGTCATTTTCCGACTAGCCCAATAAACAAAGGCAAATACGATAAATACAGTTAGAAGAGACATAGCAAGTAGAGTCAAATCAAAAGTCACAGGACCTAAAGTGATAGTTGGATTTATACTTTCTTCCAACGAACTCCACCCCCTTTTCTAAAGGATAACTTTCTTTTCTTATTTAATGATGAATGACATCGCAAGTGTTACGAAGAAAGTACCTTCGATAAAGGCAATCCCCATGATCATGAGCGTTCTCAACTGACCAATGATTTCTGGTTGACGTGATGCCGATTTAAATAGATTTGCCATTAAAAACCCTTCAGCGAGTGAAACACCCATACAGGCAAGACATAATCCAAAAAATGTTAAATTCATGATGAATTCTCCTTTATGTTTAAAATTTACTTACTTAGTTTAGTCCTAAAAATTCTTTTTGTCAAATGTTTTTGTCTTTTGGAAACGTTTTATACGGATTTCTTTCAATTTCCAAAAAAGTAGGCTATCCTGCAACAATTGTGGTTTTAGAATAGTAGTAAAACGAACTTGATCCCACTATCAGTTTGTTGATGTGGAAATAGCTATTTCCAATTATCGAATTTTGTTTCCCTATATATGTATATTATAGGCAATCTTTATCGATTAAATATAGACAAAAACTACAATTCACTTTTTCAACAAAGAGGCTGGTTAAGTTCCAGCCCCTAGCTTATTACTTTTTCAGGTTCCAAATTTCTTTGGCGTATTGTTCAATCGTATCATCTGATGTGAATTTATCAGACGTTGCGATATTAACAAGACTCATACGCGCCCATTTTTCTTTGTCGCGATAGAGTTGATCAATCTTTTCTTGTGCAGCTACGTACGAAGCAAAGTCTTCTAGAAGGAAGTATTCATCATTGTGTGTAATCAAAGCTTCATAAATCTCAGAACCTTCATTTCGGACATTTGGAATAGTTCCGTCCACAAAGCTATCCACCACACGGCGAACCACAGGATTGCTTTCATAAACACCACGTGAGTAGTAATCATGACGAGCATAATGGTCATAGACTTCATCTTTGTCCATACCGAAAATCACAATATTGTCATCTCCAACTTCATCTTTGATTTCAATATTAGCTCCGTCAAGAGTTGCCAAGGTAATAGCTCCTGTCATCATGAATTTCATATTGGATGTTCCTGAAGCCTCTTTGGAAGCAAGAGAAATTTGTTCAGACACATCTGCCGCTGGAATGATGAGTTCAGCTAAACTGACACGATAATTTTCAAGGAAAACAACTTTTAATTTGCCTTGTAAACTTTCATCATTATTCACAAGATTTGCTACTTCGTTGATTAATTTAATAACAGATTTTGCAAAATGATAACCTGGTGCTGCTTTAGCACCAAAAATGAAAACTCGCGGCACCATATCTTTATCAGGATTATCTTTCAAATCCCAATATAGCTTAAGAATATGGAGCAAATTGAGCAATTGACGCTTATAGGCGTGAAGCCGTTTCACTTGCACATCAAAGATAGCTTCCGTTGACACTTCCACTCCTGTAGATTCTTTGATAAAAGTTGCTAAACGTGCTTTAGCTTCCTGCTTAACATTATAAAATTCGCTCAAAACATGCTGATCATTTTTGTAGTCTAAAAGTTTGCGCAATTCATGAATATTTGTTCGCCAGCCTTTACCAATCAAGTAGTCAATTTCATTTGACAAAGGTCCATCTGCAATTTGCAACCAACGACGTTGAATGATGCCATTCGTTTTATTATTGAATTTTTCAGGATAAATAGCATAAAAATCACGCAACGTATCTTCTTTGAGAAGTTCTGTGTGAAGTTTGGCCACTCCATTGACCGAATGACCGCCAATAATCGCCAAATGCGCCATGTGGATTTGATTATCTTTGACAATCCGAGTATGTTCAATCACTTGTGGGTCAATGCCACGCGCAGCCATATCAGCAATATAACGATTGTCAATTTCAAGAATAATTTGATAAACACGAGGAAGAACATTTTTAAAGAGCTCCGCATCCCATCTTTCTAGGGCTTCTGAAAGGATGGTATGATTGGTATAGCTCATCGTCTGAACTGTCGCATTCCAAGCGTCTGCCCATTCAAGACCGCAATCATCTAACAGAAGTCGCATAAATTCTGCTGGTGCAACTGCTGGGTGTGTATCGTTAATATGAACCGATACCTTTTCATGAATTTGCTCTAAAGGCAGACCTTGTTTCCGATAGGATTTGATAATGGTCTGCAAACCGGCACTGGTCATGAAATATTCTTGAATCAAGCGTAGCTCTTTTCCTTCATAACTTGAATCATCTGGGTAAAGAATGGCCGTAATATCCTGTACCTTGCGACGCGCTTCAATCGTTGGATAGTCTAATTCATATTCTTCAGGAATTTCGACATCCCAAAGACGAAGATTGTTGACAACGTCATTTCCAAAACCAATTTGTGGTACATCGTAAGGTACTGCACGGAGAGTTTGCGAATTTTCATAAATGGGAAGCATTCGCCCTTCTTTGTTGGCTTGCAGATAGACATTTCCAAAGATTTTAACATCTACAACATCGTGATCCTTACGTGTTTCCCAAACATTTCCGAGACTACCAAACCAATCATCAGGCAACTCGACTTGGTAACCGTCCACAATTTTTTGTTTGAATAATCCATAGCGATAGCGAATTCCATTACCAAATCCAGGATAACCTGTGGTTGCCAATGAATCCATAAAAGCTGCTGCTAAGCGACCCAAACCGCCATTCCCTAGCGCCATATCGTACTCAGCCTGTTTGACAGCTGTAAAATCAATACCTAATTCATCAAATCCTTCTTTGACAACATCGAGGATTCCAAGATTTAGTAAATTGGTTTCCAGCATTCGCCCAGGCAAAAATTCAATAGAAAAGTAATAAGCAATTTTTTGCTTGTCTTCTACTAATTTGTTTCGTCGCTCCAACCACATAGGAGTGATGTATTTGCGAATTGTACGTGCTAAGGTTTGAAACAGTTCTGCCGAAGTGGCATCTTCTACTTTAATCAATTGTTCTTCATGCAAAATGTCCTTAAAATCATGAAGAAACTGCTCTTTTGTTAGTTCCATTTCTTAACGGCAAACTCCTTTCTATCAATAAAGAGATTGGTACAAATGACTGTAAGCTTGGCTAGCTGTATCCCATGAAAAATCACGTTCCATAGCTTGTATTTGAAGGTTATACCATGCTTCTTTATCGTTGTAATATAAGTCGATAGCCATGTCAAATGTCCATTTCAGCCAGTAACCTGAGAAATTATTAAAGCTAAATCCAGTTCCTGTTCCTTCGTAAGCATTGTAGGGTTGAACGGTGTCACGAAGACCACCAACTTCATGTACAAGCGGCAATGTTCCATAACGCATTGCCATCATTTGGGACAATCCACACGGCTCAAAGCGACTCGGCATCAAGAACATATCACAAGCTGCATAAATTTCTTGGGCTAATTTCACATCAAAAGTGATATTGGCAGATAATTTTTCTGGATAAGCTTGACCAAACCAAGCAAATGATTGCTCAAAAGATGGGTCTCCTGTTCCTAAAAGGATAATTTGTACATCATCTTGTAGTAAATTGTGTAATTGATCCACAACTAAATCAAAACCTTTTTGCCGAGTCAAACGTGATACAATCCCTACTAAAGGTACATCATCTCGAACAGGTAGACCAACTTTTTCCTGCAACGCACGCTTATTAGCAAGTTTGCCAGATAAATCATCTTTATTAAAATGATGATCCAGTAACGCATCTGTTTCTGGATTATAAATATCTGTATCGATTCCATTGACAATACCTGAGACTTTACCCGACTCCATCCGCAAAATTTGATCCAAACCGCAACCAAACTCTGGTGTCATAATTTCATGTGCATAACTTGGTGATACAGTTGTTACACGATCTGCATATAAAATCCCTGCTTTCATCCAGTTGAGGCAGTCATTCCAACGTAATGTTCCATCTGCATAGCGCTCATAACCCACTCCGAATAAATCCCAGAGCATGCCATCGGAAAATTGCCCTTGAAATTCTAAATTATGAATGGTTAAAACAGTCCGAATTCCATGATAAGCTTGAATCCAATGGTATTTTTCTTTCACCAAAAATGGAATCATCGCGGTATGATAATCATGCACATGCAATACATCTGGAATGAAATCTACTCTTTCCATCAACTCAACAGCAGCCATTTGGAAATAAGCAAAACGCTCACCATCATCAAAATCACCATAAACATGACCACGAAAGAAATAGTATTGATTGTCTATAAAATAGAAGGTTACACCATTTAAAACTGTACGTTTCACACCGACATATTGACCGCGCCAGCCGACCTTTACTTCAAAATGGAACAAGTCTTCCATTTGGTCGCCAAACTTTTTATCCACCATATCATAGTATGGAAGAATGACACCCACTTCATGACCAGCTTTCACAAGAGATTTAGGGAGAGCGCCAATGACGTCTCCCAAACCTCCTGTTTTAGAAAAAGGTGCACCTTCTGCTGCTACAAATAAAATTTTCATTGAATTCTATCCTCTGTCACTTTTTCGCCTTTTTTAAGAACAACTGGGTTATCAACTGTTCCTCGAACGGTCACATTCTCAGCAACCTCAACACCCTTATCTAAGATTGCATATTCTACAACAGCATTTTCGCCAATAAGGACACGTGGGAAAAGAATACTGTTTTTTACACGACTTCCTTTTTTAATACGAGTATTACGAGAAATGACAGAACCACTCACTTCTCCTTCAATAATACTGCCAGAAGCAAATTGAGCATTTGAAACCTTAGAACCGACTGCATAATAAGTTGGCTCTTCGTTTTTTACTTTAGTATAAATCTTTTGATTTGGAGAGAAAAGGGAATAGAATTTTTGTGAATCAAGCATATCAATATTGGCATTGAAGTACGAAGTGACAGAATGAATATTTGCTAAATAACCCGTATATTCATAAGCAAACGCTTTTTCCTGAGCAGCTAAATCACGTAAAACATAACGTAATTTTTGAGGAAATTCTTTTTGTGCTTCTATTTCTAACTTTTCAATCAGCCAAGGTGTATCCACAACAAAGATATCCGTTGACATGTTGTACAAATCCTGATCTTTTTTATCATCAAAAAGATGGTGATTTTTCACATGATCTGTTTCATCAATTTCCAAAACAGCATTGACTTCGGAAATTTCTTCTTTTGGTAATTTTTTATAGACAACTGTGATCGGTTGATCAGTTGTACCATGTAAGTGGAAGACTTGGTTCAAGTCGATGTTCACCAAAACATCACAGTTCAATGCTACCGTTTGATCGCTGCCCGAACGTTTTAAGTAGGTCAATAATTGCTCATAGTATTCTTTGCCAACAGTAGAACTTTCTACGCGCGTATTATAAATACCAAGATAGTAGTGACTCAAAAGAGTAGACAGCCCCCATTCACGTCCAGAACGGATATGGTCAAAGACAGAACTAATATTATCTTGTTGGAAAATGCCAAAGACGCTCCGAATCCCTGCATTGGCCAGGCTAGACAACGGAAAGTCAATTAAACGATATTTCCCACCAAACGGCAAACTGGCAACTGGACGATGATTTGTCAAAGTAGACATATCATGAAATCCAACTGTATTTCCTAAAATTGCTGAATATTTATCAATCTTCATCTGATGGTACCCCCACTTTCTCATTGTATCCGATAACTTGTACTTCGTCTGTTCCATCAATTTCGACACCATCAGAAATGATAGCTCCTTCACCGATAATAGCACGTTTGATTTTTGCACCTTGACCAATGATAGCACCACTCATAATCACAGAATCTTCTACAACTGCATCTTTACGCACTTGAGCTTCCGTAGAAAGAATGGAATGCTTAACCGTGCCATCTACCAAACAGCCGTCCACAACCAAAGAATCTTCTACATGAGCATTTTCTCCAAGGAAGTTTGGTGGAGAAATCAAGTTACGTGAATAAATTTTCCATTGACGATCCCGGCTGTCTAAAGCATTGTTTGGGTCAATATATTCCATATTGGCTTCCCAAAGTGACTCAATCGTTCCAACATCTTTCCAATATCCCTTAAATTCATAAGCATAGACACTTTCGCCGGATTCAAGATAATTTGGAATAACATTCTTACCGAAGTCAGACATATCTACATTGCTCTTTTCAGCAGCTACCAGCATATTACGCAGGCGTTTCCAGTCAAAGATATAAATCCCCATAGAAGCCTTAGTAGACTTAGGTTCAGCTGGTTTTTCTTCAAACTCGACAATGCGGTTATTGGCATCTGTATTCATAATACCAAAACGACTCGCTTCTTTTAAAGGAACATCCAGAACAGCTACCGTCAGACTGGCGTTGTTGTCCTTGTGAGATTGAAGCATATCATCGTAGTCCATTTTGTAAATGTGGTCACCAGACAAAATCAAGACATACTCAGGATTGATAGTATCAATATAATCAATGTTTTGATAAATCGCATGACTAGTTCCTTCAAACCAACGATTGCCCTCACTTGCTGAATATGGCTGGAGAATAGAAACTCCTGTGTTAATACCATCCAGTCCCCAACTAGAACCATTTCCAATATGACTATTCAAAGCTAATGGTTGGTATTGAGTAATGACACCAACATTATGAATTCCTGAATTGGCACAATTGGACAAAGCAAAGTCAATGATACGGTAGCGTCCACCAAATTGTACTGCTGGTTTGGCAATACTTTGAGTGAGTTTTCCAAGGCGTGTTCCTTGCCCACCGGCAAGAATCAAAGCTAGCATTTCATTCTTCATCTGTTACTCCTTTTTGGACTTCTTACTTCCATTTGCTGATTTCACACGACGTTTAATTTTCCAAATACTTGCCCCTAATGCTGGCAAAGTAAAGGTCAACGTCTGAGGATAATCCTTCCACAAGCCTTCTTGAGACTGAACTGTTTGATTATACTCTTTCCATACACCTCCCCATTCTTCTAATTCAGTATTCCAAATTTCTTCATATATGGCTGTCACCGGAACACCAATGGTAAAGTCTTTGCGCTCTACCGGAGCCATATTAAAGACGCAAACTAGCATATCTCCCTTGTCATTTTTCCGAATAAAGGAAAGCACACTTTGATCTGTATTATCTGCATCAATAATTTCTAAGCCATCCCAATTCAAGTCGTTTTCCCATAAAACACGATTTTCTTTATAAAGCTGATTGAGTTGAGAAGTGAAATGTTGCATCTTAGCGTTCATATCATCTGCCAAATCACGCCATTCTAAAGATTCTTCGCATTTCCATTCTAAGAATTGTCCCCATTCGCTGCCCATGAATAGTAATTTCTTCCCTGGGTGACATATTTGATAAGTATAGAGATTTCGCAGACCAGCAAATTGATTATACCGATCTCCCCACATCTTATGCATGAGACTCTTCTTACCATGTACCACTTCGTCATGAGAAAATGGCAACAAGAAGTTTTCAGAAAAAGCGTACATGAAACTAAAGGTTACTAGATTAAAATCATACTTGCGGTAAATCGGATCTTCTTCGTAGAAACGCAGAATGTCATTCATCCAGCCCATGTTCCACTTATAATCAAATCCAAGACCACCCATTTCTA
>ERZ773018.1351-NODE-1351-length-13184-cov-6.109376_pt1 | contig 13184 bp, 21 predicted proteins | sample MGYA00580840_ERZ773018 | MGnify/ENA primary metagenome ERZ773018 (study PRJEB29015, sample SAMEA2738125) | human oral metagenome | biome: human oral; feature: human-associated habitat; material: saliva | place: China | collected 2256 ... | reverse complement strand
AGTGGTTTAGAAATGAACCTGTTCACTAAATCAAGAAAAAAAGAGATATACTAAAGATACATATAAAAAAACAAGGAGAAGCATAATGGCTGTTGAGAAAGACGAGCTAGATAACCTATTTACAGATAGTGACAAGGACAAGTTGGAGCGATTGAAAGTGGATATTAAAGAAAACTACTACTCAGTCGCAAGTATTCCTGTAGAAATTGATTGGGAAATGTGTAAAGGTTTTGCAAGAGAAACAGGTGTATCTGATGAATACCTAACAGAAGCTAACCTAAACCGTGCTTTGGAACTTGCTTTAGAAGATATTGCTAGTGATTACACTAAAAAAGAGTATTGCTTTGTCTATGTTAAAGATGGTTTGATCCATGTAGGAACAAATGTTGCAGAATATGAAGATACAGCAGAAGAAAACCTAGAAACCATTGGTAAATTAACCCTAGAGAAAGATGATTTAGGAATTTTACGCCTGTATGTATCAGGAGAAATGCAAGACGAGTTAAGTAAAATATCTCACTACCGTTGGGTTATTAAACGAATTTCGTTTTATTTAACACATCTTATCATAGGACGTGCTACAGTAGATAACTGTATTCAAGAAATCAATGCGAAAATCAAGAATATCCTACCTAGTGTTATGGAGCGTATCTTAACCGTTGCAGAGGTTGATAAAAATAAAGAGTGGGTAAATAAAAAACTAGAGCTTACAAAAGAGTTAGAACAAGCAGTAGCAACCTATCAAATTGCTAGAGAAGAAATACACCAAGCACTGGAAATTGATAGTTTGCGAAGATTAAAGGTTGATACAACAGTTATTAGATTGTTCAAACTAGACGCTTTGAAAGGTGGTTCGTTCAGTATCGGAGTAAAGTTTTTAACAAGCGTTTTGGGAGATTTGCAAGTAGGGAAATCATCATTTTCTATGTTGCAAGTGGCAGAAATCAAATTTGAAGAAGTGCTAAAAATGGAGTTAGGAGCTTGCTCATTGGTTCTGAATGAAATCCGTTCGAGTCTTGAAAAACTACTTAGTGAACATAGCGACAATGAAAAAATGGCACAAAAGATTGAAGAAGCACTAACACTTACCAAACAACCTAAAGTTATTACAGCAGAAGAAGAAATGGTATCTGCTTGGAATAAATACATTAGTTTGAAGATGGAAGGGAAGGAATAACCATGAGAGAAACTATTGAAGATTTTTTGACAGAAACTAAGAAACTATCTGATGATACCGTTCTTGGAGAAGTGGTAGGAACGGAATTTTATTGGAAGTATGGCAGGGCAACAAAACGTTTTTGGGAATGGTATTTTGATAGAGATTGTGTAGTGACTATGAAACACTTGCGCTATCTTGCTAACTTGGAATTGAAGCTCCTAGACAAAGAATAAGCATATAACTCCCAGAGGAACAGCTCCTTTGGGGGTTTGTTTTGAGATAAACACAAAAAGATAATACATGAGTGTAAAAAAATAATCAAAATATGAAAAAGTAGTTGACAAAACTATAAAAGGGTGTATAATATAACTATAAAAACAATAGTCCATTAAGGAGAATAAAATGAATAAAACGATTAAAACAGTAAAACGATACATTAAACGCAACCCTTATCAAGCAGGGCTTATCGCTTATAACTTAGGGGTATTTGCATGGCTACAAACAAATGCACATATCTTGCTTATGAAGCACCATGTAACGATACCACCTTTTTTACAGGCTTACAGCGTAGAAACACTACGTTATATCAGTACCTATACGCCTCTATCATGGCTTGTTGGCTCAATGCTTTTAGCTTGGGTATTTAAAGCTGTAGGTACGGTTGTAAGATGGATCATTACGATTGCCCTTGTCTTTGTAGCTTTCTACTTGTTGAGAAGCTACGGAATTGCTATCTTTGGCTAGAATGGAGTAAATCATGTTTACTAGAGAAAAATGGCAATGTTTCAATGCTTTGGAATATTACATAAACCAACAAGGGATTGACCTTGATAAATTTACAGATGATGATATTGAAATGGACGAATCTGCAAAAATCTATATTTTCTTAGGGGCAGATATAGAAGGGGTTGAAATCGTCAAGGGGAACGTGAGGTATTTTGTTCCATTACTAGAATATAATAGTGAAGTTGATGAATACTTACAAAATCTTGAAACAAGGGGATTTGAACGTGATAAGTTCACTTGGAAAGAGAAAGAGTATTATGTTCTCCTTGAAAAGGAAGCTAACTAATGGATATTAACAAGTTTAACGAAAGATTCAAATTAAGGGTAACAGACGTTGTGGGAGACTTTTTCGGAAGAAAGCATTACTACCACTTTAACAGTTGGGAGGAAGTTCAGTTTTTCCTTCCTTTTGGCTATACAGAAGGCAAACGACAGATTGAAATAACAGAGGCAATCTTCACTCCTGATGGAGTTCCAGTATCTAATCTTAGTAAGATTAAAGTTTATGATATTGGGGAAATGACGTTCTTAGAACAAGTGAATAATGTACTAGGATTGTTTGGGGAAGAACTGGTTATATCTGACAAGACAGAGCAGTTTGGCGTTCTTTTGATTGACCTACCTTCTAGGTTTATGAAGTACACTTATGTAGCCAGACGTACTATTTTAGGCGATACATACTATACCGTTATGAATAGTGATGATATAACATTTATAGCAAGCGAAGGTAGTCGTGCAGTCTTTACAGAAGAAGAAGTTATGGACGATCCAATTTTAAGACGTTACTATTTCAAAAAACTGAACAACCTGCAATACTACTAAAAGGTAAAATGCTGATGAAGGATTTTAATTGGGTTATTGGAGAGAAATTTGGGGAGCTGACTATACTGAGTTATACAGATCCTTTAAAAGAACTCAGACACCAGAGAAAGTGTATTTGTCTATGCGGTTGTGGGAAGCAGGTTGAACTAAGGTTAAGTCGTGTTTTAGGGGAAGAAGTGAAGTCATGTGGGCATTTACGCTCCCTATCAGGTAAAATTCATTCTGTAAACCTAGACCAGAGCAAAGGTTATGAGGCTAGAACAAGCAAAGACAAGGCTATGGCTAATTCACGGACAGGGATAAGGAACATAGCAAAGGCTGAAAACGGAGACGGTTATAGGGTATATCTCAGAAGGCATGGCAAACACTATCGCAAGAGAGCTAAAACCCTTGCAGAAGCTCTACTAGTCAAGAAAGAATTGATTAGGCAAGCAGAGGAAGAATTTGGCGAAGTGATTTATAAAGATTTAAAATAGAAACCTGCTAAAAAAGCAGTTTTTATTTTAAAAAATAGCAAAAAAGTCTTGACTTTTTAGAAATAAGGGTGTATAATATAATTATAAAAATTAAGGGGGAAAATCTCATGGAAGCAGTCGCAAAGACTACAAAAAACGCAACAAAAACTACGACTACTAGAAAGTCGTCTGCAACAAAGAAAGAACCATCTAAGGTAACACAGATGAAAGACAGCAAACAAGAGTTTGAATCAATCGAAGCACTCTTGATCCACGTCCAATCTCAACTCAAAGTTGAGAAAGATATTGACAATAGTTTTGGTGGCTTTAGCTATTACACTATTGATAATATGCTGAAACAAATCCGTTCGGCATTGATTGAACATGGAGCGTTTGGGCGCTTTTCAACAACTATTGAACAAAAGGGAGAGCGTTACTACGTTCAAGCTAGTTTTAAGGTAAGCTACAAAGGACAGACTTTTGAAGAAGTCGCAGAAATCCGTGAACCAGTCACAAAACCGAAGATGGACGATAGCCAAGTTACACGTTCGGCTACGACACAAGCGAAGAAAACCTTGCTTGAAAATATCTTCATGGTATTTGACGGTGTAGAGCCAGATAGCGCAAACAACAATGACTATCAACACCAAACAGATAGTGAAGTTGCTGAACAACACAATAACGGAGTTCAAATCACTTTAAACCTTATTGAACAAACCAAAGCATTAGGGGAATTTGCACCTAGTCAAGAGCAGATTGAAAAATGGACTGAAATGGCTCACAACAATCCAAAAGAAGCCTATAAGGAAGTTATGACTTTTGGCAGAAGTGCGCAAGCAAAAATGGTAGAAAGTAAAGGAGAATAAGCAATGGAAGTTACCGAATTGGATAAAAACCTTGTTTATAATGCAATCCCTGAACTTTGGAAAAAATTTATGTCTGAGAAAGTTTATTTGGCAGATGATATTGAGCGTTTGAAAGAGTATAAAGATAATTTTTATGTTCTTACTCAATGGTTGAAAAATGATGTTATCTACCTCGTTTCTCTAACTTATTCTGAAAGAGAGAAACAAAACGCCTTTTTGGAAGAAATCAATTCATGGATAAAGGAACAATTAGGAACTGAACTTTATTCAAAAATTACAGAAAGTGCGTTCTCACTTGAAAAAATCAAACAACACTTTGAAATTCAGTCGAATTGGGAGAAAGCGATTGATAATGTGGAAGAAGATAGTGAATATGAAGGTATTTACAATGTAGGTTATATTGCTTCTACAATGGATTATAGTTTGTCAGAAGAAAACCTTAGTCAACTAGCTCTTATCCACAAAAATTCCTCAAAAGGTAGCAAGCAACGTATGGTTATTGAGCAGTTGTTAGAATGTATTAACTATCACACGGAAAACTCTGATTTTAGTTCAGGGAATTATGAAAATTATATTATTGCAGAAAGTAAAGGAGAATAAACCATGTCAATTAACAATGTAGTCCTTGTTGGACGTATGACTAGAGACGCAGAATTGCGTTATACACCATCAAATGTAGCAGTTGCTACACTTACTCTTGCAGTAAATCGTCCATTTAAAAACCAAAATGGCGAACATGAAGCTGACTTTATCAATGTCGTTATTTGGCGACAACAAGCTGAAAATCTTGCAAATTGGGCTAAAAAAGGAGCGCAGATTGGAATTATTGGTCGTATTCAAACACGAAGCTACGACAACCAACAAGGACAACGTGTGTATGTAACAGAAGTTGTTGCTGAAAGTTTCCAACTCCTAGAAAGTCGCTCAGTTCGTGAAGGACAAGGACAAGGACAAGGTAGCTATTCTGCACCAAGCAATCAAGCACCAACACAATCAACTCCTGACTTTTCAAGGAATGAAAATCCTTTCGGACAAACAAATCCAATGGATATTTCAGATGATGATTTACCATTCTAATTAGAGAAAACCCTTGACTTTAAACAGTTCAAGGGCTTTCCTTTAGAGCATTTTAGGGGGCATTATGAAACTACGGTATGCTATCTGGGAACGGTTAAAAAAAGCAAAAAAGGAGAAGGGCTTACTTTATCAAGATATAGCAGAAAAGACAAATCTAAGCAACTCTACTCTTACAACATTGTTTTCTAGTCAACCCAATTACAGAGTGGGCAAAATTATTGAAATAGGCAAGGCACTAGAAGTTGATTTGCCATATATATTTGGAGAAAAAACTGATAGAAGGCTTGAATATCCTAGTAACGAAGATGAAGCAGTCTCTAATCTTTGGTTTAACCTAGATTCATACTATGCAAATCCAGATGGAGAGGAATACTACTCACGGAAAAAGGTATATAAGAAAATAGGTAAGGCTTTTTATACAGCAGTTAAAGAAGATCAAATCCTCTTGTCTTTAGACGTGCTAGAAGATTTTTCTAAACACTTAAAGGTAAGTCCTTTAAGGCTAATCTCTAAGAGTTGCAGTTCAGGGAAGTTGCATTTTAGGAGACAAAACAGTATTGTTTGCTTGCACCTTCAAAAAGGGAGAGAGAATGTAGCTACAGTTATCATTGACGGAGACAATTCACGCTATAAAGTCGAAGATTGGCTTATGGGGTTATTGGCAGGTACAAGAGAGCCTGTTTTGACCTTAAATGATATAAATGACAAGAATAGCAAGCTGATAGTAGAGTGGGGAGAATACCTTACTATCAAGTTGCAAAAAGACGGTCAGGAGCTTTATGTTCATCAGGAAGATAAAGAAAAAGCAAATGAACTACTAACAAAAATAAGCAGGAAGGAGAGAGGTTACGAATCATATTTGAACCTTTTAGAAGCAAAAGAAAATGGATAAGCCAATTTTAACAGCAGATAATTACTATGACGACAACTACTTTATGAGTACGTCACGATTTAAAAACTACATTGATTGCGAAGCTAAAGCTCTTGCGATTGATAACGGAGCGTGGGAAGAAGAAAAGACACCTATCCAGTTGGTCGTAGGGAACTACGTTCATAGCTATTTTGAATCTAAAGAGGAACACCAGAAGTTCCTAGAAGAATACTACAGCTATATCTACAAAGAACCAACTAAGGCTGATGTCGTAAGCGCCCTTGAAGAAGCAGGCATACCTTATGACAAAAAGCTAAAAGTTGATGATTTACGAGCTTTTGCAAGAGCCAACAATATCTTTATTGCAGGAGAGAAAAAATCTGACTTTATCAATGCTGACAAAGTTATCCAATCCCTGAAAGATGAACCAGTTTTCCATGACTACTACGAAGGTACGGAAGGCGATTGGGTAGAAAAAGAAATGATCTTGACAGGAGAGCTTGAAGGCTTGCCATTTAAGGGTAAGATTGATAGTATCAACTTGACACAGCGATATTTTGTTGACCTGAAAACCATGCGTAGCATTTCTCAGGAAACATGGTCGCCAACTTTACACCAACGAGTACCACAAATGATTTATAACGTCTATGAGTACAAGTACCACTTACAAATGTTTATCTACCAGAAGTTGCTAGAGCAAATGGATTGTCCGTTCTTCACGCCCTACATGGTAGCAGTCTCAAAAGAGGAAATCCCTGATAAAGAAATTATTGTCTTTGATGATGAAATCCTTGAAATAGGCGAAGCAGTCTTTTACGCTCATATCAACCGTGTTAAAGAGGTTGTTAGTGGGCTTGTTCCCCCTAATCATTGTGGGGAGTGTGATTATTGCAAGACGATTAAGCACCTTGAATACCCTGCATTGACTTTAGCTCAATATATCGAAGGCGAGAGCAAGAGGAAACTTGACAAAATCGCAAGATTTTAGGAGCTTGTAGAAGCGAGGGTTGGAAGATGAATGAAGAAAAGAGTAAGCTGATAGTTGCTATCATTGTGATTGCGTCCTTAATGCTATCTATTTATTTATCTGCTGTTGTGGTAGCTGTTGTAGAGGATATACCTGTTATGACAGTTATCCATAATTGGCGTTCGTGGGGGCTTGATTTTTTGAAAAGCCTGATTGAGTAGGAAGGAATAAAGATTTATGTTTATAGTGGAATTACTTGTGAATTTACTTGGTGTAGCCTTTGTAGTGGGTTTGTTTGCAATCCCTGCTTACTTGGCTTTACAGATTGATAGAGGCAATTTAGAAAAAGAAATTAAAATGCGCCAAAAGGCGTTAGGTAAACCTATTTTTGATGATATTGACTTTGAGAAGTACCGTTCATTCAAAGAGCTTATACAATTAAACAAGGAGCTAAAGAGACAACAAAGAACTCAAAAAGCTAAAGAAGGAAGTTTAGCATGGTATGAAGCCTTAACACCAGTTAAGGGGAAGGTGGGGCAAAAACAAAACTTTGAGTATATAGAACTTGAAGAACCACAGGAAGCTCTTATCCCCCTTAATTGGGATTTATCTATCGTGGGGCAAGGAGAAGATGATGTTGACGAAAAGAGACGTGACAGACGTATTCAGGAAGTCAACAAACTCAAAGAAAAGGTTGACGCTTACTTTAAAAAATGCTTTGGAAGAAATGTGATCAAGTTATTCAAGACGAAAATAACTTGGAGTGGAGCTGAGTTTATTATTAGACTAGAGCTTAAATATGGTTATGTAGAAACATACGCCCTGAAAGCTATAAAAAGAGACTTGGAAAGCATTTTCCATACTAACTCTTTAGAAGTAACAGAATATGCAAATCTTATCCGTATTGCTTTTAATACAAGTGAGATTGAGTTCCCAACCCCTCACTATATGTTTTCAAAATTTGCAAGCGAAGGCATACCTAAGACACCCCTAACAATTATGGCAGGGATTGATAAAGAAGGTAGAGTAAGGCAGTATGACCTTGCTATGGCAGGTGGAGTTCTGGTTTGTGGTAAAGTTGGAAGTGGCAAAAGCAACTTTGTAAGACAAGCTCTTTCCTCAATCATGCTACACAGTACGCCAGATGAAGCTAAGTTTGTAGTTTATAACCCTTATGTCGATATGGAGTTCAACTATCTCAAAGGAAGTCCGTATCTTTACAAGGATTTACTGAGCAAAGAAGAAGAAACACTTAATGTCCTAGCAGAGCTGAAAAACGAGATTGACCGAAGATGGAAGCTGTTTTCAGAGCGTGAAGTTCATAACATTAGTGGCTTTAACTCTATTGTTGATGAAAAAGAGAAATTGCCTTATCTGTTAGTAGCATTAACGGACGCTCAGGACTTGCTGTATAATAAGCAAGATGAAGTGATTGAACTATTGGTATCTTTGGCAACTAGAGGACGAGCTACAGGAGTTGTTCTTTTACAGACAACACAAACAGTTAGAACAGTTGATGTTCCACAACGTCTGAAAGCCAATTTACCGTGTGTGGTCGCTTATCATCTAGGCAATGAACTTGATAGCTTGGTTACTATTGGAACAGAAGGGGCAGTACACTTACCAGTATCAGAATGTCTGATAAAATGGATTGATAGCCCAGAACCTGCAAAGATTAAAACCCCTTATATCAACGACATAAACATAACTAAGATGGTTGAATCAACCACTAAGAAGTTTTCATAAAAGGGAAAAATAAAAGCCTCTACGAACAAGTAGGGGCTTTTTGTATGAGAACTGAAATAAAACCCTCTTATAAAAGAGGGTGGGCGAACCTCAATAAGAAAGTTCAAAGAATAGTACGAGGCTATTATACCACTAATTGACGACACCTGACAAGTTATTTTTTTAAAATAGTTGACAGGAACAAAAAAGAGGTGTATAATATAAACATAAAAATAAGACAGGAGAATAAAATGCGTACAACAATATGCTATGCAACCATGATTAAGGACGGAAAGCAGTTCATCTATGAGCTTGAACGTGAGGACTACTCATTGTTTGGCTTTGACAAGGAATTTCAGAAGATTGCTAAACAACGTGGTTGGCAGTATGTAGAATGTGGCACTACACCGTTGTTGTAAGTGAGGTTGAGAAAAGATGAAAAAGAAAAATATTTTGAAAGTGTTGACCTTGACAACAGCAATGTTGCTATTGGTAGGTTGTAAGGACGTTCATAAGATTGCTGATAAGAAAGAAAGTCAGACAACAGAAGTAACACAGGTAGAAAAGGGAACAGTCCAAACTTGGAGCATTGATAAATACCCTAACTACTACACGGTAGATGGCAAAAGTGGTATCAATCCGTCTGACTTTCCAGAAGCAGGTAAAATCCAGTATGGAGAGCTAGACAAGTTAGGACGTACCACAGAAGCTAAAGGCTCACTAACGTTTAAGAACGTAGAAGGCTCTTACGGAGTACGCCAGAAGTTCTCCAAGGACGCTGATCCAAGTGGTTGGGGTGTTCAGGACAAAGTGAAAATCCCTTACTCTAACGGTAAGCAATACAAAGGGTTCTTTTGGAATCGTAGCCACTTGATTGGAGACGCTTTGGGTGGAGACGCTATCCGTCAAAACGTAGTCACAGGAACACGAACTCAAAACGTAGGAGAGGACGCTAAAGGTGGTATGCGCTATAGCGAGATTAAGGCGCAGGAGTGGTTAGAAGCAAACCATGATGGAATGCTTTACTATGGTGCTAAACCAGTCTATGAAGGCAATGAGTTAGTACCACGCTATGTTGAAGTAAGTATGAAGTCGTCAGACGGTACGATTGATGAAAAGGTTATTGTCTTTAATAGCGCTAACGGTTTTGAAATCAACTACGCAGACGGAACTTTTAAGGAGACGAAATAGCAGGGGGTATATTATGAACGCAGTTTTTGAATGTATCGCAAAGTGGGAAACAGCCTACGCCCTTAGTTATGGTTCACCAATACTTAGAAGCACTATTCTTAAAAGAACAGGCTTAAATCTATATCAGTACAGGAAACAGATTAAGGAATTGAAAGACAATGACCTGATTAAGTATGTCCGATATATAGAGCGTGAATATTGCGAGGGGTATTTAGAGGATTGTTACTTTGTTCAAGGGTGGTTGCCTACTAGCAAAGGCAGACAGACAGAACTTTATCAAAAGATCGCAGAAGCCGAAGAAAAAAGAATGGAAAAACATTGGGGAAGTTTAGGACTAATTAGCTAGGAGAAAATCCTAGCTATTTTTTTTATTTTTATCTAATCGTTTTAAAGGTCGTTTTTAGCCGATATGAGCCATTTTAAGAAAAAGGGGTAGAAATAGACCTTGATATAGATAAAATGCGAAAATGAGGACGAGAGAGGGTAAATAGAGGGCGATAGGGTATAAAGGAGTGTGGAGAGTGATAAAAAGGGTTGACTTTGATAAAAAATAATCTCAGAAAGCAAAAAAGTCTTGACACTTTTTAAAAAAGAGTGTATAATATAATCATAAAACAAAAAGGGGTATCATTATGAGCCAAGATGAACAAAAGAAACATAGAAATAAAAGTGTTGCAAAATTACAAGCAATCAAAGAAGTATCAAAACGAGTGATGGAACTAGATGAAGAAGAATCTCATAGTCTAATTTTAATTGAAGCACTTGACGAAGGAGACGGATTTAGCTCACAAGCTAGAATGTTACTAGATGGAGATATACACCAAGCAATACCTCTACTTAATTGTCTATTGCAAACAGCAAGTGATATAATTTCTGAGCTTCCTGATGGGTTTATTGAGCATATTAAAGAAACACGCAAACTAGACGCACTTGCACTTTTCTTACGAAGCGCAGAGGTTGGTTCAGAATTGATGAAGTGGACTGATATAGGAGAGGAGTAAAAATGAAAAATTTGAAATTTAGAGCGTGGATAAAACCAGAAAAACGTATGATTGAAACATATAACCTTCTTGATATTGACTTTGAGAATGAAGTTATCATGACACAAAAAGTTTACTTTGAGAATGGTTTACCAGTCGATAGAGATTTAGATAACTTTGTTTTTGAAGAAATCGAACTTATGCAGTCAACAGGTATATCTGACAAGAATGACCGAGAGATTTTCGAGGGAGATATACTTGAAATCCAAGACGTAAAAATGATTGTAAAATTTGGAAGTTATAAATATCTTGAATCATCTAAGAACAACGGGCATTTGTTTGGTGTATTGTATGACGGTCTAGGCTTTTATGTTGAATGTATTAACGTTGCTGAGCCAGACACAATTAGTCCTTTTGAACCAGAAACACTTAAAAACAGTCAAATCATTGGTAATATCTACGAAAATCCAGAACTAAAGGAGAGGACGAGCTGAGTGACAGTATCTAAACTTAAAAAAGTAGGTTGCGCAAGATGTTCAAAGTGGAATGAAATAGAACTTGATATTTTGCGAACAGTCGTATCAATGTTTCAAGAAGAAGGGGGAGACGAGGGAGAACTAGATAAATTGTGGTTGCCTATCCCTATTCTTCAAAGCAGTTGCAAAAATTATACGAATGAACCTATGTGGTATGGGAACTTGTTGTCATTTTGCGAAAAAGCAGTCAATCTATATATGATGGAGCGAGAGGGGAATAAAATAAAAATATCGTTTCTTTTAAGAGAGATTGAAGCTGATGTAGAAACAAGTGTACTTTTTATCAAACCATCAGGTCGTTTTAATGAGGTATGGAACGTCATTGATAACAATATTGATGAAATAATAGAATAATTGAGAACAGACAGGAGAAAGAAAATGGAAGAATTAAGACGAAAGTTTGCAGAAAATCTATACTACAAGGCTTGTGACTTGGCAAATGAAGATATAGAGGAATTGGATAATGGAGACGATCTTGACGCTTATTTGTTCGAGCAGAGAGTAATTGCTATATGTGAAGCTGTATTCAAGGAAATGATTTTTGTTGAAAGGGAATTGATTTGTATTGAATTAGGGGGAACAAAGAAGAAAATCTTTGCTACATTGCCTACGGATATGGAAGGTGTTATGAGTGAGGTAAGTAAAGAACTACCACCTGCATTACAGAAAGGAACGCTAGATGAAGGAAAATAAAGATATGAACAATGAAGAAAAGACAGCTAAGAAAAAAACACTCAGGGAATTATTAAGGAAAGTGCTATTTGTAATCATTATCCTTTTCTCTTTAGCCTTGATTTTTAATTCTAAAATCCGTGATATGTTGATCGTTTTGAATACCAATAAATATCAGGTCAGTCAAGTAAGTAAAGAAGCTATTGAAGATAACCAAAAAACAGAAGGGAATTTTGATTTTACTTCTGTTAAGTCTGTATCGTCAGAAGCAGTCTTATCTTCTCAATGGGAAAAGCAGAAACTACCAGTTATAGGGGGGATTGCTATTCCAGAATTAGAAATAAACCTACCAATTTTTAAAGGCTTAGATAATACAAACCTACTCTATGGAGCAGGAACAATGAAGCCAGAACAAAAAATGGGAGAGGGCAACTACTCACTTGCAAGTCATCATATCTTCCAAGGTGAAAATGCAGGTCAACTACTCTTTTCTCCTTTAGCAAATGCTAAAAAGGGCATGAAAATCTATCTGACAGATAAGGATAAGGTATATACTTATGAAATCAGAGAGGTTAAGAAAGTAACCCCTGAAAGAGTAGATGAAATTGATGATCGTGAGGGCGTGAATGAAATCACGCTAGTAACTTGTGAAGATAAGGACGCAATAGAGAGAATTATTGTCAAGGGGGATTTAAAAGAGGTCAAATCCTATTCTGAAACACCAGAAGAAATTTTAAATGCTTTTAATAAGCCTTATAAACAGTTCAATTAAGAAAAAACAGTCAGTTTTATACTGGCTTTTTTATTTATCTCCCCCTAATCAATTCTAAGGGCGATTTTAGGCGCTCTACGGGCGTTTAATATTTTGTGGCATAAATGGACGGAGATACAGATAAAGTGCGAGAGAGGAGAAGATAGAGGGGTAAAATGAGCATATCTCAACTTTATTGTCTGATAGATGGCAAAGTAGTATAAAAATATAATCAACAAACACAAAATAATAACCAGCATTGACAACTCACAAAAAGAGGTGTATAATATAAACATAACGAACGAAAAAGGAAAAGGAATAATGAC
>ERZ773018.1348-NODE-1348-length-13207-cov-4.927007_pt1 | contig 13207 bp, 11 predicted proteins | sample MGYA00580840_ERZ773018 | MGnify/ENA primary metagenome ERZ773018 (study PRJEB29015, sample SAMEA2738125) | human oral metagenome | biome: human oral; feature: human-associated habitat; material: saliva | place: China | collected 2256 ... | reverse complement strand
TGCTGCTGGTGAACGCATCATGAAGAGTTACGGTACGATGGAAGGTGTGTATATCAATGGTGCACCACAGGGTATTACCTTCCACGAGACGGACAACTTCACGCTTTATCCTGCAAGTATCCTCTCTGTCAACAAGAACAGATTTACGAAGCATTACTTCATTGGTGATAAGCGTATCGCTTCAAGGATAGGAACGGGTATGTTCAATAATGTCTATGGACGTAACGGGTCATACGTAACGGCTGGCAGCAGGACTATGCTGAACGTATGAATCAGATACAGACACAGAAGGAGGCTTATTATAAGAAGGTGGGCGTAGCTCCTGGTGTACCGACAGAAAAGGGTGCGTATGGTGACAGAGAACACGGGTGTTGGTTATAATGCCGTCCTCACAGAATTCGGCAACCATGATGTGCCACAGGGTTGGATCCAGACTCCACGCCCGAACACGACATTAGGCACCACCCCCGGTGCCCCAGTCTCATGGAACGACCCAAGTAACCCTGATGACCCACAGGCTGGTTTTGGTTATATTCCTAATGACACAACGAAAGAGGAGACCTTCTTCTATCACAGTGACCACCTCGGTAGTACGTCTTACATTACTGATGATAAAGCCAATATCACGCAGTATGATGCTTACCTACCATACGGTGAACTGTTAGTTGATGAGCACAGCAGCAGTGAAGACCTGCCGTACAAGTTCAACAGCAAACAGTTCGATGAGGAGACCGGTCTATACTATTACGGTGCAAGATACTTGAATCCTATGGCAAGTATTTGGTATGGGGTAGATCCACAAATAGAAAAAATGCCAAAAGATGGTTCTTATTCATATTGTTTTGGGAATCCCATTAAACTGATAGACCCTAATGGAGAAAGACCGACAGAAGAAGAGGCTGCTAGAATTTCTGCACATGTTTATGGTACAGAGAAAGTAACCTTGACAGGTGGCTGGCATCTATCGAAACTAAATAAGACAATTGGTGATATTACTTTGAGAGATAAAGATTCTGGTTTTAAGTCTGCAATATACGAAAGGACTTATAAAGGGAAGACGGAATATGTTTATGCTACTGCTGGAACAGATTTTACTGAAATGAACGATTGGAAAAATAATATAAAGCAGATTATCGGGAAATCAGAGCAGTATGCTATTTCCATGAGTAATGCGGAAAAGATATCCCAAGTGATTGGTAAGTCTGAACTGACATTTACGGGGCACAGTTTAGGTGGAGGACTAGTAGCAGCCAATGCATATAAAACAGGACGCAGTGCCATGACATTTAATGCTGCATGGGTAAGCCCATTTACTATTTTCAATAGAAAATTTACAAGAATTGATGCTTATATAAACTGGCAAGATGAACTTCATAAGGTTCAGCGAGCAGTTGGGCTTCGTGCAGATGGTCTTCCACACTATAGATTCAATAGAAGGGCGATTCTAGGGCATAGCATCCAAAATTTTTATAGGACTGACATTGAATTAATGAAAGATGAGATAAAAGCTAAAAATGAGTTATACCAACGTATGTACATAGACTCCTTTCATGGTTTCCCACAATAAATTATTATAAATATGAGGCATCTTTTATTCTTAGTGTTATTCATTTGTTTTTCGTGTACAGAGCCTAACGTGAACGACATGTTAGGAGATGATTTTAGGTTGTATAAACATACGCCTGCATGGTCTTTAGCAAAGGCTGTTGAAGATGAAGATACTACAGAGATTTCTAAACAAGTTTTACAGATGCATATTTCTGTAGATTACCGAGATCCAAAGTACAAGCAGACTCTTTTGATGTTAGCAACAAGTACTAATAAAATAGAATCCGTTAAAAAATTATTAGAGCTGGGAGCTAATCCTAATGCACATGATGACTCCACTAAATACTTTGGAGAAAGTGCTGTATTACTAGCTTGTCGCTTTACTAGACCCTCAAGTAAAATACTTGCTTTATTACTGAAATATGGAGGAAATCCAAATTCAACAGCTTGTGGAGTTAAGGAGAATGGTTTGGGCGAGATTGTACCAATGAGAGAATTTGCTTTAAGTGCTGCTGTGTTTTCCTCCTTTGAGAAGGTTAAATTATTAGTTGATGCAGGAGCAAACATTAATTATGAAACAACTACTGAAAGTTGTGCAATAGAAAATTGTATGATTCATGGCAGGATGGATATTATGTTATATCTTCTGCAAAAAGGAGCAGACTATCGCAGAAAGTTTATGGAAATAGACTTGGATAAGCCTGATTATCCCACTTTTGAAGTAGATATTCTATATAAACTACGTAAATGCGTATACCCAATTGGTTCAAAGGCATACAAAGAGAAAATGAAAGTTGTTAATTTCTTGAAGAGAAAGGGATTAGATTATTGGAAATCACCAATACCAAGTGGAATGTATGGGGTTATAATGCGTGATATAGCTCCTAAAAATAAAGCAGACTTCGATTATTATATAAAGCATTATTAAAATGGTTTCTTTGATTATTATGATTTTGAATCAAAATCTTTGTGGGAGCCTAAATGTCACCCCTGCACGTTTTGGTCTCTCAAAAGAAGGAGGATACACATGGGTACCATTCTTTTAAGAAAACGTACTTTATGGTCATTCTTCTGTGTTATTCTCTTTTTCATTCTTATTAAACAAGGGGATCTGAGTAATAAATATTGCACTTTAATTCGTAAAGTGATAATAAACTATAGAAATTAATAGTCAGTTTGTGTTTTTTCTTGTTTATTCATCTAAAATAAGCAAAATATTTTGTATATTCGCATTTGACTTATTTATTCTATGCTAAAATGAAAGTTGATAGAGAACGAACAATAAAGAATGACAATAAAGAGTTAAGTTCTGAGTTCTGTAAGTAGACTTTTTAGATATCAAAAGACATCACATTCATGAAAGAATTAATATGCCCTAACTGCCACAAGGTATTTACTGTAGACGAGGCAGACTATGCTTCTATTGTTAATCAGGTTAAGAATACGGAGTTTAATGAGGAGATTGATCGGCGTATAGCTGAACTTCACGAGCAGCATAAAGCAGAGCAAGCCTTAGCAACTGCTAAGACAGAACAATCCTTCCAACACCAGCTCTCCAAGAAAGAACTTGAACTTGGTGCCAAAGACGCTGAGATTGAACGGCTGAAGAGTGAGAAGGAAAGTGAACTTACAAAGTTGAAGAGTGTATTCTCGGCTGAAATCGAAGTTCTCAAGACGCAATTAGATAATATTGCCGCTCAGAAAAAGAGTGAGATGATGATTGCTTTGGCTGAGAAAGACCAGCAGATTTCTAAACTCAAATATGCAATAGAACAGAGTGATAATAAGTTGCAGCTTGCGATAATGGAAGAGCGAAGTAAAGCTCAGAAGGAAGTTCAAGCAAAGGATACAGAAATCTCTCAACTTCGTTCTGCTGCAGAATTAGAGAAGCGCGAAGCACAACTTCATGAGGCATCACTCATCAAACATCATGAGAATGAACTTCGTATGAAGCAGGATTTAGTAGATTATTATAAAGATTTGAAAACCAAGATGTCTACTAAGATGGTTGGTGAAACACTTGAGCAGCATTGTAGTATTGAGTTCGATCAGTATATTCGTCCAATGATGCCTACTGCATACTTTGAGAAAGATAATGATGCGACTGATGGTACAAAGGGGGATTTCATATTTCGTGCGGAAGAAGATGGTACAGAGTATATCTCTATCATGTTTGAGATGAAGAATGAAATGGATACTACTGCTACCAAACATAAGAACGATGACTTCTTGAAGAAGCTTGATGATGATCGTAAGAAGAAAGGTTGTGAGTTTGCTGTTTTAGTAAGTTTGCTTGAAGCTGATAATGAACTATATAATACAGGTATTGTAAATAAAAGTCATCTTTATCCGAAGATGTATGTTATACGTCCACAGTTCTTTGTTCCATTTATCAATCTTCTTGTACAAACATCAAAGAAGAGTTTAGAATATAAGAAGCAGCTTATCCTTTCACAGAGTAAAGAGGTGGATGTTACCAATTTTGAAAATAAGATAGAAGACTTTAAAACTAAGTTTGGTCGCCATTATGAGATGGCATCAAAGAAGTTTAATGATGCTATTAAGGATATTGATGCTACAATTATAAAACTTCAAAAGGTACGTGAGGAACTTTTAAGTAGTGAGAATAATCTTCGTCTTGCTAATAAAGACACAGACGATCTCACTATACGTAGGCTAACGTACATGAATCCTACAATGAAAGCAAAGTTTGATGAAGCACGTAAGAATAGTCAGAATATAGTAGAATAATAATAAAAATACATAGCAATGAAATTAGCAGAAGCATTAGCGATCCGTAAAGATACGCAAAAAAGGATAGAACAACTTAAAAGTCGAGTGCTAAATAATGTTCGTGTACAGGAAGGTGATGTGCCTTCTGAAGAACCAAAAGAATTGATGAAAGAGATGGATGCCTGTCTGAATACACTTTTTGCTTTAATATTCAAGATTAACAAAACTAACATGAATACTATTAGCGAAGGGCGTACTATAACAGAAATGATGGCAGAGCGTGATATCCTCTCTATACGTATTACGTCACTTCGTGAAATCTTCAACAAAGCATCAGAATCTCAGGAACGCTACAGCCGTTCTGAAATAAAAATGGTAACAACAATAGATATCAAGCCTTTAGGTAAAAAAATAGATGACTTGTCAAAGCAATTACGTGAGCTTGATATGAAGATACAGACATTAAACTTTACAACAGAATTAATGGAGTAAACTCTATAAAGAAAGTAAGAAATTAAAGAAAGATTTTTAGGTGTAGTCTTATTATGTTGTAGGTGTGAGCTAAAAATAACATTACATCAGAGTACGGGGTCTCGGAATATTATCTGCAGGTTGCATTTCCCAGCATATAATGTCTTATCAGACTTGTACGGTGTAGTTTGCATTTTGCATATAGCATTACCATTAGCTGACTATAACATATTTGACGAGGGTGGGATAGGGATTTTTGTATAATCATTTTCTAATAGATACTGAGATCAATCACAATATATTCTTAGTATTCTGAAGGAGTATTATTTTTTACTTATACGATTTGATTATTTAAAACTACGATACATTTAGCCTTCCTATAAGAAAATTATTTATTCTTTTCTAAAATCAAATTTTACTCCAACTTTCACGATATATATTGAAAGTTTGTATAAAGAGAACAGGGAAGAATCTCTTTATCTTTATTTGTAATTTTGGGTAATAAGTTTTTATTTATCATAATGTTAATTATATCTTAAATATGTTTTGGAGTATTAAAAGCCATTAAGCAACAGTTATTTTCATGTCAAAAATATATGTATTATTAAAAAATACATCTGATTTATACGACAAAATATCTACGAAAAAACTTAAATGAGAAAAATGAAATATGAAAACAGGTCCATAATAAAATGATAAATCTTATAAACTTAATAAAGAATTGAAGTATAAATATCACGTTTCACTAATTGATTAAAAATTGTGTTTGTAAATAAATTTCTTCTCATTGTTTTTTGTTGAGGATAAACTGCATGTGAGTTAAGGCTTAATTGGCTTGCTAAAGACGCCCTTTTAAGATGCTATTAACGCCTTATTAAAGTCCAACTAAGCACCTTTTCTTTTCTTGTTTTGTAACTTGTTCAGGATAAGCAACTTACATTAGTTGTTTAAAATAGTATTTTTGAAGTTTGTTAATGAGTATATTTTAGAAATTAATGTAATGTATTTTCAAATAAAACATACGCTAAAATGCAAATTGTTTTATTGCAATAAAATATGGCATTATACATTAATAATTTAGTGTATAACAAAAATATCTATTTATGTTATGAGAAGTTTTGCAGTATTCGTCATAACTACAAATAAAAAAATAGGAGATAACCGCCTATGAAAGCAATTATCCCCTACTCTATAAAATTTCATTTAATCACGGAAGTGATTAAATGATTTACTTCAACTTAGTGTAGCCGTACTTAGCACAAGCACCGAGTTCCTCCTCAATACGGATGAGCTGGTTGTACTTAGCCATACGGTCTGTACGAGACATAGAACCAGTCTTAATCTGACCAGAGTTTGTTGCAACAGCGATGTCAGAGATAGTTGTGTCCTCTGTCTCACCAGAACGGTGTGAAGTTACAGTTGTGTAGCCATGACGGTGAGCCATCTCAATAGCCTCAAGAGTCTCTGTCAAAGAACCAATCTGGTTAACCTTGATAAGGATAGAGTTAGCTGCACCCATCTTGATACCCTTCTCGAGGAACTTAACGTTAGTTACGAACAAGTCATCACCAACGAGCTGGCAACGGTCACCAATAGTAGATGTCAACTTAACCCAGTTCTCCCAGTCGTTCTCATCGAGACCATCCTCGATAGAGTCGATAGGATACTTTGTGATAAGGTGCTCAAGGTAAGCAATTTGCTCATCAGCACTGAGCTTCTTACCATTAGGATCCTTTGGCATACCGTTCTTCAACTGACGATAGTCATAGAACCACTTACCATCCTCACATACAGCGAACTCAGAAGCAGCACAGTCCATAGCAATCTTAACATCCTTGCCTGGCTCATAACCTGCATCCTTGATAGCCTGAATGATTGAATCGAGTGCATCCTCGATACCATCGAACTTAGGAGCGAAACCACCCTCATCACCTACTGCAGTAGAGAGACCGCGCTTCTTCAAAAGCTTAGCAAGTGCGTGGAATACCTCAGCACCCATACGGATACCTTCTTTCTCAGAAGGAGCACCTACTGGACGAATCATGAACTCCTGGAATGCGATAGGAGCATCAGAGTGAGCACCACCGTTGATGATATTCATCATTGGTACTGGCAATACATAAGTATTTGCACCACCGATATAACGATACAATGGAATGTTCAATGCCTTAGCAGCAGTCTGAGCTACAGCCAAAGAAACACCGAGAATAGCGTTAGCACCAAGCTTACTCTTAGTAGGAGTACCATCGAGTTCAAGCATCTTGTAGTCAATAGCACGCTGATTCAGCACGCAGTCACCCTTCAAAGCTGGAGCGATAAGGTTGTTTACATTCTCAACAGCCTTGAGAACACCCTTACCCAAGAAACGGTTCTTGTCGCCATCACGAAGCTCCAGAGCCTCGTTCTCACCGGTAGATGCACCAGATGGAACGCTTGCACGACCCATTACACCATTTTCGAGAGTTACCTCTACTTCAACTGTAGGATTGCCACGTGAGTCCATAATCTCGCGAGCATGTACTTTTTCAATCTTCATAACTTATATGTTTATTAAAAATCAGTTATATTTTTAACTTTCTTTTTCTCCTTGCAAAGTTAATAAAAAAAGTCGTAAACCTCTCCTAACAATACGTTATATTTATGTTTTTGACAAAATTAACTTTTAATCCATTATTATAATTGTAACCCCACGAGCAGCCTGTGCTCCCATAACAAGTGCTTGTTCGATATCGGCTGTTTTGCTTGGACCAGATATAAAACAGCCGTAACCATAGTCTGTCATGTTTATCTTTTTATATGCTTCATGCATATTATTGACGATATTGTTACGTTGAACGAGAATTACAAGATTTTCTGAGATGAAACAAACAACTCTTTCTTTCATTGTTTGTGGCACCCATATACATCCATTCTCTGCTACAGCAATTTCTCCCTGAAGAATTCCAACATCTGTTCCATTAAGGTCTTGTGCCTTTGAAACAGTGTCAGGATTAAGGTCTGCCTTTATTCCTTTTACACTTGAAGCCAATATCTTAGCATCAGGATAAGCCTTTTGTATCAGTTTATTAATATCATCTTCAGCTTGTGCCTCAATGACTTCACAACCCACAGTATGACTCATCTCAATGAATTGCTGTACTACATCTTGATATTTAATACCCTCAATAGACTTCTCAGGCATATCAAATTGTTCTTTTGTATTACGTCGTAATTTGCTAAATAAATCTTCTTTATTCATGCTTCAATTCCTCCATTGTTTGCTTAAATATGACATGGAAAGGCTTTTTTGCAAACTTAGGCATAGTATGTCCAATGCTCCATGGGTTAAGCTTTATATCCATTAGTGATTCTGGTATGTAATTGGCAACTGATGAGTTACGAAGTAAAGCATCATAAATATGATAGTTTTCGTAAACAACTTTCATTCCTTCTGCCATCACCTTCTTTTCTTTATTCTCTGTACCATATTTCTCAAGGCTTTGACGCCATCGATAAATCTGACTACCTGGTGTTACCTTTGCAGGACAAACGCAATCACAACTCAAACATAATGAGCATGCAGACACATTCCCACTATGCAGTTTTGGATTCTTAAGCATACCAAGGTTAACTCCAATAGGGCCTGGAATAAAGTAACTATATGAATAACCTCCAGAACGACGATAGACAGGACAAGTATTCATACATGCACCACATCGAATGCACTTCAGTGTCATCCAATGTTCTTTATTAGCAATCATGTCGCTACGACCATTATCTACCAATATTACATGCATCTCACCTCCTGGTCGTGCCTTACGGAATTGAGAGGTAAAGGCAGTTGAAGGTTGTCCCGTTCCACTACGTGCTAATAAGCGTTGGAACACTGCCAACGAATCATAATCAGGAATAACTTTCTCAATACCCATTGCTACAATATGTAATTTAGGTACTGAGGTTGACATATCAGCATTACCTTCATTGGTACATACAACGCAATCTCCTGTCGCAGCAACACCAAAGTTACAACCCGTCAATCCTGCATCTGCATCCATAAAATCACCACGCAAATCTTCACGTGCGCAACGTGTAAGATAAGTTGGGTCATGATTTCCTTTCTCTTTAGAAATTCCTTTCTCTTCAAACATCTCTCCTATCTCATCACGAGTCAAGTGAATAGCAGGCATAACTATATGCGCAGGCTTCAAGTGCATGAGTTGAAGAATACGCTCACCAAGGTCGGATTCAACGACATTGATTCCTCTCTTTATCAGATAAGGATTCATTTCACATTCCTCGGTCAGCATTGATTTAGATTTAACGAGTTTCTTTACTTTATGAGATTCAAGTATCCCATAAACCATTTCATTAAACTCTTGTGCATCTTTTGCAAAATGAACAATAACACCATTACGTTCCAAACTATTAGAGAATTGCTCTAAATAGTCAGCTAAATGGGTCGCTGTATGCTCTTTTATTCGACTTGCATGTTCACGTAAGTCCTCCCATTCTGGTAATTCTGCCGCTGCAGCATCTCTTTTCTGACGCAATGACCAAAATGTATGGTCATGTCGTTCAACCTTCTTAGGGTTTTTCAGAAACTCTTTTGCTTTTTTAGAATGATATGTTGACATAACTCTTTTGTCTTTTATAACCTTTATATAAATATCATAAACCTGCAGCTAAGATCTCAGCTACATGCATGAACTTAATAGGATAGTGGTTCTTTCCTGCTACACCCTGCATGTGCATTAAGCATGAACTATCCGAACCAGTGATAAACTCAGCTCCCGTATCCATGTGGCGTTTCACTTTATCATTACCCATAGCAGTGCTGATATAAGGTTCTTCAACAGCAAACATACCACCAAAACCGCAACATTCATCCTTGCGATCAGGTTCTTTAACCGTGATACCTTCCTTGAGTTTCAATAATTCAACTATCTTATTTACAGGTTTCTCTTGCAATTCAGAAGGTGTACTAAGCGTTAATTCACGTACACCATGACAAGAGTTATGAACAGACACGACATGAGGAAAACTTCCAGGAAGTTCCTTTACCTTCAGAACATCATGTAAGAATTCTACCAACTCCATTGTTTTCTTAGGTGTCTGACACTCATGATCGAGTATTTGTGGGTAATTAACCCTCACAAAAGCAGCACAAGATACACTTGGTGTTACTATATAATCGAAGTTTTTAAACTTATCCTCAAAACGTTCTGCAAGGTGATCAGACATACGCTGAAAGCCACCATTTGCCATTGGTTGACCACAACAAGTCTGACGTTCGGGATAGACTACATCTACTTTTAGCTTTTTTAAAAGCTTATAAGTTGCTACGCCTACTTGTGGATAAAGTGCATCGACGTAACATGGAATAAAGAGACCAACTCTCATAAATTTATTTTTCTTGTTCGTTTCTGTGCTACAAATTTAGATAAGATAACTTAGATGGCATAAGAAAATTGCAAAAAAGACAGGCAATAAAATAAGTTTAATCCGTCACAAAGAATATTTTTCTTACCTTTGCAAAGGTAAAATGGCTTAAAACTAAGAAGAAATTGTATGATAGTTTGCATTGCAGAGAAACCCAGTGTTGCTAAAGATATAGCTCGAATCCTTGGAGCCAATAAGGCTTGTAATGGTTATATGGAAGGCAATAATTACCAAGTAACATGGACCTTTGGCCACCTTTGTGAGTTGAAGGAACCTAATGATTATTTCACAAACTGGAAGTATTGGAGTCTCGCTGCATTGCCAATGATACCTCCCCGCTTTGGTATTAAGCTCATTGAGGACGAAGGTATCAAGAAGCAGTTTGCTGTTATTGAGAAGCTTTACCAGTCGGCTGAGATGATTATCAACTGTGGTGACGCTGGTCAGGAAGGTGAATTAATTCAGCGGTGGGTAATGCAAAAGGCTGGTGTAAAATGTCCTGTGAAGCGTCTTTGGATATCTTCGATGACGGATGAAGCTATTCGCGAGGGGTTTGCTAACTTAAAGGAACAAGAGCAATATCAACCACTTTACCTCGCAGGATTGTCTCGTGCAATTGGTGACTGGCTGTTAGGAATGAATGCCACACGCCTTTATACATTAAAGTATGGAAACAATAGTTATGGTAGAGGTCAGGTTCTCTCAATTGGTCGAGTACAGACACCAACCTTGGCACTCATCGTACAACGACAGAAAGAGATAGATAACTTTAAGCCAGAACCTTATTGGGTATTAGCTACAGTCTATCGTGATACGCAGTTTACGGCAACAAAGGGTAAATTCACCTCTAAAGAAGAAGGTGAGCAAGCCTTCTCAACGATTGAAGGAAAGCCTTTTACGATTACAAGCGTTGCAAAAAAGAAAGGGGCAGAACAGCCTAAACAACTTTATGATCTCACCTCTCTGCAGGTAGATTGTAACCGTAAGTTTGGATTCTCTGCTGAAATGACACTCAATACGATTCAAACTCTCTACGAACGTAAACTTACAACTTATCCACGTGTTGACACACAGTTTCTCTCTGATGATATCTATCCGAAGTGTCCACAGATAATGAACGGACTCTTTCAGACTACCTTTGCGGGTAAAAAGCCTTATGCTGATATCGTAAAGACCTTGGGTGGCAAGCCATTGCCTAAGACAAAACGCGTCTTTGATTCCTCAAAGGTGACAGATCACCATGCTATTATTCCGACAGGTGTACTACCACAAGGACTGACAGATGCTGAGCAAAAGGTATACGACCTCATAGCTCGTCGCTTTATTGCAGCTTTCTATCCCGATTGTAAGTTCTCTACGACAACAGTATTAGGCAAGGTAGACGAGATAGAGTTTAAGGTATCTGGCAAAGAAATATTAGATTTGGGTTGGAGAGTTTGCATTGATACACCAGCAGGCTCCTCCTCTACTCCATCTGATGACAACCAAGAAGGAACCGCAACAGCCTCTCCTTTACTTCCTACCTTTAAGAAAGGGGAATCAGGACCGCACACCCCTACCCTTACCGAAAAACAAACAACCCCTCCAAAACATTACACTGAGGCCTCTTTGCTTCGTGCAATGGAAACAGCTGGTAAGCTTGTTGAGGACGAAACCCTACGTGCTGCTATGAAGGAGAACGGTATCGGTCGACCTTCATCACGTGCAGGAATTATTGAGACGCTCTTCAAACGCCATTATATTCGTCGTAAAAGAAAGAATATAGAAGCTACGGAGACTGGTATTGCACTCATTGATACTATTCACGAGAAACTTCTTACATCAGCCGAATTGACGGGTATCTGGGAGAAGAAACTTCGTGATATTGAAGCAAAGAAATATGATGCCTCTCAATTTATTAATGAATTGAAAGAGCAACTTACTAACATAGTCAACGACGTGTTAGCTGACAATTCTTCACGAAAAATTGGTGAAGTAGAGGGTGATAAAGAAAAGTAGAAAGAATATTCTTTTACTTTTCTACAATTAAAGGTATTTAAATAAAACAGAATAGGTAAAGAGCTGGCAGACTTGTGACCATACCTTCAATTAGACTTACCCACCATTTGTCTTCAAAGATGACTGCAAAGGAGGCAGATGAAAGTATAATCATTGGTACGTATATCAGCAAATTTAGATATGGAAAATAGCCTTGTGTTATGGCAGTTATGAAAAGAATCAAAATCGATATGCATAGGAAAATAGTAATCCATACCGTATAAATTAATAATCTCTGTTTCATTTTTCTTTTATCTATGTTATTTACCTCTTCTTTACATACCAATCATTGCCAATATATTCATATTCTTGCTTATACGAATCGAAAAGGTATAATTTGTCATTATAGTCTTTATTTATTTTAATATAGTCAATGCCATTAGACATTACTCTTATTATTTTACCATAATCTATGCGGCAATACGATAAATTTAATTTCTTGTAAGCCTTGAGTAACTTAATAATCTTGTTATCCTGTAAAGGATAGTTTTTTGGCTTTTTAGTTATTCTTAGATGATTATCTACAAACACAAGACCACTCGCCTTTACTCTAAAAAGCTCAAAAACAGTCACGTCAATATCTCTATTATAGATTAAGACACCATCTAATTGATGAAAATCATAGTTTATTATTTGACTACTATAGCTGACTTCGGAAGAACAACCTCCAAAGAAAAATAAAGCTATAAATAAAACTAATATCTTTATCTTCAAATTCATGCAGCAATTTTCTGCAAAGATATAAAAGATATTGGCTAAATCGAAATTTGAACTTTATTTTTTTGAATTCCATTTTGATTGATACAACAGAAAGTTGCTATTTTGTAAATATAATTCTAAACACGCAAAATAAAAGACGCCTAATAAGGGTTCAATTAAGGCTTAATTGACTTCTAAGTAAGGCTTAATTGAACCCTTAAAGGGCGTTAGTTAGAAGCTAAATAAGGTTCTTCAGGAATTTGGAGTGATAAAATAGATAAAATAAAAAAGAAACCGCTGT
>ERZ773018.1347-NODE-1347-length-13213-cov-4.444824_pt1 | contig 13213 bp, 7 predicted proteins | sample MGYA00580840_ERZ773018 | MGnify/ENA primary metagenome ERZ773018 (study PRJEB29015, sample SAMEA2738125) | human oral metagenome | biome: human oral; feature: human-associated habitat; material: saliva | place: China | collected 2256 ... | reverse complement strand
CTATAAATATTTTAAGATAATCAAAAATAAAATAATAGAAATCAGTATTTAAAAATTTTTGAAATAGCAATTTAACTTAAAAATTGAAAACTTGTACTCATTTATTACTCCTTATTATCTTATATCAATACACAAAACCGCTTTCATTGTTTATATTTATATAAAAATAGGTAAAAAAATCGAAACGAAAACAACTGAATTACAAGTTAATAAAGACGTAACATCGACAGTTATATATGAAAATTTATTTAATTCTAGAGAAATTAAAGTAAATGACATTTTAGATTATAGAAAACAAAAAATAACTAATGTCTTTAAGGAAAACAAGAAGCTCTCTATAAGACAAAATAAACTAGTATTATATTTAAATATATTATTATCTTTTATTATTTCAATATCTCCAATAATAATTTTTGCAGTAGGGGTATCCTTTATAAAGGAAGGATTGATGTCGATAGGTGAGTTGATTACATTTGTAAGTTATCAAGGATTAATGTTTTCACCACCGAACTTATCAAAACCAGTTATTAATACTCTCATAAAACACCTCGTAATTTTTATAAAAAATATATTGTAATAATTAACTTAATAATATTCTAAGGTAATTATTACATCTCAATTAATTAAATTTTTAAATTATAATAATTATAAAACAGTTTAGATAATTTGAAAATAGTATTTCTATATTTTTAGGAGATAAATTGTAATTAGTAGTAAAATAAGAGATAAAAAATCATAAATTTACTAGTTTTAATTTTCAGATTTTTAAGAATTAAATTTACATTATTCTGAAAAAATGATATAATCTATTTATTAGCTAAGATGTATTTTGTGAAAAGTTAAGTTTTACTTTATTGTTGGCTAATAAAACAAGGCTATGTGAAGTAATGTATAATAAATGGGGAGGAGAGGTTTATGTATCGTACAAAAAAATATTATGATAATAAGTTGTATATTGTTCAATTTATTACCATAGTTTTTATTTTACTAAGAACTATAGTAAATTTAACATCAATTTTTATTATTCAAGTTATCTTGGATAGTTTGATATCTAAAGATTTTGAGAGAGTTTATCATTTTGTTAAATACTTGATAGTAGTATTAGTATTTTATTTTTTATTGTTATTTCTTTCTCAATATTTTTTAAGAAAACTTTTTTTTCTTGGAAATTTTTCTGTTTTAGAGTATTTTTATGATAAGTTTTTAAAAAGTGAATATAATGATTTTAAAGAAGCAAAAAGCGGTGAAATATTATCTAAGTTAACGTCAGATAGTATAAAGATATCAGATTGGTATTCTCAAGGTAAAGTTATTTTAGTAACGCAGTCTTTTATTTTGTTTTCTATATTGATGTTTATGTGTAGGTATAATGTTTCGATAACACTTATATTATTTTCTGTAATACTTGTATGTTTTTTTATTATAAAACAAATAAGTAAGAAGCTTTCGAATTGTATGAAAAGTGAACAGAAATTATTAGGTGAAACTAATCAATATATACTTCAGTCAATATTAGGTTATTTTGATTTAAAGCAATTAAATAAAGAACAGTACTTTATAGATTATCTTAAAGAAAATATTATAAATAAGAGAATAAAGGTCAATACTGACTTAGCAAAGTATTTTTCGTTATATATAGGTATATCTGCTACTGTTGCATTTATACTACCTATTGTTTCTTTATTACTTTCAGTGTATTTTATAATATATAAAGATTTTTCCATAGGTTCGGCTATTGCAATATTTTCTACAGTTAGAATGTTAGATGAACCTATAAATTCTATATCAGATAAAATAACTGTTAGGCAGACTGCTCATAAGATAGAAAATGAGTTGTCTAAGACTTTCAATAATAAAAGCAATGAAGAGAAAGAAGTATTAAAAATAAGTAAATTTAACAGTGTAAATGTGAATATAGCTAGTTTTTATTTTAAAGACAATCTGATTTTATCTGATTTTAGATTAAACATAAATAAGGGTGATTTTCTAGTTCTAAAAGGAAGAAGTGGAGTAGGAAAGACGACGGTATCTAATCTTATATTAAGAAACTTGCAAGAGGGTGCATATAAGTTAGATGGGGAAGTCTTAATCAATGAAAAAGATATATATAAGAATAATATTCAAGTTTTAGGAGAATTTTTGAAAGTAAGTCAAGAACCATACATATATGAAGCTACAATAAGAGATAATATTCTCTTAGGTGATTCATACGAGGATAGACTTGATGAGATAGTTAGATTATTACACCTGCAAGAATTGATTGATAAATTAGGATATAATTATTTATTGAAAGAAAACGGAAAAAACTTAAGTGGTGGAGAAAAGCAAAGACTAGAGTTGGCTAGAATATTAATAAGAAGACCTGAGTTTATTATTTTGGATGAACCGACAAGTGCTATGAATACCAATTTGAGTGAATTAATAGTAGAAAACATTTTTAACTACTTAAAAGAACACAATATTACAAGTTTGATAATAACTCATAGTAAGGAATTTGATAAATTTGCTACAGATATTATAGAAATTAAATAAGAGTAAGAGCAACATTATAAATATTACCGCAGATAAGTAATACTTATACATGGAGTTAGATACTAGTGACTTAGGATTTTGATTTTATAAAAATTAATTTTCCTAAGTCTTTCTTTGTCGTTTTATATAAGATATATTTTGAAGGTACTGAATCAAAAGTTTCAAATTTTAGAAAGTTTATATGAGAATCTTAGATATGGTACTTTATTGATATCTAATTTCGCTTTATAAAAACTTTTTAGGTATTTAACAAACTGTATTATTGTTATTTGGTAAAATCGATTTCTCAAAAATAAAGATTTTTGAGGATCTCTTTATAAGATAAATTGTAATTCATTTTTAAAAGTGATATTATATGAGTATAAGGGGTGAGGATTATGTCAAGAGAAGAAAAATTAAGAACTATTATTAGTACGATAGATAATTCAGAATACAGTGCTACTAAGAAAACTACTAATAATAAATGTATGATGAGAACATTTAAAGAAGCTAATGACACTTGGCTAGCTGAAGCTTATTCTAAGAAAAAATATGCTGATTATAAACCATTTCAATTCGTTGATGGAGAGGGAGTAAGGTGTTCAATATATTTAAGTGGTTGTTTATTCGCTTGTAAAGAATGTTTTAATGAAAGTATTCAAAATTTTAATGCAGGCCAATTATATACGAAAGAAATAGAAGATCAAATAATCCAGGATTTAAGTAATTCTTATGTGCAAGGACTAACGATTTTGGGAGGAGAGCCGTTTCTTAATACTCAGGTAGCTAAAAGTTTAGCGAAAAGAGTAAGAGATGAGTTCGGTTCAACAAAAGATATCTGGGTCTATAGTGGTTATACATATGAACAGCTCCTAAATGGTAGTGAGGATAAAAAGGAATTATTAAGCTTGTGTGATGTTTTGGTGGATGGACCATTTATGATTTTTCTAAAAGATTTAAGTCTTAGATTTAGAGGAAGTAGTAATCAAAGAATTATAGATATAAAACATTCTAGTAAAGATAATGTAGTTCTGTATATGGATTAAGTTTGAATATAATGAAATTACTTTAACTAGTAGGTATTTCATGATATAATAGTTAGGTTAACAATTAGGGATAAATGATATCTCTAATTGTTTTTGTTAATTAATTTATAGAGAGGAGATTAAAAGTTGAAAAATATTATAGAGATTTTTAGAAATGATATAAAAGAAGTATTTAGAAAAACTAATACGTGGATAATTATAGTAGGATTAATATTTTTACCATCAATGTATGCGTGGCCAAATATACTATCATCATGGGATCCGTATGGACATACTAACAATATAAAGGTTGCCGTAACCTCAGAAGATGAGGGAGCTACAGTAGATGGCAAAGATTTAAACTTAGGTAATAGTTTAGTCGAAGGATTGAAAAACAATAAAAATCTTGATTGGCAGTTTGTCTCTAATAAACAAGAAGCTGAAGACGGAGTAAGAATAGGTGATTATTATGCGAGTATTGTTGTACCGAAAAATTTCAGTAAAGATATGACATCGGTCAGTAGAACAGAACCTCAAAGAGCGACTATCGAGTACACGGTAAATGAGAAAATAAATGCGATTAGTCCTAAAATCACTAATAGTGGTGCTTCGGCAATAGCAAATAATATTAGTAAAAACTTTGTAGAAACAGCTAATGGTATAATTTTTGAAAAACTGCATGAAGCGGGGATAAAATTTGAAGAAAATCTTCCATCAATTGAAAAAGCAAAAGAGGAACTCTTTAAATTAAATGATAACTTTTCTACATATGAAAGTACTTTAAGTGAATTAATTGGAAAAGTGGAATATGGATATAATATTTTAAACAATGTTCAAAATACACTCCCAGAAATAGATAGAGTAGCTACAAATAGTATTATGATTGCTGATAAGGCTGGAATCACTATTAATAATATACAGGGATTCAATGAAAGATTATTACCGATTATTAATAATCATCTTAATGTTGTAGAGGAAGTATCTAAAGAAGCTAATGTTATAGCAAAAGAGTTACAACAGAAACCAGATAAAACAGAAGAAATAAAGGCGAGACAGAAAGCTTTAGATAATAGACTACAAGCTAGTATAGAAAGATTACAACTCGTAAAGAATATTTTTGAGTATTTTAATAAATTATCAAGTGAGAGATTATTTAATAATCAACTTGAAAGAGTAACTACTTTATCGAATGATATTACAACGATAAAGGAAGTAAATAATAATATCTACAATAAGATGGATCATTATGATGAAATAGCAGATACTGTAAAAGAGGAATTCGTAAATAAATCTGCTAGAGTTAATGAAGTTTCTTCAAATATGAATTCAAAATTAAATGTAGAAGTTGCACCTTTGATCTCTCAAGTTCTTAGTAAGGCAGAGGTTAATATTGATAAGGTGAGTGGCATAATTGCTGGGGCACAAGGAGAACTACCTGCAGTAGAAAGAAAATTATCAGAAACTGAGGTGAAAATTAGTAATGCTTATGGAAAACTATTATCATTACAAGCCCAAATGCCATCTGCAAAGAGTAAGATTCAAAAGCTAACAGATGAAATTAAAAAAGCTGACAGTGGGATAGATAAAAATCAACTATTTAATTTATTGAAGGTTGACTATAAACAACAGGCAGAGTTTTTCGCAAATCCTGTTAAACTTCAAGAAAATAAACTTTATCATATAGAAAATTACGGTTCAGCGATGACACCATTTTATACAGTTCTTTCTATTTGGGTTGGTTCATTACTAATGTCTTCGTTATTAACTACTAAAGTAGAAGATGAAGAGAAAAAATACAAACCATATCAAAAATATTTTGGTAGAGGACTACTATTTGTAATTATATCGTTATTCCAAACATTAATAATTACACTAGGGGATATGTATGTGCTAGGAACACAGGCAACCTCACCATATAGGTTTGTATTATATGCATTACTGATTTCACTTCTATTTTCTTCAATTATCTATACTATAGTGTGTATTTTAGGAAATGTAGGGAAAGCTGTTTGTATAGTATTATTAGTATTACAATTAGGAAGTTCAGGAGGAACATTCCCAATTCAAATGACATCAGAATTTTTCCAAGCGTTATATCCTAAAGTACCATTTACATATTCTATAGGCTTACTACGTGAAGCGGTAGGTGGTGTATATATTCCAGCGGTAGAACGTGATATTAAGATATTGGTTATCTATCTAATTGTCGTTTTAGTTGGAGGTGCTATTTTAGTAAGCTTGAAGGCACGTTCGAAAAAATTAAGTAGGGAAAGAGAACGTTCTAAGTTATTCTTATAAGATTTATATTTTACAAAATTTTAATAAAGTGATTCAAAGGAATTGATTAATGCAGTCAAAACTTTTGAGTCACTTCTTTTGTTTGTTTTCTCATACTAAATGAAAAAACTTAGTATTTATGATATAATTAAAAGACAAAACCTTAAAATATAGAGGATAAATTATGGTTAAAACATTAGATAGAACCAAAGACATTTTCTTAGATACAATGCTTTTGGGAAATGAAATATTAATAAAAAAAATAAAAACAACTAATAAGACTAAAATTACTGTAATCTTAGCTACTTACAGAAATGTAGAGAGACTGGAAAGTATTATTAAGGATTTATACAATCAAAGTTTTCAAGAATTTGAAGTAATTGTAGTCGATGACCTTTCTGGATCAGAGATTGAAGAAGCGGTAGTTGCATTAGATAATAATAAGATTAACTACATAAAAAAACAGCTAGGTTCTAATTCCTCAGCAAAAAATTGTGCGTTAGATTTTTCTAAAGGTGAATATGTAGTTTTTGTTGAAGAAAGTTCAAAATTAAAATCCAATTATTTGGAATTACTATATAATGAAGTATCACAGAAAAATCTTGATATAGCAATTTTAACAAGAAATGGTTATCCAAGTATATTAAATGAAACTATATCATCAGGGCAAGATTACCTGATAGAAGAAATTAAAAAATTAAAAAGTGATTTGGATTATAATGTTACTTCTTGTATTTTTAAGAAAAAATTCTTAGATGTTTATAATTTAAGATTCCAAGAAGATATGTTAGCTTTAGAAAATTTATATTTTAAATTACGTGTCTTTGATGTTGCAGGTAAGGTAAGTCAAGTAGCCAAAGTCGGTTATAAAGATTTACAAGAAAGTAAATCTATAAGAAATAATGCAATGATTGAAGCCTCAACAAGAAGAATACTTATTGCACTTAATAAAATTGAAGAATTTAAACAAGATAAAAAATATGAGGAAAGTTTAAATTTACTTTGTGGATATTTACTTTTTGATGTGCTTAGAATGCATGAAAATATGTCCGAGGAAATAGAGATTTTAGAGCTAATAAAATCAAGAAAAAACTATTTTGATAGTGACACATTCATAAATAAAACGATGATAGCAATGTCTCCGATAATGTTTGCAAATCATCTTAACAGAAAGGATAGGAGATAATTATGAGGAGAATATTACATAATGTGTTTTCATATGCGTTCATAGCCTTATTTACAATAGCTTTAACCTGGGCATATGTTGCACCATTTGTGTATGAAAGAATATTGAATCCGGTGGCACTTCTGTTAGGAGTTCCCGTGGTTTTCATACTGTTTATTTATGCAGTAAAAAAAGTGTTAGCAACAGACGAAGTTGGGTTGAAAAAATATAATAGAATTATAATTTTAGTATATTTAGTATTTCAGGCGATTATTTTATCTATGGATACACTAAACTTTTCAGATGGTGCTGAGATAGAAAATGAAGCACATTATATGTTAAACTATGGAAAATTCTCTGGTGAAAGATATTTTTTAGTTTATCCGAATAATATTACACCGACAATTATTCTATACTGGATATATCGTATAGCTGCATTTCTACATATATCAGAAGTGTGGACATTACATATATTCTGTTTCTTAGTAACAACAGCGACAATATTTTTAACATATAAAACAGCTGGAAAATTACTTACAAAACAAAAACAAACGATAATTTTAGGATTAATGATATTATACATTCCTTTCCAAATGTATAGTTTATTCTATTATTCTGATACATTAATGGTAATTATGGTTGCTTTAATAATATATGTTCTTATACCATCAGATGGAAGTTTTATCTTTAGAACAAAACATATTGTAGCAGTAGCTATTCTAGTTGCATTTGCATGGAACTTAAGATCTAATATAATTATTATCTTACCAGCGTTAATAGTGTACTTACTATTTTTTAAATGGTATAAAAATTTAGTTATATTATTAGTAACCTTTGGAATTGCATTTGTATTCTTTGGAAAAGGATTCGATATGCTGTGGGCACACTATGGCTTTTGGAAAGATGATGGCTATAAGTTTCCGATGTTACACTGGGTAATGATGGGGATGAGTATTCAAGGTGGAAGTTATAACTGGCAGGATTTTCAATTTACATATCTTAGTCAAAATAAAATGACGGATGATCTGAGCTTATTCTTTAATAGGTTAACTCATAGACCAATTTTCCTTAATTTACTTATGATTATTCTTAAAGTAAGAGGTAACTGGAGCGATGGTACTATTAACTATACGAATGGTACACGTGCACTAAGAGATGGTGATGGCTTCTTGTGGCAACTTTTCTATGGAAGTAATAATAGTTTCTTCATATATCTTTCTCAAATGATGTATGTTGTGATTATTTTTGGTATGGTATATTACATCTATAAACGTAGAAAAGAGTATATAACTTCATGCTTCTTATTCCAAATTATTATCTTCGGGGTGTTTATGTTCCATTTAATCTGGGAAGCTAAACCAAGATATGTTTATGCATGGATGCCGATAATTTTTATTCTAGGAGCGAAAGGTATAATACTATTTGCTGAAAGATATGAGACGACTATATTTGATAAGTACAAGAAAAAACTTTATATTGCTTTTGGAGTAGTATTTGCTCTTCAGATAGGAAGTGATAGTTTCTTAAGACCATCTTATTCGATGAACTTGGATTATGATTCACGTGTAATAAATGGTATTAGTATTTATGCAACGGATAATTATTTAAGAGATGGAATAGTTAGAGTAAATAAAGATACAGAGGTAGAACAAACATTTAAAGCTAATCGCAGCTTCAATTATGTTCGAGGATATATTTCCTCATATGACGAGAAAAACAATTCGAAGTATAAAGTAGAAATAATAGACAAAAAAGATAATAAAGTTGTAAGAGAACATGAATTTATTTATCGTGAATTGTATTGGGAAGTACCACTACAAACATATACTCTTCGTTGGTATTTCGATGATCTTCCAGCAGGTGACTACAGTGTGAAATTCTCACAAGTAGAAAGCGATAATAATGGAAGTATAGTTATTTCTAGTGTACCAAATGAAATGATTGATATGTATGAAGCTGGTAAATTATATATTAACGGTGCTGACCAAAATAAAAAAGATTTATCATTACAAATAGGACATAGATACCAAAAACTTTGGTGGTATTAATGAAATAGAAAAAATAATATCTTTAATTAAGGTAAGAGGCTCATCTTTGGATGAGCCTTTTTATATAATGATTAAAAGTGAGTGACAAAAAATTGTAATTTTGAAGAAAGTGATTTTGTTGAGGTTCCCGCAAAGTTTATTAGATATCTAAAAGTTTTGTTATAAGGTGGGTTTAGATATCAATAAACTATCATGTGTATAAGTTTATCTTTAAAATTTAGGGATGTTAAGATACTCTCATGGCAGTTAGTTTTATATTTAATAGTATGTGTTATTATTTATAATTTTATTTATTTATCAGAAATGAAGTTATGATGAAAATATAACAATATTGTGGACTTTGAACATAGTCAGAACTTGTCATAAATTCTTGACAAATAAATATTAAAACTCTAAAATAGAATGTGAAGGAAATAAGCTATTTAACTGTAAAAAGAATATATACTAGTTAATAAAAGGATTATATATTTTTGTTGATAGTATTTTTATTGATTTTAAGTTTTTTAGTAGAAGTTATTTTTAGTTAATAGGAAAACAATATGAAGGTAATGACTTTTAAGGTTAGATATTTTTAAAATAAGGATACTTAACGGGTTTTATAATAATTTAGAAATAATAAGATTTATAATGTGAAATATTTTATGAAATTTATAAGCTTATTTTAGAAAATTTTACTTTAATGTTTAGTAAAAAATTTTGTTTATACATTTAAATTTTTTATACCTTTTAGGTGATTTATATAATAATTAGATTTATAGATTTGATTTTTTATGTTTATCTGTCAATCTAGTATAGAAATTTATAATAGTAAGGAGTACCCATGGTAAATAAAGATAAAAAAAGAGTATTAAAATATTCGATTAAGAAATTTAGTGTTGGAACATTTTCAGTATTAGTAGGTGCTTTTATATTTTTAGCAGCACCTGCTTTGGCAAGTGAGACGAATTCTAGCGAGAATATACATAAGGAAAACAACGTTATAATAGATAAGGGAAATCATAACGAAAGCAGCGTTTTTAAAAATGTATCAAATGAAAAGAATATAGAAAAAAGTATTTCTGAAGATGTTAAGGTAAAAGATTTAGCGAAGAAAAAAGATTCGATAAGTAAAGATGTTTTGATAGAAGGAAATGAAGGACAAAATTCAAAAGTTCGTAATAATATGTCTGTTGTATCAGAAAGAGAATCTAAAAAACAATTTGCTACAGATGAAGATCTTGTAAAAATTTCAAAAGGTTTAATAACAACAGAAGATTCGAAGATTGATAATTTACTTTTTGGAAAAGAACCGTTAAAGGCTAATGAGGATAGTGATGGGGATAATGTGAAAAATAGTCGTGAGATTTATACTTACGAAAAGGAAGGAAAAACATATTATGGTTACTATGGACATCCATTTTTAAAGGATACGGATGGAGATGGAGTAATAGATCATGATCAGAGCGATTTGAGTAAACCGGGAGATGATGATAATTTCAAGTGGTATGTTACCGATCGAGATATGGCTTTATTTATGAAATTATCGTATCGTGACGATAGCTATATTAAAAAAGTTTTAGATAAGGATTACCAGTGGACAAAGGCTGATAACATTGTCAAAGGTGACTCGAAACCCGAAAATAAATATGAACTTATGCATAATGAACTGTCTCAATATTGGGAAGTCGAAAAAACTTATCATTATGATAGTGGGCTTGATGCAGTATTATTTAAAACTAAAAGTGCACTATCAATTGTTCCGGGTGGATTGGTTCATGTTTTAGCTATACGCGGAACTAAAGGTGGAAAAGATATAGGTAATGATGTAGTTGTTGCGTTTGGCCAAAATCCACAACAAGGTAAAGAAATTGAAGAAATTATAAAAGATATTGGATTAAGAGAAGATATAAAGAATTTTTATATTACGGGACATTCATTAGGAGGATACCTAACTCAACGTGCAGTAGTGAAGTTACATAAATTAGCAAATGAAGAAAATGGGTATTTGATAGAACCTGCTGCTAAGAAGTATAGAGATTTTTATCGTAATGTTTTCAAAAAAGCTACAACGTTTAATGCTCCAAAAATTGTCGCATCTATTTTGAATAGAGATCTATATGACAAGAGTATTTTAAGCAAACAGTTAGCTAAAGAAGGGAAAATAAAGCATTATGGAATGAGCGGGGATAATGTTGCAAGATTATTATATAATGATAAAGATGTTATGACCTATATAGAAAAAGGAGAACATAGTTCTAATGCGTACTTCTCATCAATATTAAATGATGATGATAACTTTAATGTTGGAGAAAGAACTGGAGTTACTGGTAAAGGAAAACAAAACTCAGTGTTGAAAACTCTAAAAATAGTAGAACCGACAACTGAACAAGTAAGAAAAATAGTAAATGAAAATATGAAAATTTCATTAAAAGATAAAAATCCACTAGAAATATTAGCATTAAATAAAATTTCTAGAGAAAAAGTTTTAGAAAAATTAAATTTAGATAATTTACCTAAAACTGCAACATTAAACATAGATATTCCTGAAGGAATACAACCTACAGCAACGACGTATACTTTAAATGTAGCAGTAAACTATTTAGGGAAAACTATAAATACGAATGTAGGTGTATTGGTAAAAGTACTACCTAATTTCGAAGAGTTGAAATCAATCAAACAAGAAGCTGTTCTAGAAAGCGAAAAGAAAATAAATACAGATAATAAAACTTCAAAAATAAAATCTAATTATAGCGCTAAAAAAGAAGAATTAAAAATAAAATTACAAAAAGCAGAAGAATTATTGAAAAATAGCAATGCTAAGCAAACTGATATAAGAACTTTAACTAAGGAACTAGAAACAGCGCTAGAAGAGTATAAAACAGTAGTTCGTGATTTGAGATTAGACAAAACGTTATTAACAGATGAGATAATGAAAGCAACAAAAAAACTGGAAGTATTCAAAAACACAAATACTGCATTAAGCTTTTCTGAGGTTATGAATGAGTTTAATATTCGAAAAGATAAATTATTAAATGACTATAATAGTCTATTTAAAAAAATAAAAAGTGAGCTAGATACAATAGAAACTTATGATAAATTAGTGAAAGAAAAAGATAAGTTAGCTAATTTAGAAAAAGATATCGCATCAGCTTTATCTGTTTTGAATAAACAACAAAAAGATTATTATGAACCAATCGGTAAAATTTATGAAATATATGAAGGGGATACACCTAACGCGGAGTTGGTTATTGAAAAAAATAATTTACCGGTAAAAAGTATAATTTGGGAAAGAACCCCAGAAACTTCTAAATTCGGGACAAAAAAAGCAATAGTAAGGGTAGTGTATAGAGATGGTAGTTTTGATTTAGTAAATGTAAACATAGGTATTAAAGCATTATACGGAGAGGTAACAACAAAAACGGAAGTAAAAACAATCCCATTGAAGGTAATTTATAAAGAAGATAATACAAAGAATATAGGATATGTTAATACGATAGCGGGAACTGAAGGACGAGTTGTAACCACTATAAAATCAAGATTAAATAAGAAAACAAATGTTTTAGAAGAGATAGGTAGAGAAACAGTAACAACTCAAGCTGTTGATACAATAATAATAAGAGGGACTAAACCAAAAGTAGAAATTAAAAAACCTTCAAGTTTGATACGATTTGAAAAAAGATATAAGAATCACAAGGTAGTTGAAAAGCAGCAAAAGAATTATTCAAGAAAAAGAAGAAGATAGAGAATATCTAGTTTTCCAATCTGGCGAGGATTTTGAGAATTATAGAAAATCTTTGCTTGCAAAAATTGGAGGTGATGACTAATGGCAACAGAATTAGGAGCTGCTTATGTTCAAATTATCCCATCAGCTCAAGGAATTAAGGGAATGATTCAGAAAGCGATGGGTTCAGAAGTAGCAAGTTCTGGACAGGAAGCAGGAACTAGCTTCATGAGCGGCTTTAAAGGAGCTGCCTTAAAAATTGCTGCAGCACTTGGAATTGGTGCTGCTATTAAGACTGGTATTACTGCTGCATTAAGCGAGGGAGCTTCCTTGCAGCAGTCTTTGGGCGGTATTGAAACGCTGTTCAAAGATAGCAAAACACAAGTAGTTAAGTATGCGGATGAAGCATACAAAACAACTGGGCTATCTGCCAACGCTTATATGGAGAATGTGACAGGCTTCGCTGCAAGCTTGCTGCAATCGTTGG
>ERZ773018.1340-NODE-1340-length-13239-cov-3.058480_pt1 | contig 13239 bp, 10 predicted proteins | sample MGYA00580840_ERZ773018 | MGnify/ENA primary metagenome ERZ773018 (study PRJEB29015, sample SAMEA2738125) | human oral metagenome | biome: human oral; feature: human-associated habitat; material: saliva | place: China | collected 2256 ... | reverse complement strand
GCTGTGGGTGGCGGACATCACATATGTGCGTACTTTCAGCGGCTGGGTGTACGTGGCCTTCGTGACGGACGTCTACTCCCGGCGGGTCATCGGCTGGCAGACCTCCACGAGCCTGTACACGGACCTGGCCCTGGACGCCCTGAGAATGGCCGTCTGGCAACGAAAACGTCAGGGGGCTAATCTCTCTGGCCTGGTGCATCACTTGCGACCGTGGGGTGCAGTACAGGTCCATCCGCTACGGGGCCGCCCTGGCTGAGGCCGATGCGGACGTCTCTGTAGGCTCCAAGGGCGGCCTCCTTTCGGCTTTGCCCTGGCCGAGGCGCTGAGCTCGCTGTACAAGGCCGAGCTCATCCTTTGGCCAGGGCTCCTTGGGAGGACATCGACGCCGCCAGTGGTCGCCACCGCCGAGTGGGTCCACTGGTACGGGCACCATCCGGCCACACCGCGCCATCGGGATGCGTACCCCTGCCGAGCACGAAGCCGCCTGGGCACCCGACCGCCAACGCCAGGAACAACCACAACCAGATAAACCAGCCTCCACAAAACCCGGGGCTTGACAGCTTGCTGGCTCATGACGATGCTCCTACCAGTGGCTCTGTCAACTTCGATTGGCCCCATGGTGACGGTCTGTTCTGGCCCCATGTCTACCCGGAGACCGGCTTGACCGAATCTTCACATTCCCTTGCCCCGACCTTGGTGTGGGGCTTCGAGGCTTGTGGCCATGACCTCGAACGAGAACTCTTCCCGTACCGTACCGCTGGTTGCCCTGGGTGTCGGCACCATCGCAGCTGCCGCCCTGGCCCTGGCCGCCCCTGACCTGACCTCCGGGTCGGGGATGGAGGGCATGCCGATGACCCACTACATGGGGCTGTTGGCCGTGCGTCAGCCGTGGAACCTGCTGTTGTTCATGGCGCTTCCGGTCGTGCTGGCCGAGACGCTCGCGATCACCGAGTTGGTGATGCTGTTGGCTCGTCGGGGTGAGCGTCCGGCGCCGGGATGGGTGACGAAGGTGGGCCACTGGGCCGGGTTGCTGGCCGGGCCGGTGTGGGTGTTCATCGGCCTGCACCTGCTTATCACTGCCGTGGTTCCGCTGACGGTCAATGGTGGCTGGCGTGGCCCCGCGGACGTGATCGCTGTCCTGTCGTACCTGGCCGGTGGCGTGCCGATGCTGGTGATCAGCCTGCTGGAGGCCGAGCTCTTGGGCCGCGACGAGACCGGGCGCCTGCGCCTGCACGTGGCGATGGTGGCGGTGTTCCTGGTGGTGGCCCACGTCGCGATGATCTTCGGCATGCTCGACCCTGCCGTCATGGGCTATTCGCCGAAGGCGCCGGCCTCGGTGCAGCACGACATGGGTGGCATGTCCGGCATGAACCACGACATGGGTGGCATGACGGACATGGACCACTCGACGATGATGCCCAGCTCCGCCCCGTCGAATTGATCCCCGGCCGGGTCCGTGGTGAGGTGGTGTCATGAACAGCGCTTCTGTTGCGGTTGTACCGAGTGTCCTGGTCGTCGACGACGAGCCGGTGCTGTCGGGCACAGTGAAGAACTACCTCGAGCGGGCCGGCATGTCGGCCCAGACCTGCGGGGACGGGCTGGCCGCGCTTGACCTTGTCCGGGCCACGGCCCCCGACGTGGTGGTGCTGGATCTGGGCCTGCCGGGCATGGACGGGGTGGAGGTGTGCCGCCAGCTGCGCACCTTCAGCGACTGCTACGTGTTGATGCTCACGGCCCGCGCCGACGAGGTCGACAAGCTGATCGGGTTGTCGGTCGGCGCGGACGACTACATGACCAAACCGTTCAGCCCGCGTGAGCTGGTGGCTCGCATCCAGGTGCTGCTGAGACGCCCCCGCGCCGGAAGTACGGGCGCCACGGCCGCGGTGGTGCACCGCATCGGCGCCCTCACCCTGGACCCGTCGTCGCGTCGGGTGGAGCTCGACGCGTCACCGGTGGAGCTGACCCGTACCGAGTTCGACCTGTTGCAGGCCCTGGCGGAACACCCCGGCTGGGTGCTGAACCGCCGCCAGCTCACCGACGCCGTGTGGGGCGAGGACTGGGTCGGCGACGACCACCTGGTCGACGTGCACATCGCGCACCTGCGCAAGAAGCTCGGTGACGACCCCTCCCAGCCCCGGTTCGTGCAGACGGTGCGCGGCGTCGGCTACCGGATGGGCCAAGGGCAGTGATGCCGCGCAACCCGCGCGGCAGTTGGGGACGCCGACTGCTGTGGACCCAGATGGTCGTGGTGGCGGCGATGGCCGCCACCATGGTGCTGACGGCACTGCTGGTCGGCCCGGCATGGTTCCGGATGCACATGCTCGAAGCCGGCCACGCCCAGCCCGATGTCGTCGAGCACGCTCAGCAGGCCTTCCACGACGCGGGCCTGGTGTCACTGGCCGTGGGTCTGGGCACCGCGATGCTCGCCGCCCTCGGGGTCGCCACCGTCCTCAACCGGAACCTGTCACGCGGGGTCGAAGCCCTCGTGGACGGCGCCCAACATGTCGCCGCCGGACACTACGACCAACCCGTCATGATGACCTCGGCCAGCCCCGAGCTGGCCCAGGTCGCTGACGCCTTTAACCACATGGCCAGCCAGATCGCCTCCACGGAGCAGACCCGACGACGCATGCTCACCGACCTGGGCCATGAGCTGCGCACCCCGCTGGCCGCCACCCAGGTCACCCTCGAAGGACTGCAGGACGGTGTGGTCGACTTCACCCCCGCAAACGTCGAGATCCTGCTTCGGCAGAACCAGCGGCTGGCCGCCCTGGCCGCCGACATCTCTGAGGTCTCCCGCGCCGAGGAAGGCCGCATCCCACTGTCGCTGAGCCACCAGGACCTCGACCAGATCGTGACGGCCAGCGTCGCCGCAGCCCGGCACGCCTACGACGCCGCCGGGGTGACGCTGCACGCCCAGACCGTTCCCGGCCTGCGCGTCGACGTGGATGCCGCTCGCATCGGGCAAGTCCTGGACAACCTGCTGCGCAACGCCCTGCAACACACGGTGGGCGGCAACCGGGTCGAGGTCGCGATGAGACACGAGCACGACCGGGCCGTGGTCCGCGTCACCGACAACGGCGTCGGCATCCCCACCGAGGCCCTCACCCACGTCTTCGAACGCTTCTACCGCGTCGAGGACACCCGCACTCGCGACGTCGACGGTGGAACCGGTGTCGGCCTGGCGATCTCCAGGGCCATTGCCCGCGCCCACGGCGGTGACCTGACGGCCCACAGCGACGGCCCCGGCCACGGCGCAACCTTCGCGCTGACCCTGCCCACCGTGACTTCTTGACCAGATCTTGACCAACCCCTGCCGGGGGCTTCATCCGGGCCCGACAGGCTCAAGGACATGAACACACTTTCCCGCCGCCACGTGCTGTTCACCGGTCTCGGCCTGGCCTCGGCAGGGGCCTTGAGCGCCTGCGGCGCCAAGAACACCCCGGCCGCAGCACCCGCCGCGCCGAACTCCCCATTGACGATCCCCAGCCAGACCCCGCTGGTCGCAGCCCCCGGCACGAAGACCGTCAACCACGTCCTCACGCCCCGGCCGGTCACCCTCGATCTGGGCGGCGTCACGGCCAGGACTTGGGCCTACGACGAGACCCTCGACGCCCCTGTCCTGCGGGCCCGCGCCGGAGACCTGCTGCAGGTCCGCGTCGAGAACAAGCTTCCCACCAGCACCTCCGTCCACTGGCACGGCATCGCGCTGCGCCAGCCAAGCGACGGCGTGCCCGGCGTCACCCAGCAACCCATCGAGGCCGGCAGCAGCTTCACCTACCAGTTCGTCGCCCCCGACCCCGGCACCTACTTCTTCCACCCCCACACCGGGGTGCAGATCGACCGCGGCCTGTACCGGCCGCTGGTCATCGACGACCCCGCTGAACCCGGCCGCTACGACCACGAGTGGATCATCACCCTCGACGACTGGGCCGATGGCGTGGGCACCTCACCCGATGACATCCTCGCCGCGTTCAAGGCCCAGAACGGCACCGTGTCCAGCGGCATGAACCACGACATGGGCGGCATGGACCACGGCATGTCACCCTTGGGTGACGCCGGGGACGTCACCTACCCCCACTACCTCGTCAACGGCCGCGTCCCCGCCGCGCCCCGCACCCTGACCGCCAAGCCCGGGCAGAAGGTACGACTGCGCGTCGTCAACGCCTCCTCCGACACCATCTTCAAGCTCGCCCTGCAGGGCCATCGACTCACCGTCACCCACACCGACGGGTTCCCTGTGACCCCCACCCAGGCCAGCGCCGTCTACCTCGCGATGGGAGAACGACTGGATGCGACCATCACCCTCGGCGACGGCGTGTTCGTGCTGCAGGCCGCGCCCGAGGGCAAGAAGGGCACCCCGGCCCGCGCCATCGTGCGCACCGGCTCCGGCAACGTCCCGGCCCCGGACACCCGCATCGCAGAACTCGACGGCAAGGCCCTGCTGACCACCCAGCTCAAGCCCGCCGACAGCGCCCGACTGCCCGACCGCAAGCCCGATACCACCCTCGACGTGGCACTCAACGGCCAGATGAAGCCCTACGCGTGGGGCCTCAACGGCAAACGCTTCGGCGAGGACACCCCACTGGCGCTCAGCCGCGGCCAGCGCGTGCGGCTGCGGATGACGAACATGACGATGATGGCCCACCCCATGCACATCCACGGCCACACTTGGGCCCTGCCCGGCAGCGACGGGCTGCGCAAGGACACCGTCCTGATCCGCCCCATGGAGACCGTCGAGGCCGACCTGCAGGCCGACAACCCCGGCACCTGGATGCTGCACTGCCACAACATCTACCACGCCGAACTCGGCATGATGACGACCCTGCGCTACTGACATCTCCCGGCCGATGTCGGCCACCCACGCCTGCCCTGATGGCGCGGCTGCCCCCTTGCGGCAGCCTCACCATCGCCGTCTGCAGAGCTTGACCAGACCTTCACCAAACCTCGCGAGCTCATTGACCTCGCCCCGTCACCGTGGAAGTGGAAGGAAAACCCCTTCCCCGAGCAGACAAGGACACGCCATGTACACGAGCCCCGACCAGGACCCCACCAGCACCACCCACCAGCACGGCAACTCCCACCAGCACGGCAAGTCCCACCACTGGATGCACCTGCTGATGTGCACACCGATGCTGCTCGTGGTCGCCGGCTACCTGTGGGCCGGACGTGCCAGCCTCGCCGCCGGCGGTGTCCTAGCCGCCCTCGTGCCCGCCATCAGCTGCATGTTCATGATGTGGCTGATGATGCGCATGATGGACCACGGATCCCAGCACTGACCACCGCCCGCCATCCACCGGCAGCACCGTCTCGAGGAGCAACCCATGAACCACCCGGCAGCCACCGCCACCCACGACCACACCACCCGCTACACGTGCCCGATGCACCCCGAGGTGACCAGCGACCACCCGGGACGCTGCCCCAAGTGCGGGATGTTCCTGCAACCCGCCGACGGTGGGGACGCGCCGGCCGCACAGCACCACGACCACCAGCACCCCACCGGCGAGCCGGCGGTGGTGGCCGGTGCGGTCGCTGCAGGGGACTGGACCTGCCCGATGCACCCCGAGGTCCGCAGCGACGGCCCCGGTGACTGCCCGATCTGTGGCATGGCGCTGGAGCGGGTCTCGGCCGGGCTCGACGACGGCCCGAACCAGGAGCTCGTCGACATGCGTCGCCGGTTCCGGGTGGCGGCGGTGCTGAGCGTGCCGCTGGTGGCGATGGTGATGGTTCCCATGGTGCTGGGGCGTGCGCTGCCCGGCAGCGTCGCGCCGTGGCTCGAGCTGGCCCTGTCGACGCCGGTGGTGTGGTGGGCTGGGTGGCCGTTCTTCGTGCGCGGCGCGAAGTCGGTGGTCAGCCGTCACCTGAACATGTTCACCCTGGTGTCGTTGGGTGTCGGTGCCGCGTGGCTGTACAGCGTGGTCGCGGTGCTGGCGCCGGGGTTGTTCCCGTCCGGGATGCGGGCGATGGACGGCCGGGTCGGCACCTACTTCGAGGCCGCGGCAGTCATCATCACCCTGGTGCTGCTCGGCCAGGTCCTCGAGCTGCGGGCCCGCGACCAGACCTCCGGTGCGATCCGCACCCTGCTCGACCTGTCACCGGCTACCGCGCACCGCATCGGGGCCGACGGCACCGAGACCGACGTGCCGGCCGCCGAGCTGCAGCTGGGCGATCGGTGCCGGGTGCGGCCGGGCGAGAAGGTGCCGGCCGACGGCACCGTGGTCGATGGTCACGCGTATGTGGACGAGTCGATGATCACCGGCGAGCCGGTTCCGGTCGACAAGAGCCCCGGTGACCGGGTCATCGGCGGCACGATCATCCAGGGCGGCAGCCTGGTGGTGGAGGCCACTGGCCTGGGCGCCGACTCGACCCTGGCCCGGATCGTCGACCTGGTCTCCCAGGCGCAGCGGTCCCGTGCTCCGATCCAGGGACTGGTCGACAAGATCTCGGCGGTGTTCGTGCCGGTCGTGATCGCCGTCGCCCTGGCCACCTTCGGGTTGTGGCTGGCGATCGGGCCGCAGCCGCGGCTGCCGTTCGCGATCGTGGCCGCCGTCAGCGTGCTGATCATCGCCTGCCCGTGTGCGCTGGGTCTGGCCACGCCAATGTCGATCATGGTCGGGGTCGGGCGCGGCGCCAGCGAGGGCGTGCTGGTCAAGAACGCCGAGGCCCTCGAACGACTGCAGAAGGTCGACACCGTCGTCGTCGACAAGACCGGTACCCTCACCCAGGGCCGCCCCAGCCTGGTCGACCAGCAGGGCGTCGACGGCCACGAGGATGCCCGGACACTGCTGCTCGCCGCGGCTGTGGAGGCCGGCTCCGAACACCCCCTCGCCAGGGCGGTGGTCGATGCTGCCCGCCAGACGGGACGCACGGTGCCGGCGGCCAGCGATTTCGCCGCCCACCCGGGTGGCGGTGTCAGCGCCACCGTCGACGGTCAGCACGTGCTCGTCGGCAGCCCCGCCTTCCTGGGCAGCCAGCACGTCGACACCCATGCCCTGGACGCCGTGGTGGAGGCCTACCGTCGCCGTGGCGCGACCGCGATCGTCGTGGCCGTCGACGGCAGGCCCGCCAGTGTGCTGGCCATCGCCGACCCGCTCAAGGCGACCACCGCCGGCGCGATCGAGGACCTGCGTCGGCGCGGGATGAAGGTCGTCATGCTCACCGGCGACAATGCCACCACCGCCCGGGCCATCGCCGACGAGCTGCGCATCGACCAGGTCGTCGCCGACGTCCTGCCCGACCAGAAGCACGGCCACGTGCAGGCCCTGCAGGCCCAGGGCCACACGGTCGTTATGGCCGGCGACGGCGTCAACGACGCCCCCGCCCTCGCCGTGGCCGACGTGGGTGTGGCCATGGGCACCGGCACCGACGTGGCCATCGAGAGCGCCGACGTGACCCTGCTCGGCGGTGACCTGGCCGCCCTGGTCAAGGCCCGCGACCTGTCGGTCGACACGATGCGCAACATCCGCCAGAACCTGGTCTTCGCGTTCGTGTACAACGTGTTCGGTATCCCGCTGGCCGCCGGCGCCCTCTACCCGGCCTTTGGCTGGCTGCTGTCGCCCGTCATCGCGGCCGCCGCCATGGCCCTCAGCTCGGTCAGCGTGATCACCAACTCGCTGCGGTTGCGCCGTCACCGCTGACCCCAAGAGCCCAGCCGGTCGTTGTTCACCCCATCACAGATGCCCGGGCTCGGGTGTGGGCGAGGCGGTAGGAGTTTGTGCCGGTTTCGATGATGGTGGCGTTGTAGGTGAGGCGGTCGACGATTGCTGCGCACAGGCGGGGGTCGGTGAAGGTGTCGGTCCAGGCGGAGAAGGACTGGTTGGAGGCGATCGCGATGGCGTTCTTCTCCTCTCGTTCGGTGAGGACCTGGAACAGCAGTTCGGCACCTCGCCGGTCGAGTTCCAGGTAGCCGAGCTCGTCAATCACGAGGAGGTCGACGCGGCCGTAGCGGTTGATGGTCTTGGTGAGTTGTTTCTCGTCGGCGGCGGTGCCGAGCGCGATGAGCAGGTGGGACTTGCCGGTGCCGGAGTCCCCGATCAGGCACAGCGGGTCGCCGCGGCGGATCCAGTCGCCGGTGGCGAGCTCGTTGATGGTGGCGGGGTTGATGTTGGGGTTCGCGGTGAAGTCGAAGTCGGCGAGCCATTTCTCGCGGGGGAAGCCGGCGCTCTTGATGCGACGCAGGGTGGAGCGGCGGTCGCGGTCGTCGACCTCGGCCAGGAGGAGTTCGGCGAGGAAGCCCTGGTAGGTGAGTTGTTCCTTGGTGGCGGCCGTCACGGCGTCGTCGACGACGGCGCGGATCGTGGGCAGCCGAAGCCGGCGGCAGGCTTGGTCGATCGCGGCCTGCGCGGCTTGCTCGGTGAGGCCCTGACGACGGCGAAGGCTCTCGGGACGGCTGGTGCTGGTGGTGGTTATGGGGTTCCTGTCGGGGTGTGGTGGTGAGTCTCGGCGGGGGCCGGGGCGGGATCGGGTTGGCGTCGGCACAGGAGTTCGTCGTAGGCGGTGACGGTGGGCAGGGGCCGGGTGTCTTCGGGCAGGTGCGCGATGACCTGGTGCGGGTTGGTGGGGCGTCGGGGTGGCAGGTTCACGACCGTCCCGCCCCTGGTCTGGCTGGCTGGGGCGGGTGTGTGGGTGGTGGCATGGCGGCGGGCTTCGACGGCGACGACGTCGGGGCTGATCGCGCCCACCGACAGGGCCGAGGTGATGCCGGCGATCACCGCGTCGGACGGGAGGGATCGGTGGAGCCGGGGAACGCGCCGGGCTTGTGCCGCAGCACTTCGAGGTAGTGGTCCAGCTCGACCCGGGTCACGCCACGGGTGCCGAGGCGAGGGTGGGTGGCGAGGACGGTGCGGCCCTCGAACACGACCACGCACGAGGCCCGCAGGGACACGCGGACGCGTTGGCCGATGAGGTGCGCGGGGACGGAGTACTTGACCATGCGGACGGTGATCAGGGCGGAGCGGTCGACGCGGGGGTGGAGGATCAGGCCGGGGTCGAAGTCGTCGGCCGGCAACGGTGCCAGGTGGGGCAGCTCGGCGTGGTGGTCCTGCCCGATCGTGTTGGCGTGGCCGGTGATGCGGCGGGTGTTGTCGTCGTGCTCCCAGGCGCGGATCTTGTCGTTGAGTTCGTCCAGGGTGGCGACTTCGGGCATGGGGGTGAGGTGGTTGCGGCGGAACCATCCGACCTCGCCCTCGACGCCGCCTTTCTCGTGGGCGCCGTCGATGCCGGGCTGGCAGTAGAACGCGTCGAAGCCGTAGTGGGAGCGGAACAGCACTCAGCGTTCGTTCTCGTCGCGTAGCCGGTCGCCGCCGTGGATGACCTGGACGACGGCGGAGGTGAGGTTGTCGTAGCGGATGTGGCGGGTGGGGATGCCGCCCAGGGCGTGGAAGGCCTCGATGTGTCCTTCGAGGAAGGCCTCCTGTCCGCCGGTCGGGTAGACGCGGTGGATGGCCTTGCCGGAGTGGGACAGGCGGTAGACGAACATGTGGCACTTGGTCTTGACACCGTCCAGGATGACGTAGACCTCGCCGAAGTCGACCTCGGCCTCCGCGCCGGGGGCGTGGTCCTGCGGTACCATCGCCTCCACCCGGCGCCCGGCCTCCAGATCGATCTGCGTGCGCCTGACCCGGACGTAGTCCCGCACCGTGGAGTAGGACAGGTCGGTGGCGCCGTGCTCGTCGCGCAGCCGGGCCAGGATCCTGGTCGCGGTATGGCGCTGCTTGCGCGGCGCGGTCAGGTCATAGGTGAGCATCTCGTCGATCGCCGGCTTGTACGGGTCCAGGCGCGGTGCTGTGCGGACCGGTTTCTTGCGGGGTGGGGGTTCGGCTGCGGCGAGTGCCTGGCGGACGGTGCGGCGGTGGACTCCGTGTTTGCGGGCGAGCTCGCGGATGGACAGGCCATCGACTCGCGCGTCGTGGCGGATGTCGGCGTACAGCTGCACTCGTGATCCCATCTTGGCTCCCTTGCCCTCGCGACTGGTTCCCAGTGATGGGGACCAGCGTGAAGGGGTGGGGCCAGTTCAGACCGTCAACACCCCGGCAAGTCGCACGCGGGGCCAGATCAGGCCGTCACAACGGGGCCGAACCAAGCTGTCACAACCATGCCAGTCCGTAGAGACGAAGGCGTGTACCGGTGGTCTGACTCTCGTCGGTGGGGCGCAGAAGGACGACGGTGACGCCCGGCGCGCTGAGTGCGCTGATGTCGTCGTTACCTCCTGGTGTATTGACGGAGAAGTCGTCAAGGCCGGCGTTGGGACCGCCTGTTCGTGGATCGAAGAAGACTGTGCCGTTCTCCAGGGGGATGGAGGTGGCTTTCGACTTGTCTCCCGACTGAAGGCTGATGCGCCTCTGCCCGTCGTCGGCCCGGGTGACCCCGACGGCGGTGACGAGCCCCGGGTCCTGGGAGGCTGCCAGCACAGCACGTGTCCTGGGGTTGAAGGTGGTGGCGACGGTGGACCGGTCCTTCCAGGCATCGGGGATGCGACTCTCGTTCGGTTCGACCGGGGTGGGTGCGGTCTCCGGCAGGACGGCCAGTCTCCCGGAAAGGTGGGACGCCATCGGGGCGATGCCGAGGGTCTGGCCCAGGTCGTAGGTGTGGGTGTCGGCGCCGGGGACCTTCGCCAGGGCGTCAAGGGAGGCAGCCTGGGCGCGGTGGGCCTTCGAGTAGTCCCAATCGACGTCGGTGGACTCGTCTTTCGTGGCGTCGGGGTAAGTGACCGTCCAGCCCTCGACGATGAGCGGCTCCTGGTTGGCGAAGGCGATCAGAACATCCCTGACGACTCCACGGGGGTTGGTATCCGGGACGAGCGTGAGACGGCCGATCCCGTTGTGGCTTCCTCCACTGTCCTCTTTCGTGAGAATGAGGCTGGCGTGCCCTGCTGTACCTGTGTACGGGTGGCACTCCTTGGAGAGATCGAGGTCGACGTCGCTCAGCCGCCACAGGACGGAGTCGTCAGCCAGTGAGTAGACGGTGCTGCCGGCCAGGAGCACGGAGTCGGTGAGCTGGACGGCCTTGCCGTCGTGGAAGTGCTCGTTGGTCACGCGTCCGGTCACGGTGTCCAGGACGATGGTGAGGGCCGGCTCCAGACCGTAATCGCCGTCGGAGCTCTTGCCCTGGAACTCCCGCTCCCCGAGCGTCAGGGCGACGTGACGCCTGTCCGGGCTGGTGATGAGATATGGGCGCTCACCACGGACGCCGTTGATCCGTTCCCCGTACTGGGCGAACTTCTTGCCTTGACGGTCGTAGTCCCAGCGGATCTTCCCGGTGGAGGGATCCAGGCTGATGAGGCTGTCATCGGTGAGGACGAGGGGCCCTGCGGCCCCCGCGGTTGCGTCCAGCGCGGAGGGGATGTCGTGGGTCCAGGTCGCCTGAGACGGGAAGGAGATCGGGTAGGTGGGCAAGGTGGCGGGGGCGGCCACAGGGGTCGGGCGGGACCGGTCCCAGTTGTGGGCGAGGTAGCCGCTTGCGCTGAACACGAGGGACGGGGCCAGGAGGATCACCACCAGAACGATGCGCGGCCCCCAGGAGCCGGCGCTCCGGAGGTGGGCGGGCAGAAGGCGTGAGAGACCAGCAGACCTGTCACGCAGCCGTGAACGGAGCGAGGAGGCCTGTGCGAGCTCGGGGAAGAAGGAGCGGGTGACGCGTTGGAGGAGGTCGAAGGCGAAGAAGGCACCCAGCCCCAGGGCCGCCATCGTGAAGGCGAGCAGCTCGCCGGCGCTGGCGTCCAGCGTCATGAAGATGCCGTGCCACAGGCGCAACGCGCCTCCGGCGCTGAGCAGGCCGCAGACGGCCACCCCGGCAACGGGCAGGAGCCGCTTGATGATGCGCCAGCAGGTTCTCGCCCGATGCTGCCAGTCGACCCAGTACTCGGCCGGCTCCTCCCAGGCGAGAATGCCGATCCCCCACAGGACGAGCGCCGTGACCAGCGGTGCGAGGCCGAGGTAGAGGAGCACCCACCGCATCGTCAGATCCGTGCGCCATGCCAGGTAGAGGCCGGCCGCTACGAGGACGGTGAGCAGGGCGCCGACCTTCAGCGCCCAGAAGAGGCGCTCGAACCGCCGCGACCAGACCTGACGGCGCTCCTGGGGCGTGCGGGGACGCCGACGGCGGGCAAGGGCTGATAGCGAGGAGTAGGGATTCTCTGAGGTGAGGGGAGCGGGAGCCGCGAGAGACTCGACGTCCTCGCCCGTGGGTTGATCGGTCATCGTGCTGTCTTCCGTGCCGCTACTTGCTGGTGAACTGCTCGAGGTTCTCGGTGTGGGGGTGTCCGTCATCGGCAGAGCTGAGCCAGAAGACCGGGGTGTAGGTCGTCTCACCGCTCGCGTCAGTGCTCGTCCGGCCGACCACCAGCCCGGGTCCGGTGGGGACGCCCCGCTCTTCGACGATCGTTCCGGTGACGTCCACGCTGCTTCCCGTGGAGACGTTGACGACCTGCCGCGTCAGGCTCTGCAGGGCGGCGTTGAGAGAGGCCGGTTTCTCCTTCTTGCCCGCCGCTGTGAGGTTGGCCGACGCATTGACGGCCGCCGGGTCACTGACCTGCGTGACCCAGCCGCCGGGGGGCACGGCCTCAACGCCCTTGATGGTTGCGCGGACCTTCCCGGAGGTATCCACCTGGGTGACCGTCGATGCGCCGGAGTCGCTTGTCGGGTAAGGCGGCTGCGGTGACAGCAGCAGCGAGTCGGCTCCGGCCCCCGCGAGCCACTGATCGGTGGCGAATGACGAGGGCGGGGCGGATGGGTCGTCCAGCCCGAAGACATGGACCTGGCCTTCCCCCGTACCTCCGGGGAAGTAGTCGTTGGCGGTCTCCACGGCCAGAGAGCCGTTCGTCAGGCCCTGCCCCAGGATCACTCCGTTGAGCTCCTCCGTTCGCACCACGGCGCCGCTGGTGGCGTCCAGGACGACGACGTAGGACTCCTGCTCGGCGAGCCTCTCCTCCAGCTGTCCGTGATGCGGGGTGAGGATGAGGGAGACGCGGCGCCCGTCGGGGCTGACGACGATCTCTCCGCTGGTTTGGGACGTCATCAGGTCTGAGACGTTCTGCTGCGGGGCCTCTGTCATCTCCAGCGCATTGAGCGAGGCACCCGGCGGCGTGATCGTCACTGCCCACTTCAGGGCGCCGTCTGATCGGTTCCGGCTGACGAGGGTGGTTCCCACGGGCGTGCGATGGTTCTTCTCCCAGTTGATGAGCACCGTAATGGTGCTGTTCTCAGTGGGAAGCGTTGGGAACTCCATGTCCGGGCCCGTGTT
>ERZ773018.1337-NODE-1337-length-13268-cov-23.938848_pt1 | contig 13268 bp, 7 predicted proteins | sample MGYA00580840_ERZ773018 | MGnify/ENA primary metagenome ERZ773018 (study PRJEB29015, sample SAMEA2738125) | human oral metagenome | biome: human oral; feature: human-associated habitat; material: saliva | place: China | collected 2256 ... | reverse complement strand
AAGAGGGCATTGATCTTGTAGTAGCAGGTGCTGGTTTTTCAAGAGATATGTTCGCAATGGGCAAAGAATCTGGTACTCCAATCGTACCAATCGTTTCGTCCGCAAAATTAGCTCGCATTTCTGAAGGTTTAGGTGCTGCAGCAGTAATCGTAGAAGGCTGCGAAGCTGGCGGCCACTTGGGTACGGATCGTTCCGCTCGAGAAATCGTTCCAGAAGTTGTAGCTGCCGTTAAAAACATTCCGGTTATTGCTGCTGGTGGTGTTCTCGATGGTCGCGATATTGTAGAAATGTTGAAATTAGGTGCTAATGGCGTTCAAATGGGCAGTCGTTTTGCTGCATCTGATGAATGTAATGCATCTGATGAATTGAAAAAAATGTATGTGCGTGCTACAAATCCTGAAGATATTGTACTTATTCAAAGTCCAGTAGGATTACCAGGACAGGCTATCAAAAATAAATTTGCTGAGTCTGTTCTTGATGGTACAGTAGCGCCACCAACAGTGTGTGACAATTGTCTAAAACATTGTTCCCATAAATTCTGTATTATCCGTGCTTTATCCAGAGCACAACAAGGTGATGTGGAAACGGGGTTAGTATTCTCTGGCAATAATATGAGAAAAGTCGACAAGATTATGCCAGTTAAAGATATTTTTGCTCAGTTGAAACAACAAGTAGCAGAAATCGATTAATTAAAGGGGCTATATAGCTATAAGAGGTGGAATAATTGGAAAAACGTGTAGTAATTACTGGCTTAGGAGCAGTTACTCCGGTAGGTATCGGTAAAGAAAATTTTTACAATGCGTTATTAGAGGGTAAATCTGGTATTGGCCCGATTACACGCTTTGATGCATCTGACTATGCAACACGCATTGCAGGCGAAGTTAAAGATTTTGATATTACTCAATATGGTGTAGACAAAAAAGAAGCTCGCCGTATGGACCGTTCCGTTGAATTCGCTATTGGTGCAGCCGTTCTTGCCGCTGATGATGCGAAATTGGCACTTGATGAAGAAGATTTGGACCGTTGCGGTACAGTTGTTGGTACTGGTATTGGCGGTATTGATTCTATTCATGAAGTATATACAACATTGTTTGATAAAGGTCCTGGTCGCGTAAGCCCATTTGCAGTTCCTATGATGATTGCAAATATGTCTTCTGCACGTGTATCCATTCGCCTTGGCTTGAAAGGTCCTGTTATTACAGACGTAACAGCTTGTACTTCTGGTACTAATGCAATTGGTGATGCATTCCGCATTATCCAACGTGGCGATGCAGATATCATGTTTGCTGGTGGTACTGAAGCGGCTGTTTCCCCTGCTGCTGTAGCAGGTTTTGCAGCTATGAAAGCTATGTCTACTCGTAACGATGAACCTACAAAAGCTTCTCGTCCATTCGATAAAGATCGCGATGGTTTTGTAATGGGTGAAGGTGCAGGTATCGTTGTACTTGAAGAATTAGAACATGCTAAAGCTCGTGGTGCTCATATCTATGCTGAAGTTGTAGGTTATGGTACAAATGGTGATGCATACCACATTACTGCTCCAGCTCCAGGTGGTGTACAAGCTCGTAAATGTATGGAATTAGCAATTAAAGATGCTGGTATCGATCTTAAAGATATTAACTACATCAATGCTCACGGTACATCTACAGGCCTTAATGACCAAAATGAAACATTGGCTATTAAAGAATTGTTCGGCGACCATGCAAAAAATATCGCTGTTAACTCTACAAAATCCATGACAGGTCACTTGTTGGGCGCTGCTGGTGCGATTGAAACTATTGTAATGGCAATGGCAATCGAAACAGGTAAGGTTCATCCAACAATTAACTGTGATAATCCAGATGAAGGTTTAGATCTTGATTATGTACGTGAAGGTGCTCGTGATTTACATATTACAGCAGCTCTTTCGAACTCCTTCGGTTTTGGTGGTCATAACGGTACACTTTGTGTTCGCCGTTATGAAGACTAATGGGGCGTCACGTATCGCATAAGAATATTATAATGACACAAGCTCGTGAGGATTCTCTTCATGAGCTTGTTAGTCGTTTAGATATACCGACGATTGATATTTCAGTTTTAGATTGTGCTTTAACTCATACATCTTATGCGAATGAACATAAAACTAAGTATATTCATCACAATCAGCGATTAGAATTTCTTGGTGATGCCGTACTAGATCTTATCATTGGGGAATATCTATTTAAAACACATCCAGATATGTCGGAAGGTAATTTAACGAAAATTAAGGCTGCTACAGTTTGTGAAGATTCATTAGCTTCTGTGAGCCGCTCTTTGCGGTTAGGTGATTACTTATTGTTAGGTCATGGAGAGAAATCCTCTGGTGGTAACAATCGAAAATCTATTCTGGCAGATACCTTCGAATCCTTAATTGGGGCATTATATATTACTACTGACTATCAAACTGTAATGAAGTTTGCTCTTCATCACTTGGCTCCTAATTTAAAGCAAGCCTTAGAAGGGAAACGTGGTAAAGATTATAAAACATTGTTGCAAGAGTTTGTGCAACGAGATGGTGATAAACACATTGTGTATAATCTTATCGGTGAAGCAGGTCCAGATCATGCAAAAACCTTTACGATGGAGGTATCTATTGATGGCGTAAATTATGAGGCCGGCTCTGGTAAAAGTAAAAAAATTGCAGAACAACATGCAGCACAATTGACCCTCGAAAAGTTAATGGCTGCTATATAAGAAGCGCCGAAAGGCGCTTTTTATATAGGAACTATTAATAGAATAGAAATAAATAGCTATAGACAGTCTTAATATGATGAATGCATTGATATGTTGAAAGCTCTAATGGGTTAGTATACATATAGATTAAACAAATATAGGTTAAAATATATAGATTAAAACACAAAAATAATTAATAGAAAGGAGGTAAGAGTAATGAAATATGGTATGATTCCTTTTTTTATACCCCATGTAGGATGCCCACATGTTTGTACATTTTGTAATCAGTCTCGTATTACAGAAACGGTGGGGATAGGACATTTAACACCCGAATATATTGCATCTACTATTAAGGACTATGTAGGGGACTCAAAAAATGATAAGTTTTGGGAGGTCTGTTTTTACGGAGGATCCTTTTCTGCTATCGATCAAAAATTGCAGAAACAGTTATTAAAACCTGCTTATGAAGCATTACAATCAGGATTAATAGACAGCATTCGATGCTCTACAAGGCCAGATGCAGTCAGTGATGAACAATTAGAATTATTATGTTCATTAGGCATGAAAACAATCGAGCTAGGCGTACAATCGATGGATGATACCGTACTATCCTTAGCTAAACGCGGTCATACCTCTGATGATGTAAAATTGGCTGTTAAACAATTACGAAAGTTTGGATTTACCGTAGGACTACAACTATTGCCAGGGCTTTTAGGCGATTCATGGGAAACGATAATACAAACAGCTGTTGAAATAACTGCATTGCAGCCTGATTTTGTACGTATTTATCCCGTTCTCGTCATAGATCATACGGAATTGGCGGAACAATACAAGTCAGGTATATATGAGCCATTATCATTGGAATTAGCATTACAGTATTGTGCGTTTTTAAAGACTTGGTTTGAATCGCATCATATTACTGTTATTCGGACTGGATTGCAAAGCACTGAAGAACTCGATACAGGTACTAGTCTATTGGCAGGTCCTTATGAGCCTGCTATGGGGGAATTGGTGTCAAATGAACAATGGCGCCAGAGGATAGAGTATTGTATGAATGAACATACAGAATATTTTGAAGAAACTATTAAGGCTGTTGTTGTTAAATACCCAAGAAGTCTTACCTCTAAGGTTCGAGGATTAAAAAAACGAAATGTTGAATATTTTGAAAATATGTATAAGGATATAACTTTCACATGGCGAGAAAATAATGATATTGATACAGTACAATGCAGTATAGATGGCCTGGTATATGTGGTATAATTAAAGATATGATTTGATGGGGTTATACTAAGAAAGGAGGCAGTCATGCAATTACTGCGGCTAGAATTAAAAGGATTTAAATCCTTTGCTGATAAAACAGTTGTGAAATTCTCCCCAGGGATGACTGCCGTTATTGGTCCTAACGGGAGTGGTAAAAGTAATATTACGGACGCCATGAAATGGGTTCTCGGTGAATCTAATGTACGTAATTTACGGGGCCAACGTGCAGAGGATATTATTTTCTCTGGTACAGAAAAACGAAAACCGATGAGTGCTGCAGAGGTTACTCTCGTATTTGATAACGCAGATGGTCAACTTGATGTAGATATGCAAGAGGTGGCAATTACGCGTCGCATATATCGAACTGGTGAAAGTGAATTCCTTATCAATAAAAGGACCTGCCGTTTAAAGGATATTCACTTATTGCTTGCTGATACGGGACTCGGCAAAGACTCAATGGCCATTATCGGACAAAATCGTATTGATGCCATTCTAAATAGTAAACCGGAAGAACGTCGCTTGATTTTTGAAGATGTAGCCGGTATTTCTAGATTTAAAATTAATAAAGAAGATGCTTTGCGTCGTATTGCGAGCACAGACCGTAATATGGAACGTGTTCGTGATATTATGGCTACTATTGAGGAGCAGTTAGAGCCTCTTGCTGAAAAAGCGGAAATGACGAAAAAGTATATGGCATTAAGCCGTAGTAAGCGCGAATATGATGGTATTATAGGCTTTCACAATTATAAGACTGCTGATCGACTATTAACACGTGCAGAAAATGATAATATTGCATTAAAGGACGAAGAAATTGAATTGCAAACTCAATTATCTACCCTCGATGCACGACGTCATACTTTACAAGCTGAAAACGCTAAGGATCAAGAACAATTAAAATCTTGGGAAGCACAGTTTAGCGATAAGCAACGAGAAGAAGAACGCATTAATGGTAATGTCACGCTTTTAGAAGAACAGTTGCGTACAACAAAGCGTGAAGTAGAGGATACGTCTTTGCGAATTAGTGAGGCGGAAGCATCCAAAAAGGGCGAAGAGCAACAATTGCTTATTCTTGAACGCCTTATTGAAGACGAAACATCCCAATTAGATGCTGAACTCATTCAGTTTGCAACATTAGAGACTAAATATAAAGAAGCTGTTGCTCAACTAGAGATGGAACAATCATCTTGGAAGACTTTAGAGAATGATAGACAGGCGTATCAACAACGTCAATTAGATATAGTTGCTAGCATTGAAACGTCAAAGGCTACATTGCGAAACTTGGAAGGGCGTAAGTCTGAGTCTGTAGCGCAAGTCGAAACCTTAGAGGCGGAAATTAAAGAGGTTCAGTCGAATCTAGCAGTAGCCAAGTGCGAACATGAATCATTAGAAACTCAATTCAATGGATTATCGGAGAAGAGAAAATCCTTACTTGATGAAGAACGATCTGCAGCAGAGCGTTTGCGTGAGGCGAGAAAATCATTAAATCGCATGAGTAGCGATGTACAAAAAGCACAGGGGCGCTTAGAACTACTGGCACAATGGGCAGAGCAGCATGAGGGCTACTTGGAAGGTACGAAAAATATCCTTAATGGTAAAGGCCCTTGGCGTGAGGCTGTAAAAGGTGCTGTCGGTGATTTATTTACTGTAAATAATCGCTTTACCGTTGCTATTGAAATTGCATTAGGTGGTAGTGTTAACCACGTTGTAACAACAACAGCAAAGGCTGCCTCAGAAGGTGTTACATTCTTAAAATCGATTCAAGGTGGACGCGTTACGTTCTTACCTATGGAATCGGTGAAGGGGCGCCCTTATGATACACCAGCTTTATCGGAAGATGGCGTGATTGGCACTGCTGTCGATTGTATCGAATTTGATGCTGTATATAGTCATATATTCCAATATTTATTAGGTCGTACATTAGTTGTAGAAACAATGGAACGAGCTATTGAATTACAAAAGAAATATAATCAACAGCTACGCATTGTAACGTTGACAGGTGAGCAATTTCAACCGGGCGGTTCCTTAACAGGTGGTGCAACGAAGAAAAAACGTAGTTCCTTGTTAAGTCGGCGTGAAGAGGCTTTGCGTTTAGAGTCCGAATTAGCTTCTGTAGAAGAGCGTACGACGCAACTTGAACAGCAAATAAAGAATGAAGAGAATCGTATTGAGAGGGCACAACAAGAGCGTAGTGTATTAGATGAACAATATCAACATACAAATCTCTTATATTCTGCTAGTCAAACGAAGATTCAGAATATTGAAAATCAATTAGAACGTAAAAACCGTGTTCTTAATGAAGAACGTGAAAGGATTGTTCAAATTGATATAGAGTTGGGACAAACGAAACATGTACTTTCACAATCAGAATCGGAATTAGCCGCGTTGCATAATTCACCTGAGCAGCAAGGTGACCAGTCGGCTATTATGGAGCGATTAAGCACCTTGCAAAAGGCACAGCAAGAAGCATACGAGGCATTTACTGCGTCTAGATTACTGTGTGAACGATTAGAAGCTACATTAGAAGAGCGTAAGTTACAACAAGAACAACGAAAACAAAGCTTAGAAACTATAGTCGCTCGTTTAGCGCCTCTAATGGCATTGTTACAATCAAGCCAAGAGCGATTAAACGTAACTATACCAGACCAAATTCGGGTTGCAAAAGAGTCTCTTGATGCAATTAGAAAAGAAGTTGAAAAGCTTCGTGTTTTACGTGATGAAGCATATCAGTCTACATCAGGTGCACGAGAAGAAATCGAGTCTATTTTATCGGAACAAGATCGACTTAATCAACGCTATAAGGTCGTTCAGAATCGTCTAGTTGAGGCTGAAGGTAAATTGACACGATACCGTATGGATTGTGAGCGTTCTATAGAGGATTTGAATAAGTTAGGATACTCGCTCGAGGATGCACAGCACATCCATATTGAAGGTTCTGTTAATGACTGGAAGATGGAACAAGCTCGACTCATGGCAGAAATTGCTGAACTTGGTTCTGTTAATCCTAACGCTGTTGAGGAATATGAAGAAACGAAAACCCGTTACGATTTCTTATCTAATCAATTAGGAGATCTAGATACAGCAAAAGAGCAATTACAAGCGGTAATCGCTGAAATGGATAAGGCTATGAGTGCGCAGCTTTACGATGTATTAGATGTAGTAGGTCAACGTTTCCAAGAGGTGTTTAGTCAACTCTTTGGTGGTGGTACTGCTCAGATTGTACTGACAGATCCAGATAATATTTTGACTGGTGGCATTGACTTTTACATTCAACCACCAGGGAAAAAACGTCAACAATTGACCTTATTATCCGGTGGAGAACGGGCATTAACGGTTATAGCTTTATTGTTCTCATTCTTAGATTATCGTCCAGCCCCATTCTGTGTGCTTGACGAAGTTGATGCTGCCTTAGATGAGGCTAATGTAGAGAGATTTAGTTCATATCTAAATCGCGTAAATAAAGAAACGCAATTTATCGTTGTATCACACCGTAAAAAGACGATGGAAGCTGCAGAAGTATTACAAGGTGTAACCATGGTTGAACGTGGCGTGTCGCGATTATTGACTGTTTCATTTGAAGATGTGAAGGAGGATCTAGCATAATGGCATTCGGATTCTTTAATAAAATTAAAGAGGGCTTGGAGAAAACTCGTAAGTCTTTTGTAAAAAATGTGGAGACCGTTATCATTGGTTATGCACAAATCGATGATGATTTTCTCGATGATTTAGAAGCAGTTATGCTTACAAGTGACCTTGGGCCTAAGACTACAGAGTACTTGATGAAAGAAATTCGTCGTGGTGTTACTGAAGGCATAATTAATCATACAGGTGATGTAATGCCATTTATGGAAGACCGCATCACAGAAATGCTCGTTGACCAAGAAGATGAGATTACACTACATCACCCAGAGGTGATTCTCGTAGTAGGCGTTAATGGTGTTGGTAAAACGACTACCATTGCTAAGTTAGCAAACTATTATGTAAAAGAAGGTAAAAAGGTTATTATTGCTGCAGGCGATACATTCCGTGCCGCTGCAGCGGACCAACTATCTATCTGGGCAGATCGCGTTGGTGTACCTATCGTAAAACATAAAGAAGGTGCAGATCCTGCAGCCGTTGTATACGATGCTATGGAAGCAGCGAAAGCTCGTAATGCAGATATGGTCATTGTCGATACAGCAGGTCGTCTTCATACAAAAGTAAATCTTATGGAAGAACTTAAGAAGATGGGCCGCGTGGCAAATAACCATGTAGAAGGGGCACCGCATCAAACACTGCTCGTTCTAGATGGCACAACAGGTCAAAATGCAGTAAGCCAAGCTAAATTATTTGGTCAAGCTGTACCTGTGAATGGTATTGTAGTAACGAAATTAGATGGTACTGCAAAAGGTGGCGTAGTTATTTCTATTAAGGAAGAACTAGGCGTGCCTGTACGTTGGATTGGCGTTGGTGAAGGTATGGATGATTTGCGTCCATTCAATGCAAAAGAATTTGCCAATGCACTATTTAATAAAGGAATGATTCAAGGTGATAAATAAATACAACCGGGAATTCTTACTTGAATATGTAGAGTCTGAAAATAAGAAAAATAAAAGCCAAGTCAGTTCAGAAGCAATGGACAAGATTGTGAGTTTAATCGAATATTTCGGTATTGAACTCTATCGTCCTATTGCACGCTTGTTGCTGACTAATTGGCAAGAAATTACGGATCGTATTAATAATTATAGTGAAGCTGATTGGATGATGGCTGATGAAATTCATAAGTCGACCCCTACATTAGACCGCTTCTCCATTGCTATGCTCATAGAAGTATTAGAAGGAGAAGATACATTGAATCAGGCGGAAAATGCAGGACAACGGTTGTCAGATGCAGAACTTAGAGCCATCCGTAAGCATCAGGATGAACAGTAATGAAGCATAATACATATAATTACGAAGGGGGCCAACCATTTAAGGTGGAGGCGCCCTTTGCGCCTACTGGGGACCAACCTACGGCTATTCAATCGCTTACAGAGGGGATTGAACGTGGTGAGTGGGCTCAAGTCCTATTAGGTGCTACTGGGACAGGTAAGACTTTTACCATGGCAAAGGTTATTGAGGCAGTTCAAAAACCAACTTTAATCATTGCCCACAATAAAACATTAGCAGCTCAACTTTGTAGTGAGTTTAAGAGTTTCTTTCCTAATAATGCAGTTGAGTACTTTGTATCTTATTACGATTTCTATCAGCCGGAGGCGTATATTCCTTCTAGTGATACATATATCGAGAAGGATGCATCTATCAATGATGAAATCGATAAATTGCGCCACAGTGCTACGATGAGTCTCTTTGAGCGTCGCGATGTCATCATCGTCGCATCCGTTAGCTGTATTTATGGTTTAGGTGACCCTGAGGATTATTCTGATCTCGTTTTATCCTTGCGTTTAGGTCAAACCAAATCGCGCGATGAAATTCTATCCAAGCTTGTAGACATTCAATATACGCGTAATGATATGAACTTTATACGCGGTACTTTCCGCGTTCAAGGGGATACCATAGAAATCTTCCCTGCTGCGTATAGTGAAAGAGCCATTCGGGTGGAACTCTTCGGCGATGAAATCGATCGCCTTGTAGAGGTAGATGCTTTAACAGGCGAAGTCATTGCAGAGCGTAAGCACGTTGCAGTCTATCCAGCATCTCACTATGTAACAACGAAAGAAAAAATGCGTGTCGCTGTAGAGCGCATTGAAGCAGAACTAGACGAACAATTAGCTAAATTAAAAGCTGCAGACCGTCTATTGGAGGCTCAACGCCTTGAACAGCGCACTCGATACGATATAGAGATGATGCAGGAGATGGGCTATTGCTCAGGTATCGAAAACTACTCTCGTCATATGTCCGAACGTAAAGCTGGAGAGGCTCCATATACATTGATTGATTACTTCCCTGATGATTTCCTTATTATGATTGACGAATCCCATGTAACGGTGCCACAAATCCGAGCCATGTACAATGGGGACAGAGCTCGTAAGGAATCTCTCATCGAATATGGATTTCGTTTGCCGTCTGCTCTAGATAATAGACCTCTTCAATTCGATGAATTTGTAGAGCGTATCAATCAAATCGTCTATGTATCGGCAACGCCTGGTCCATATGAAATGGACGTAGAAACGAATGTGGCAGAACAAATCATTCGTCCTACAGGCCTATTAGACCCATCTATTGAAATTCGTCCTATTAAGGGGCAAATGGATGACTTGCTCAGTGAAATTCATAAGCGTGCTGCCAAGAATGAGCGTGTCCTTGTTACGACCTTAACAAAGAAAATGGCAGAGGATTTAACAGAGTTCTTAAAAGAAATGGGCGTTCGCGTTCGTTACTTACACTCTGATATTGTTACTATTGAGCGTGCTGAAATCATTCGTGACTTACGGGCCGGTGTATTCGATGTACTGGTGGGTATCAACCTACTTCGTGAAGGTCTTGATATGCCAGAGGTTTCTTTAGTGGCTATCTTAGATGCGGATAAAGAAGGTTTCTTACGCTCCGATACAGCTATGATTCAAACTATTGGTCGTGCTGCTCGTAATGTGAATGGTCACGTTATCATGTACGCTGATCGTGTAACAGGTTCTATGCAGCGCGCCATCGATGAAACAGATCGCCGTCGTGCTGTGCAAGAGGCTTATAACATTGAACATAATATTACGCCTAAGTCTGTCTCTAAAGATGTAAAAGAGCTTATTGAGTTGACGAAAATTGAAGAAGATATGGTCACCGATGGAAAGGACTTTTCACCGAAGAAGGGGAAAAAGAAATCCTCTACAACGGGAATGGACCATGGACACGAACCATATGCACAAGATATATCTAGTCCTAAGGTGGCAGATATAACGCCGGAAGAGTTATTCAATAAAATTGAAGAGCTTGATCGTCAAATGAAGGCTGCTGCAAAGCAGCTTGAATTTGAAAAGGCTGCAAAACTTCGTGATCAATTAGGGGAACTACGTCAACAATGGTCCGATATGCATAGTGCAGGTGAAAGCAAGTTAAAAAAACCTGCATCAACTAAAGGTAGAAAGCGGACTAGCTCAAAAAGTAAATAGATTGTAATAAAACACATAGATTATATAGACTATACGTGCGATAATATACATATATTATTTCATGTTAGTAAACAGAGAGATGATGCCGATTGGTATCATCTCTTTAAATAGGGAACATAATGAAAGATCAATTGATAGTAAAAGGTGCGCGTCAGCATAACCTTAAAAATATAGATATATCCTTACCACGGGACCAGTTTATCGTGTTGACAGGCCTTAGTGGTTCTGGCAAATCGTCCTTGGCATTCGATACGATTTATGCAGAAGGGCAACGACGCTATGTAGAGTCTTTATCTGCTTATGCACGTCAATTCTTGGGACAAATGGATAAACCCGATGTAGACTATATTGAAGGTTTATCTCCAGCTATTTCTATCGACCAAAAGACCACAAGCCGTAACCCTCGTTCTACAGTTGGTACTGTAACGGAGATTTACGATTACTTGCGTCTATTATTTGCTCGCGTAGGTCATGCTCACTGTCCTGAATGTGGTAAGCCTATTACACAGCAAACGATACAACAAATGACAGACGATGTAATGAACTTCCCCGAAGGTACTAAGATTTTAGTACTGGCGCCTATGATTCAAGGGAAAAAAGGGGAGCATAAATCCGTCTTTGATCAGCTTCGAAAAGAAGGCTTTGTTCGTGCCCGTATAGATGGCGTTGTACGTACAATGGATGAAGAAATTGTATTAGAGAAAAATAAAAAACACTCCATCGATATCGTTGTAGACCGTCTTGTGGTTAAAGACGGCATTGAATCCCGCTTAGCAGACTCTATGGAGACCGCATCAAAATGGGCAGAAGGCATTGTAGTTGTTCAAGAGGTAGATGGGCCTGAACACATGTATAGCCAACACTTTGCATGTCCAGATTGTCATATTTCCTTGCCGAAAATTGAACCGCGTATGTTCTCCTTTAACAGTCCATTTGGTGCCTGTCCAGCTTGTTTGGGTATTGGCTCCACCATGGAAGTAGACGAAGAGCGCGTTATTCCAGATAGGTCTATTACCTTTGCCGATGGTTGTGTACAAGCGTTGAGCTCTAACCCTAATGCATGGTTTATGCGCCAAGTAGAAGGTCTATTAAAAGCTAATGGATACTCTTTAGATTCTACCTATGATGAACTACCAAAAGCCTTGCAAAAAAAGGTAATGTACGGTACGACGGATAAGGTGGCTTTCACCTATGAAAATATGCGCGGTGAAGTGAAAGAGTTCTTTACAGAGTACGAAGGTATTTTACCGATGGTGAAACGCCGTCATAGTGAAGCATCTACTGATTCCATGCGCGAAGAGTTTGAAAAGTTCATGTCTATCAAGCCATGTACTACTTGTGATGGGGCTCGTCTTAAACCTGAAGTATTAGCCATTACCGTAGGGGATAAGAATATTAATGAGGTAACGCAGTTAACGATTAAAGAAGCACTCGATTTCTTTGGTACCTTACACCTTACTGAACGGGAACAAGTGATAGGTGCTCAGATTTTAAAAGAAATCAATGCTCGTCTTGGGTTCCTAAACAATGTTGGCCTTGATTACCTTACTATGAACCGTAGTGCAGGCACTTTGTCTGGTGGTGAAGCGCAACGTATTCGTCTAGCTACGCAAATCGGCTCTGGTTTGGTAGGTGTATTGTACATTCTAGACGAACCGTCCATAGGCCTACATCAACGAGATAATGATCGACTCATCGATACCTTGAAAGGCTTACGGGACTTAGGTAATACCTTGCTCGTCGTAGAACACGACGAAGATACGATGCGTGCTGCCGATTATCTTGTAGATATCGGGCCAGGTGCAGGTGAACATGGCGGTCAAATCATTGCTTCTGGTACGGTAGAGGAAGTGATGAAGGTAAAAGATTCTATTACTGGTCAATATTTGAGTGGCCGTAAGTTTATTGCTCTTCCTGAAGAACGTCGTAAGCCAGGTAAAAATTGCATTGAAATTCGCGGTGCTAAGGAAAACAATTTACAAAATGTAAATGTAAAATTCCCAATCGGCTTATTCAATGTTGTTACTGGTGTTAGCGGCTCTGGTAAGTCTACCTTAATCAACGAAATTCTCTACAAAGGTTTAGCTAACCAATTATATCGTTCTAACCATAAGGTAGGGGCTCATAAAGAAATTCGTGGGCTTGAACATATCGATAAAATCATCAATATCGACCAAAGCCCTATCGGTCGTACGCCTCGCTCTAATCCAGCTACCTATACAGGTGTATTTGATG
>ERZ773018.1329-NODE-1329-length-13324-cov-2.968950_pt1 | contig 13324 bp, 9 predicted proteins | sample MGYA00580840_ERZ773018 | MGnify/ENA primary metagenome ERZ773018 (study PRJEB29015, sample SAMEA2738125) | human oral metagenome | biome: human oral; feature: human-associated habitat; material: saliva | place: China | collected 2256 ... | reverse complement strand
AGAATTATCAATTACAAAGCAAAAAATTTCTGAATTAGAAAGCGAGAAAGATGAAAAATAACCATACTTGGGTGATTTGTGCTTATGGGGAAAGTGAGTTTTTAGAAGCTTGTATTTTATCTCTGAGGGCTCAGACAATAAGATCGAAAATTATTTGCTATAGTTCGACCCCTCTTGATTCAATCAGGCAACTTTGCCAAACATACGAGATTCCTTTTTATACTAAAGAGGGTGGAGGGATTGGTACAGATTGGAACAATGCACTTTCATTCGTCGATAGCCAGTATGCAACTATTGCTCATCAAGATGACTATTATGAGCCAACTTACCTAGAAGCTGTGCTGCAAAAAATAGAGCAATCTAAAGATGTTTTAATTGCTTATACAGATTACTTTGAAGAAAAAAATGGTGTCAAAATTTTAGCTAATAAAAATCTAAAAATCAAGACATTTATGCTCAAAGTATTGAATATAATGCCAGCTAGCCATTTCTGGAGAAATCGAGTATTAGCTTTAGGAAATCCTATCTCATGCCCAGCTGTTACCTATAATCTGGCTCGGATCAAGGAGTTTCGCTTTGATGAAAAGATGCGGGTCAGTCTAGATTGGTATGCCTGGTATAAGATTAGTGAATATAAGGGACGATTTGCTTTTATCTCTGAAAAACTTATGTGTCACCGGATTCATGAGGAGTCAGAGACGACCAAAACCATTTCAGACAATACTCGAACCAAAGAAGATTTATATATGTATCAGCTCTTTTGGCCTAAATGGATAGCCAAGCTGATTAATCGTGCCTATATAAAAAGTCAAGATTCTAATTCTAATGACTAGACTTGATATGATAAGGAAAGTGTATGAAAGATTTAATATCTGTCGTTGTGACATGCTACAACCATGAAGACTATATTGAGCAATGCTTGCGCAGTATTTTTAAGCAGAGCTACAGAAATATTGAACTTTTTGTTTTAAATGATGGCTCTACAGATAAGTCTGCTCAGATTATTCAAGAAACTCTGGTAGATTCTCCTTTTCCAACACAATTTAAAAGCCATGAGAACATGGGGGTAGTTAAAACACGTAATAAAGGGCTATCCCTGATTCAGGGGACATTTTTCCTCTTTGTGGATAGCGATAATTTTCTAGATGAGAATTATATTGAAAAACTTTATCAGAAACTTTGTTTGGAAAAAGCAGATATTGCATATAGTGATTTATATGACCCAGATAGACACAAAATTTATTTAAAAAGTCATCCATTTGATTTATCTTCTTTTTTAGAGAAAAGCTATATTGATAGTTGTTCCTTGGTTCGAACAGAAGTAGCTCAGGGTGTAGTTTATGATGTGGAGCTCAACTATAAGAAGCTAGAGGATTATGATTTTTTGCTTAATTTGATTATAAATAAGCAAGCAGTTCCAATCTATGTTCAGGATACGAAATTAAATTATCGTGTTCTTGAAAACTCTATATCTCAGAGAAATTCTACCAAGTACCATTTTGATGTTTATCTTTATGTTTTAAAAAAATATCTAGATAAAATACCTCAGGAAGTTTATCAGGCTCTGAGTGATAACATCTTTACTCTAGAAGGACGGCTGGATGATTTAATCCAGCATACTGCCAAGGTAGCTGACTATGTTTCTGAATTAAAAGGAGAATTAAGCACTGCAAAAGAAACTATCAAAACTTTGAAAATAAATGTGAAAAAGATTAAATATCAGAGAGATGAAGCGATTGAAGAGCAGTTTGAAATTCGTCGTTCTATTTCCTATCGTTTAGGAAATGCAATGATTACACCTCTAAAATATATGGGACAGATTATTCGGAACCCTAGAAACATAAAAGGTGTTCTTAGTCTGATGAAACAACAGCTAATTCGACTGAAAAGAAAAGCAAAATCTCCTAAGACATATTATTATCAACTATTGCGCAATTCTCAACGTAAGCAGATTGCAAATTTAAATGGAAAAAAAGTGCTCATTTATGTTATTTTTGAATCTGAAAAACGTTTACAGCAATATAAAATCCTCTTTTTGGAGAAATTAGCGGTTTTAGCTGATGAGACTTTAATTGTAGTGAATGGGGGGCTGCTTGCAGAAGATATAAAAATTTTAGAGAAATATGGTCAAGTGTTAACAAGAGATAATATTGGCTATGATACAGCAGCTTTTCGTGAGGGAATTTTGTCTCTTGGAAAGGATAAGTTGCAACAATATTCTCAGTTAATGCTAGTGAATGATACTAATATTGGTCCAATGAGAGATTTAACAGCAGTCTTTCAATCTATGATTGAAAAAAATCTTGATTTCTGGGGCATTTCTTATGGAGAAACACAAGAAGATATTACAGGATTTAATAAGTATGGTTATATCCCTGAACATTTACAATCATATTTTCTTGTCATTGAGCCTTTGCTACTTCGGTCAGAAGCTTTCTATAATTATTGGGAACAATTGACCGATACTGATTCGCGTGATGAGGCCATTGGAAAACATGAAACAATTTTTACCAAACATTTTGCAGACCTGGGCTATCGTTATGATGCACTCGTTCATGAAAATAAAGATTCAGCTATGTATATTCACCCCTTAAAAATGTTAGAAGCTGGAAGTCCTCTAGTTAAATACACTGCTTTACGAAATTATGACGATCAGCAGTTTCTATGGCAAGGATTGGAAAGAGAATCTGAAATAGGTGATTTGTTAGAGTATATTCAAGAGAAGACAGATTACCCTGTCGACATTCTTGAAAATATAATTAAAAAATTTAAAGAAATTCCAAGAAATCAGTACATCTTAATCATCGATGGAGTAGAAAATATCATTCCTCAATGTACCCGCTATCGTGTTTTGAATAAGGCTGAACAGCTTAGAAAAAACGGTTTTGCTGTTAAGGTAGTAAATGCCTCTGAGTTTCAGGTTTCGCAAGCTCAATATGCTAGCCATATCATTATTTATCGTGCTTCTTGGTCTATCCAATTACAGCTTCTATGTGATTTGGCTAAGAGTGAAAATAAGCCAGTATATTTTGACATTGATGACTTGGTGTTTGATACAGTTTACACAGATCAATTAAGTTATACACAGGGCTTGTCTGAAAAAGAAAAAGGCAATTATGATGCCGGAGTTAGAAATTATGGAAAGATGTTGGCGGCTTGTGATGGAGCCATTACTTCAACCAATCAACTGAAAGAAGAATTACTCAAGTATCAGGATATAGTTTTGTTAAATAGAAATTTAGCTTCGAGTGAATTGATGGAAGTTAGCTCATGTTTTATCAAGGATTACAATCAGCAAAGCCAACAAGTTAAGATTGGCTATTTCTCAGGGTCAATTAGTCATAACGAGAACTTTGAATTGATAAAGCCGGCTCTTAAAAAGCTGCTAGAAGCTTATCCGTTTATCGAACTTCATATTGTAGGACATCTAGATATTCCGACAGATATGAAAGTGTATGAGCAACAGATTATTGTTCATGATTATGTTGATTGGAAGACTTTGCCACAGTTGATTAGTCAGGTAGACATTAATTTGGCACCTCTGGTAGATTCAATTTTCAACCGTGCTAAATCTGAGATCAAATGGTTAGAAGCAGCAATGGTTAAAGTTCCTACAATTGCTAGTGATATAGGTGCTTTTGCAGATATGGTGATAGATGGTCAGACGGGGCTTTTAGCCAAAGAGGACGAATGGAAAGAGAAGCTAGACAGCTTGATTTTTTCAGCTGAACTGCGGCAGAAATTGGCAGAAAATGCCTATCATTTTGTTTTAGAAAATTGCAGTTTAGATAACAAAGATGAAATGGTGACATATTTTGAAAAGAATAAAAACAATAAAAGTTGAAACAATCTTCTTGATATTAGCAAGTATTTTTATCCTGACGTTTATGATTGTCCAGCCAATCAATCGTGTACCTGATGAAAGTAATCATGCTCGTATGACTTGGGAAGTTTTTCATAAACCCACATCTGAAACTTATAAATGGATGGAGAAGATTCCTGCTACACCAGATGTTTCCCCTAAGGACTACAAACAATTATTTACTAAAAAAATTGCTTTATCAAAAGAAACATTTTCTTTTAGATTCACTCTAAAATCCCTCTCTTTTCTTCCTCAGTTAATTGGAATGACTCTTGGAAGTTTCCTTTATCCCTCTGTTGGTGTAATTGTCATGATGGGACGTCTTTTTAATGCTCTGGCTTACATTATAGGAATTTACTTTCTTATTAAGTATTTTAAATATGGTAAGAAAGCTCTGCTTTTTATTTCCCTTTTGCCTATTATGGTTCAGCAAGCTGCTTCACTGTCTTATGATGTGATAAACTACTTGGAGATTATGCTGGTAATTGGCTTTTTCACTAATATTGCTTATAAAAAGAAATTTACAAATAAGAATTTGCTTGAATTGTTCTTTATTTCAATTGGACTCTTTATAACCAAGCCTAATAATTTACTTTTGCTAGGACTATTACCGTTTATTGATTTTGAATTTGAAGGTTTTTTATCAGCTCTAAATAGAGGTTTTTTAGCAACAAAAAATTTTGTTGATCGTTATCGCTATGTTTTCTATATATTGGGATTTATTGCATTTTTCTTAGCACTTCATCTGGCTTTTCGCAATCAAGGCGGATTAATGCATTACGGTCGGGTTTTGCTAAATACTCTCTTTAAACAGCGTCTAAATGGTGATTTGAATACAATTTTGACGATTGGAATATTTGGGTTCTTGGGAAATTTTACCATCCAATTGCCTCTCTGGTTAATTTTTATTGATGTTGCAGTACTTGTCATCATTTTCTTGCAATCCCAAAAGGATTTTATGAGTCGGAGCTACACTGTTATGTCTTGTTATCTTTTTGTAGTGCAGGTTATTGCTGTTATCTCTATTATGTATCTACAGTGGACCCCAATTGTCCTTGGTAAAAATGCACCAGTGTCCGTAGGGGCTCAAGGTCGCTATTTCACGCCTTTTCTCATTTTGCTACTACCAATAGTCGCAAACTTTGGTGTATTGGAGATAAAGGAAGAAAAAGTTAATAGACTAATGGTTGGTACCTTGATTGTCAACTTCTTGATTTCTCTGTATTTAATGGTACCATTTTATTGGAATTTATTAGGATAAGCTATGAAAAAAACTATATTATTTATTTCCCCAACAGGAACACTAGACAATGGTGCAGAAATATCAATTGTTCATTTGATGGAATATCTAGTGCAAATGGGCCATACCGTCATAAATGCTATTCCCGACTACCATGTGTCAGTTCAGCAGGATTATATGGCAAAACTTGCTAAAAAAGGTATCGAAACACTAGCTTTGCCATCTGTTAAGTGGTGGTGGGAAGATGCACCAGGTGGTTTAGCAGGAACTCATAACGAAAGAGTTATATCCTATCAGGAAAATATTGCTGCACTTAGGAAAATCATTACAGACAAACAAATTGAATTGGTCATTACGAATACAGTTAATATGTTTCAAGGAGCAGTTGCAGCAGCCTGTGAGAATATTCCGCATTTTTGGCTGATTCATGAATTTCCTAATGGAGAGTTTGGCTATTATAAAGAAAAATTAACTTTCATAACTGATTACTCACAGGAAATTTTTGCTGTAAGAGGCGCTCTACAAAAGCAGCTGAAAGAATTGCTACCCAAGCAGAGTATCTTATCTTTTGCGCCTTTTACACAAATTGTTCCTACTGGAATTAAGGGAAAAGCCGCAGCAAAACGTCGCATTGTGTCCGTTGGTCGCTTAACTGAACGGAAAAACCAATTAGAATTGATTAAAGCTTATGGTAAGTTACCTCATCCTAGTCCAGAGTTGATTTTTATTGGTGCTTGGGATGAAGAATATAAGAAAAAATGTGAGACTTACATAGCAGAAAAGAACCTTAAAAATATTCATTTTTTAGGTCATAGAAACCAGCCTTGGGAAGAAGTGACAGCAGCAGATCTTGCTGTCTTCCCTTCAGCTATGGAAACTTTTGGTTTGGTTTATATTGAAGCTATCATGAACGGAATTCCAGTCATTATCTCGGATAATTTGGGTCATTTGTCGGCTTATGAAATTTTTGAAGAAGGGCAGCTATATCCATCGGGAAATGTGGAAATTCTCACTGAGCGAATAAAAGAAGCTTTGGATTCATTTGAACAGTTAAAAGAAAATTCTTTAGCTAATCTAGAAAAAATTCGCAGCCTTTATACTGTTCAGGAAGTTTATCATGAGATATTGGACCGGATTGAAAACCTGACATTTACTGATGGAAATTCCTTGTATCACCTGAAATTTTTATTTGAGTCATCTGTTTCTGCTTATCCTACAAGTTCTTTTTTGAAAAAATTAAAGAAAAAATTGTGTTTAATCCTACAAGAGTAGAGGGTCAGGATGATAAAATCATTCTGTTTGAGTTTTTTGGTATCGCATCAGAAAAAGACGGATAAATCAGTATTCTAGTTCATACTATTGGCTGTTTTAACCGCCTTTTTATTTATTGTATTACACAAACGATTTATAAAGTGATATAATAGATTAGATTGCAAAATCTTGAAATGAGGAAAATCATGCAACATGTATTCATTATTGGAAGTCGTGGTCTTCCTGCAAAGTACGGTGGATTTGAGACTTTTGTAGAAAATTTGGTTGAACATCAAATTTCATCACAGATTCAGTATCATGTGGCTTGTTTATCAGATGATGAAGCTTATCATCATTTTGATTACAAAGGCGTAGATTGTTTTACGATTAAAGCGCCAAAACTTGGTCCAGCTCGCGTTATTGCCTATGATATGATGGCAATTAACTATGCTTTGAAGTTAGTGAAAAATCAAAAAATTGATCAACCGATTTTTTATATTTTAGGGAATACAATTGGAGCTTTTATCGCACCTTTTGCTCGAAAAATTCATCATGCTGGTGGTGTCTTGTATATCAATCCTGATGGACTTGAATGGAAACGAACTAAGTGGTCCAAGTCCGTTCAAAATTATCTTAAATATTCTGAGAAAATGATGACTAAACATGCCGATTTAGTCATTTCGGACAATCAAGGAATTGAAACCTATATCAAAAAGTCCTATCCATGGTCTAAAACGACTTTTATCGCTTATGGAACAGATTTGCGCTTGTCGTCTTTAACTGTTCAAGATGAAAAAGTCCGACACTTTTTTGACACATGGGCAAGTAAGGAAAAAGATTATTATTTGATTGTTGGGCGTTTTGTTCCAGAAAATAACTATGAAATTATCATTCGTGAGTTTATGAAGTCACAGACGCAACGAGATTTATTGATTGTCTGCAATCATCAAGGCAGTGCTTATTTTGAAGAACTACGACAAAAAACAAATTTTGACCAAGATGAACGAATTAAGTTTGTTGGAACCATTTATGATCAAGATTTATTGAAGTATATTCGCAATCAAGCTTTTGCTTATATTCATGGTCACGAAGTCGGAGGAACCAATCCTGGACTGTTAGAGGCGCTAGCTCAGACAGATTTGAATTTAGTGCTGGGTGTTGACTTTAATCAACAAGTGGCAAAAGAAACAGCTCTTTACTGGGATAAGAAAGAAGATAGCCTAGTTGATCTCCTTCATCAGGTAGATAAACAGTCCGACTTTTCAGACCAAGGTCAAGCTGCCAAAGAAAATATGAAAGAAAACTACACCTGGGAAAAAATTGTGGGTGAATACGAGGAATTATTTTTATCATGAAAGTGACGATTCTCATGTCCACCTACAATGGTGAACAATTTCTAGCAGAACAAATTGAGAGCATTAGGCAACAGACCTATACAGACTGGCAGCTGTTAATTCGAGATGACGGATCTAAGGACAGGACACGTGAGATTATTCAAGATTTTTGTCAAAAAGATAATCGCATTCATTTTGTCAATCCTGATAGCGTTGAAAATCTTGGTGTTATCAAAAGTTTCTTTCATCTTTTGAAACATCAAATGTCAGATGTCTACTTTTTTAGTGACCAGGATGATGTTTGGTTGCCTGAGAAAGTAGAAATGCAGCTAGAAGAAGCGATTAAATATGATGATAATCAGCCTTTATTGGTTTACACGGATTTAAAAGTTGTTGATCAAGAGTTAAATGTCGTACATGAAAGTATGATTCGAACACAGTCGGAACATGCAAATACAGAATTGCTTCAGGAAATAACAGAAAATACGGTGACTGGTGGTGTTTCCATGATTAATCAAGCTCTGGCTGACTTATGGACTGGGCAGGAGGAGTATGACTTACTCATGCACGACTGGTATTTGGCTTTGCTGGCAGCAGCCTTTGGCCACTTAGTCTATATAGATCGACCAAGTGAATTGTATCGGCAACATTCAAATAATGTTTTAGGTGCAAGAACACTCAGAAAAAGAATGCAAAATTGGATTCGCCCGCATATCCTCTTTGCAAAATATTGGAATCTCATCCAAGCGAGTCAAAAACAAGCAAAAAACTTATTGGGGTTATCATTGAGCCCTGCTAATAAAGAAATTATAGAAAATTTTGTAACGATTATGGAAGTACCTTTGACAGAACGATATAAGCGTCTACGGAAATATGGCTTCCGAAAAAATCGTGCTTTCCATACTTTTGTCTTCACCACTTTGATTCTCACAAAATTTGCTTATAAGGAGTAATAATGGACTTATTTAGTCGAAAAAATATGATTCTCTTACGCGAGATGATTAAAACAGATTTTAAATTACGGTATCAAGGAAGTTTGATTGGGCATTTATGGTCCATTTTGAAACCTTTTATGCTATTTACAATTATGTATTTAGTATTTGTTCGATTTTTGAAATTTGACGATGGAACTCCCCATTATGCAGTAGGATTGTTGCTAGGGATGGTAACTTGGAGTTTCTTTACAGAAGCTACCAATATGGGAATGCTATCGATTGTTTCACGTGGAGATTTGCTGAGAAAATTAAATTTCTCTAAATCAATTATCGTTTTTTCAGCTATTGCCGGTGCAGCTATTAACTATGCAATAAATATTTTAGTAGTCTTTGTATTTGCTCTGATTAATGGAGTTTCTATAAATGCAGGTTGGTTGATTATTATTCCTTTGTTTGTGGAATTGATTTTAATGGCTACAGGAGTTTCTTTGGCGTTATCTACTCTATTTGTTAAATATAGGGATATTGGTCCGATCTGGGAAGTTGTATTGCAGGCTGGTATGTACGCAACGCCTATTATTTACTCTTTAACATTTATTCTTCAGCGTGGACAAGTAACTATCGCTAAATTGATGATGCTCAATCCTTTGGCACAGATTATTCAGGATTTGCGACATTTTGTGGTTTATTCTGGAAGTATGAGAGGTTGGGATTTGATTAACACCCCTTGGATTGCAGCGTTTCCTTATGTGTTGCCAGTTTTAATTTTTGTCTTTGGTCTATATATTTTTAATAAAAATGCTAAGAGGTTTGCGGAGATTTTATAATGTCGAATAATATTGCAGTAAAAATTGATCATGTTAGTAAATTTTTTCGTTTGCCAACAGAAGCAACTCAAAGTTTAAGGACTAGTTTGGTCAATCGTTTTAAAGGAATCAAGGGTTATAAAGAGCAACATGTGTTAAAAGATATTTCCTTTGAAGTTGAAAAAGGTGATTTCTTTGGGATTGTTGGTCGAAATGGTTCTGGTAAGTCGACGCTTTTGAAAATTATTTCAGAGATTTATGTTCCTGAGAAGGGAACGGTGACTATTGATGGAAAGCTAGTTTCCTTTATTGAGCTAGGAGTTGGTTTCAATCCTGAGCTAACAGGTAGAGAAAATGTCTATATGAATGGTGCCATGCTTGGATTTTCTACCGAAGAGATAGACACTATGTATGATGATATTGTTGAATTTGCAGAACTTGAAGAATTCATGAATCAGAAACTGAAAAATTATTCTAGCGGAATGCAAGTCCGTTTAGCCTTTTCTGTTGCTATTAAAGCCCAGGGAGATATTCTCATTCTTGATGAAGTGTTAGCAGTGGGTGATGAAGCTTTTCAACGAAAGTGCAATGATTATTTTATGGAGCGCAAAAAATCTGGAAAGACCACTATCCTAGTAACCCATGACATGAATGCAGTGAAAAAATATTGCAATAAAGCAGTTTTGATTGAAGACGGGCTAATCAAAGTGATTGGTGCACCGGATGATGTTGCAAACCAGTATAGTCTTGATAATGCCAGCCAGAAAAAAGCCTTAAATGACGACTTTACTGCAGAGCATGAAGCTATCTCTGATTTAAAGGTTGAACTCTTGACTCCTGCACAAATAACTCCGAATCAAGAAATTAAATTTGAAATTTCGTATCAGGTAAAACAGGATATTCCGACTTATATCGCTTTTTCTTTGACTGATATTGACCGCAGTATTTGGATTTACAATGATAATTCTTTTGATGATATGACAAACGGAAAAGGCGAGAAGAGATTTGTATATACTTGTTCACTTGCTGAAGTAAATGATATCAAGCTTAAATTACAAGTATCAGTCCGAGACCATCATGATCAAATCCTTGCTTTTGCCAATTCAAAGAATACTCCCATTATCCTTATCAATCGTAAAGATATTTCTGATGATGACATATCAGCAAAAGACTCTGCGACTGGCTTGATCCAGCGGAATGGAAGTTGGATAATTTCACAATAAAATAAGGTGATTCTATGGAGCGAATACTACTGTATACTCATTTTAACAAACTACATCAAGTGAGTGATCATGTATTTTACCAATTAAAACAGCTAAAACCATTATTTTCTACGGTTGTCTTTATTTCAAATAGCCCTTTAGAAAAAGATGACAAGACTAAGTTGCAAAAAGAATTAAATATTGATATCGTGATTGAGCGAGACAATACCGGATTTGATTTTGCAGCTTGGCGTGATGGGATGCAGTTCATTGGCTTTGACAAAATACAAGGCTATGATTCTCTTACCATTATGAATGATACTTGTTTTGGTCCCCTATGGGATTTGCAAAAAACATATGAAGATATGGAAGCAAATCAGATAGTTGATTTCTGGGGAATGACGAATTTCCGAAAGACAAAATATTTTAAAGAGCACTTACAAAGTTATTTTGTATCGTTTAAACAGTCTATGCTTGGAACAGAGGTTTTTCAAAGGTTTTGGTCACAAATAAAAGAATTTACAGATGTTCAGAGTGTTATAGATCAATACGAGACACAGTTTACGATGTATTTTCAAAAAGAAGGCTTTTATTATCAGACATTCTATGATACTCGCCGAGAAGAAGCAGGAGGGCTGGTGCATCCTGACTTTTCTTATTATAAACCACAAACTATTCTTGAAAAGAAAGTTCCCTTTTTAAAAGTAAAAGCTATTGATGGCAATTCATTTTTAGTTGCCTATCTTTTAGAGAAGATAAAAGCAACTTCTTCTTATCCTGTTTCGTTGATCATTGAGCATATGCGTGAATATTTTTTTCCAGATGCTCCTTATCTTTTAAAAGGGAAGCTTCTTAGACAGCCTAAGGAAGCAATTTCTATTCCTAAAGATGTTGTACTACATATTCATGTGACAAATTTGGCAATTTTTGAGCAATTTATCCCTAAATTTGTGAATCTATTTCCTCAATTTGAGTATTTACTAACAACACCTGATCAAAAGATAGCTAAGCAACTCAGTTATGATGTAAATGGGATTTCTGGCAAAAGTCAAATAGTATTAACGCAAGAGCAGCACCCTTTATTAGCCATGTTTGCTCAAGCTGAACAATTAAAAGCATACCAATATATTGGCCATCTCTCTACTCATACTTTGGTTACTGAAACGGTTGATTTGGATGAGTGGATGCGAAGCGAATTATTGGATATGATGATTGAAAATTCCAGCAATAGTCTCCATGCTTTGAAACATTGTTCTGATTTGGGTCTTATCCTACCTGACCTTCCAAGCATAGTCCGAAATGGTTTATTTTATCAGGAGCCTCTTAAAGAAGAGATGGGGAAAATCTGGAAAACATTATCTTGTCGCAAATCATTTACATTTACTGATACAGCAACTCTGACGAGAGTCTACGGTGGCTTTATGTGGTTTAAGTATGAAGCCTTAGAGCCTTTCTTTAAAATGCGTTTGGAGAACTTGAGTTGTTATTCGCTTCAGGAGAAATCAACTATTTTAGAAAATTTACTGGTGTATGTTGTTTGGGACAAAAATTATGATTTTCAAATCATGCCTTTATCACAGTCATATCCATCATTATTAGATTTGCAATATTTAAATAATCAATTAGTGAAACAGCAAGAAACTTTAAAAGATAGAAAAAGTATTGTAAAACGACTTGCTAGATTCATTGGTAAGGAAGTATAATGAAATTTTTACGAAAAAATTTTGAGCAAATTAGTTTTATTCTGATTAGCTTTTTGATGCTTGATGTGACTATTGTGAATATTAGTATGGCATTAAGCAGTCATACTAATATAATGACTTATCCTTTTTTAGGAGTAGAAATTTTACTATCTAGTCTTTTATTATTTGGTATTAGTTTTCTTATTTCTAATTTGTTATATAAGAAACTGATAAGTTGGGCTATTATTATTTATTTTTTATACACTAGTTTTTCTTATTTACTGCAAGTGACTAGAAATGTTAATGATCCGTCATTTAAAGTTGAAAAAATATTTCAAAATCATTTTTTACAGCTATATTTTTTACCAGTTTTATTTGTGATTACCGTCATGGTTGTTCTGTATAAATTGGTTTTTAAATTAAAGAGATGGACTACTTTTGAAGGATTACACATTGATGAAAGCAATTCAAACAGGATAGAAGATTTACTTTTAGCTCAATTCTTGTTATCCCTTGTCTTTTCTGATAATAAATTTTTGAATGTTATTACAAAGACAGGATTTTTAAGTAAATTTTATGAAGAGAAACTTCAGATAAATGAATTATTTGTTTTTTCGCTCACTAGTCTAATATTCTTGATATTTGCGATTGGGTCTGTGCTTAGTTTTTTAGCAGTAAAAGGAATGAGAGATCTCTACAAAAATAAAAACAGCGTTTCCGTTACTGTTCTATTTAGCGCCGTTTTTGCCACGATATTTAACTATACAATACAAAATAGTATTAGAGGGGATATATCGGTTTTAGACCTTCGCTTATTTGCAGGAGCTAGTCTGTTTCAAATTATTATCTTTTTTATAACTTTCGTTTGGCTATATGTGATTTTTAATAGATTTCTTCTACCGACTATGCTCATTTTAACAGTAGGAGTAGGGAGTTCCATTGCTAGTTCTTTAAAATTTCAATACCGCCAGGAACCGATTTTACCAAGTGACCTCGTGTGGCTACGAAATCC
>ERZ773018.1320-NODE-1320-length-13362-cov-4.655971_pt1 | contig 13362 bp, 10 predicted proteins | sample MGYA00580840_ERZ773018 | MGnify/ENA primary metagenome ERZ773018 (study PRJEB29015, sample SAMEA2738125) | human oral metagenome | biome: human oral; feature: human-associated habitat; material: saliva | place: China | collected 2256 ... | reverse complement strand
CCATCTCGTACATAGCAGCCTCCCGCACTTGGGTGGGAGCACTCTCCTCTACGGCTCGCTCGTAGGCCACAATAGCTTGGGGGTAATTCCCCTGATCTCGCAAGGCACGCCCAAGGTAAAGGCTGGCAGCATAGCCCATAGCACCCTTCCCTTGCGTAGCCTGCTTAAGGGGATCTATGGCCTCGCCGTATCTCTGTTGCTCCATATAAGCAGCTCCCAATAAGAGGTAATCTTCGGGAGAGGCAAACTCGGGGGAACCTTCGATAAACCGCTCTAGATATTTACTCGCATTAGGAGCATCTCCCAATCGATAATAGGCATTACCGGCCACTTGTAAAAGCGAAGGATTAGAGGCAAGACGAGGTTCTACACGCTCAATCTCACCCACCTCGGCCACCGCCTTGGCATAATCTCCCGAATAGTACGAAAGTGCGGCCATACCGATGCGCGTCTCGGGAGCCAACTCTCGATCCCCCGAAAGGGAGCGATAGATAGCCTCCGCCGCTTGCAAATCACCCTTTGCCATCTTACTGCTTGCCACGTAGAGTTTGGCAATGCGCCCCCAGCGGTTATTCGCTTGGGCAGCTTCGGCAAACAAGGGATCTAGGCGATCTCCTCCTCGGTTTGTACGCAGAAGTGCATACGCTGTACGCACCTGCCACTCGGTACGCTCGGCTCTCGAGAGGGCGCTTTCGTCCACCTTTTCGAGGAGATTGCGTGCGCGATGAAAATCACCCTCGGCCATATACAAGGCAGCTCGCTCTAGAGACAAAATAGGGCGTCGCTCATCCACCGGCACTTTCGTTAAGAAATAGTGAATCGTCTCCGCCGCAAGGGTGTGTCCCAAACGATAGTTTTCGTGAGCATTCCGAGCCAACAGGTCGGCAAGAACAGCACCTTGAGGTTGAGCCATAAAAGGAGCTGTAAGACGAGGATTATACCCTCGAATAGCCCCACTATGTGCAAGAAGAGTTTGATTTTGAAGCTGCTCGTGCCAGTGTAAAGAGCGTTCTTCTTGAGCTTGTACAGCGGCTGTAGAGAGCATCAAGAGGGCGGTAGCCCAAAGGGGAGTATTCTGTTTCATACTATCACTGCTAATCGTTTAGCACAACAATCCAAGCCCTCCGGGGACTCGCAAAATCCCAAGAGAGAGGACGGATATTCTCACGCCAAAGATACACAACATTCCCATAATGAAGTGGAAACGAGCCGCTCCGGCAGGCGCCTTGATAAATACCCGAAAAGGGATATAATAGATTTCTATTCCTTACATTTGCCACTGATAAGGCATATAATACTCTTGCAAAAGGGCTCGAAAGCCTAATTAATAAGTATGTAAATGGATATGGACAAAAGCTATAACATACCTACATTGCCTCTCGCCTTTGATATAGAGAGCAAAGAGATATTACGACAGGTGAACAAGGCCAATCGTGCTTTGGCGGAATTAAAGGGGATAGCAACAACAATTCCTAACGAAGCGATACTGATTAGCACCTTGACTCTTCAAGAGGCAAAGGAGAGTTCCGAAATAGAGAATATCGTCACAACGCAAGATGATCTCTACAAAGCTGAAATAGATGTAGAGAAGCAACTTGTAACAGCGGCAACCAAAGAGGTCCTTAGGTATCGAGAAGCTTTACAGCGAGGATTTGAATTGGTTAGAAAGGATGCTCTATTAACCAACAGCAGAATAAAGGATATTCAAATGCACCTTAAAGGAAATAGAGCTTCCGTTCACAAGCAGGGACAATGCTAAAGAATAGTCAGGGAAAAGCCGTTTATACTCCACCTCAAAATATAGATGATATAGAGAGGTATATGGCAAACCTTGAGGCTTTTATCAATAATCCTGAGATGTGCGAAGTTGATCCTCTAATTAAGATGGCGATTATACATCATCAGTTTGAGAGTATTCATCCCTTTTATGATGGTAATGGACGAACGGGACGTATTATCAACGTGCTCTATTTGGTGATAAACAATTTGCTCGACTTACCAATTCTCTACCTAAGCAGGTATATTACTCAAAACAAATCGCAGTATTACTCCTTGATTCAGGCTATTAGGGATAAGAGTGAAGATAACTCGTTGGAGTGGGAAGAATGGATTCTTTTCATTCTCAAGGGTGTCGAACAAACAGCTCGCGACACCATTCGATTGGTGCAGGGTATCTCTAAACTAATGCAGGACTATAAGCAGATTCTGCGTCCCTTATTTGGCAAGAACTACAAACACGAGTTGCTCAACAATCTATTTTATCATCCCTACACTAAAATCGAGTTCATGCAGAGGGATCTAATGGTTCAGCGTAAAACAGCAGCCAAGTATTTGAATATGATGGTCGAAGAGAGGGTTTTAATTGTTGTAAAGATAGGAAGGGAGAATTATTATATTAATCACGCTCTTATGGACTTGTTTCTTAATCAAGGTTCTGCATTACCTTGACAAGATGAGATGATAGAATCGGTGACAGATAATCAATCACTCTTATGATATGTACCCGAAAATAGGATTTTGGGTACACATCCTTGTAACGTGTACCCGAAAAAAGCATTTCGGGTACATATTCAGATTGTAGTATCAAGTGCAACGGTCTGACAAAAGTAGTGCTAGTACTTCATTCGGGGATTTAAAAGTCCAAACCTTTCCTTCTCGCAAGAGTATGGAAATGCTTAAATTTGCAAAGAAATATCTTATCTAAGTCCCAAACAGATGAATACATCAGTGCTAAAGGTATATCCTAGTATGGGGAAAGTGATGCTATCCATAGCCGTGCATAAAGTAAAGTCGACCTCTAGACTTAGTCTCGCACTACTCCTCCTCTTAGTCTCTCTAGCGCAGATAAAAGCCCAAGAGCGAGTTGTATTTGCGGATTCGACTACTCTATCCTGCCCACCATGGCAGGGTACGCTCGCCAAGTTTTCCCTCACCCCTCAAGGTGTTGCGCTCCACGACCTCTCTCCCCAAAGGACCCATAACAAAGCAGCTCTCCTCCACACTCCTACGCTATCCGGCATACATACGTGGCGGGGCGAAGTCTCTTTTCGATTTGCCATCACCTCTGCCAATACTTTTGTTGTGCTCATAGCCCCTTTGAGCGCCCCCACGCAAGAGAATGGATATACAACCTGTCGCTATGCCTATCTCTCGGGAGAGAAGACAGGGAGTATTGGGCTTTTTGAAGGAGATTTCTCACTCGGCAAGAGTGGAGAGCTAGTACACAAAAACAAGAATAGAGACAAGCCTATCATCACCTCCAACGCAAACGACGCCATCCGATTTACCTCATCCAACCTCCACCATCTCGCTTGGCATATCACGTATTCGGGCACAGGGGGATGGCAACTTTACCTAAAGAAGAGCCTACAACCACAGCAGAAGTTTGTCTACATAGGGTGCGACTCAACGAGTCTTCTCCCTCAAGATTACGCACAAGGCACCTTCTCGGGCATTGCCCTACGATACTCGCTCAAAAACGCACAGCACTTTACGCTTCACCGGCTCCTCTACTTCCAAAAGCCCCTCGCCGCAAACGAAACACCTTCACCCCCTACAGAATCCATCTTTGCCTCTTTCGATTTTACCCCTCAAAGTATCCGTCTCATAACGCATAGCCTTGTAAGTATAGAGAGTGCGGACTTTAATCTGCAACCCTCCTGTGGTACTCTTACCCCCGGCATCAAGGGGAAAACCATCACGCTGGATCTAGAAAACCCATTCAAATCGGGCAACTACAGCCTTTTTGTTCGGGGTATCAAAACCCTAGATGGCGCTCTCGCCCCCTCGGAGCGGATCGATTTTGAAATATCTCTTCCCAGCGACTCGATAGGACTCGGCAAGCCCGACGAAGAGCACCTACCCCAAGGGCATCTACTCCTTAGCGAGGTACTCCCCCACCCAACAGCCCACGCGGCGGAATTTGTCGAGGTTTATAACCCCACCACACACCCCATTGACATTCGAGACTATGCTCTCGCGGTTCGCTCAGAAGGCCGACGAAGCAAACTATATCCCCTCATGGTGGAAGAAAATCATCTGATTCAACCCAACGAATATCGAGCCATCACTCCTTGGAAGCGTGGTCTTGCCAACTACTACCATTGCTCAATAGACAGCCTTAGCGAGGTGGAGAAACTCCCGGCTCTCCCCAATCGTGAAGGACAAATAGTACTCTACTCCCTCCGCGATTCGGTTGTTGTGGAAGAGATGTTCTACGGGCCCAAAATTGCATCTCGAGGAGAAATGAGTGAAGGAGTATCCCTAGAGCGCATCCTATTCTCCCGACCGGCACTCGCTCCCGATAATTGGCATGTAGCACGCCCCGAGCAGGGAAATGCAACCCCCGGCAGGCCTAACTCCGTACAGACAGAGTGCGATTTGCCCATCGAGGAGCGCGAGGGAGAAACCCTTACTCCGGAGCAGGTAGCCGCACTTACCCTCTATACGCTACAAGATCCTGCCAATAATGCCACCCTCACGCTCTACACACTTAGAGGGTACCGCTCGGTAGTCGTGGGGCGCACAGCTACCCAAGCGTGGTGTCGCGCACTACTCAAAGGGCAGCTTACTCAGCTCTACACCCTACCTCCCCACACGCCCTACGTTGTCTCCATCGAGCTGACTACTACCCGACACACCAAGCGATATTCATTTGTCGTTGCCCCCTAACTCCCATACTCGGCTTAGGAATGTCCCTCTCTGATGGGTATCGAAAAGGCATTTTATTACGTGAGAAACTCCTAGAAAAGGCAGGGTGAAAAAGATTCTGCCACAGGGCAAGAAAAAATGTTTCTCGGTCTGGAGCCTCCCAAATCTCGGGCAAAATTCTTTTCTTTTTTAGGCAACAATAGAGCGCAATATTACGCAGGAAATTCCCAAGAATCAGCCTCCAGCTCCAGAGAAAAATCCTCTCAAAAAAATAGGTGACACCCCTATGAGGTATCACCTAATTCCCTCGGCTCCGAAGAGCCATGGGCTTCAAGGACAAAATGATCGAAGGTTATTTACATTCAGAAATAGCCTTTATAAGGTTCCCAGCCAAACTACTTGCCCCTATGCGGAATAGCTTATTGGTCATCCACTCTGCACCCAAAATCTCCTCCACAATGCAGTAATATTTGACTGCATCTTCGGCACTACGGATCCCTCCGGAGAACTTAATCCCTCGCAAGAGACCGGTCTCTTTGCGGTAATCACGAAGGGCACAACACATAGTATAGGCAGCACGAAGATCGGCACCGGGATACTCTTTACCTGTTGACGTCTTGATGAAATCGGCACCGGAGTAGAGCGAGAGAATCGAGGCCTTACGTACCAACTCCGGATCTTTGAGAAGGCCCGTCTCCAATATCACCTTGAGGTGCGCCGAGCGACATGCCGCCTTCTGTTCCTCTATCTCCTCCACTACAGCCGAATAGTTTCCAGGGAGGAAGTGATTGAGATTCAGCACAATATCTATCTCATCAGCACCGGCAGCCACAGTAAGAGCCGTCTCTGCCAATTTGATTTCCAGGAAAGTTTGTGATGCCGGAAAGCCTCCACTTACAGCAGCAATACGCACCCCGTCTGCCTTCATAAACTCCTTTACAACAGGCACTTGTAGGGGATATACACAGACCGCAGCCACGTTGGGAAGCCCCTCCTCGGGATGAGAAGCCGTGTGATTTACCGTCTCCACAAGCTTTTGCACACTCTCTTTGGTATCAGCCCCGGCGAGTGTTGTGAGGTCTATGGTGCTGAATAAAAAGCGAAGAGTCTCTATCGTGTAAGCGGCTTTGTAGCGACGAGCAATAATCCCCTCAACGATCTTGTCGATCTCTTCGGGAGAAGATGCCGGAGTAAAATGCTCAAAAGTCTCTTGGATTTTTCCTTGTAGTTCCATCTTAATTCGAGTTATTATTGTCTTTTGATTGAGCGTGATTCAAAGGAGAAAGAGAGCTGTTCTCTGAGCCCTGAAGGCGAGGATTGCGCCGATGACGCTCCCTATCGCGCTGCGTTTTTTTCTCCAGATTAGCATGCAAAGCCGCCTCAAGGTCGATGCCGGTTTGGTTGGCAATGCAGGTTGCTACCCATATAAGATCGGCCAATTCGTCGCCCAAATCTCCGAGGGTAGCACCCTCCTTCAGGCTTTGCTCTCCGTAGCGGCGAGCCATGATACGAGCTACTTCTCCTGTCTCTTCGGCAAGAATCGCCATATTCGTTAGCTCATCGAAGTAACGCACTCCGTAAATATGAATCCATTCATCCACGGATTTTTGCCATTCGTTTATAGTCATAGCTCTCCTTTATCGATCCCTAGCCGTATCTATCGTGATGGTCACGGGCCCATCATTGACCAGTTCGATCTGCATATCAGCCCCAAAGCGTCCTCGCGCCACTTCTTTACCGAGCACCTTCTCCAAAGCGGAGCAAAACTCCTCGTACAAAGGGCGACTTATCTCTGGGTGCGCAGCATGTATATAGCTAGGTCTATTGCCCTTTTTAGTATTGGCCATTAGGGTAAATTGACTTACAAGCATCACCTCTCCGCCCACATCCATTACGGATCTATTCATCACCCCTTCGTCATCATCAAAGATGCGCAGGGCAGCCAGCTTCTTACAAAGGTAGTTAATTTCTTCACGACCATCTTCCTCCGCGATGCCGACCAATACCATCAAACCTTGAGAGATTTGGCTGATAAGCTCACCTCCAACAGAGAGACGAGCATAGCGTACCCGTTGTATTACAACTCTCATTCTCTAAGCTAGTATCTATATTTTCTCTTCGTTAGGGTGCAGTGCTTTGTACACAATGCCTCCTCGTTTCTTACCAATAAGAGACTCCAACTCGGGCAACTCGGCAGCTTCTATACGCTTTACACTCCGAAAATGCCGGAGCAGTGCCTCCTTGGTTTGTTTTCCTACTCCCTCTATATCATCAAGCACGGAGTGAATTTGATTCTTACTTCGAATGCTTCGATGAAAGGTTATCCCAAAGCGATGTGCTTCGTCTCGAATCTGCATAAGCGTACGGAGGGTTTCACTATCTCGAGAGAGAAAAAGAGGATTCTCCTCGCCCGGGAAATAAACCTCTTCCATGCGCTCTGCCAAACCGATTATGGTAGTAGTGGGCGCGCCCACACCTATGGCAGAAAGCGTCTCCACTGCAGCTTCGAGTTGTCCTCGCGCCCCGTCTATTACGATCAACTGAGGCAAAGGAAGTTCCTCCTCTTGCAAACGGCGATAACGCCGCTCTACAATCTCTCGCATAGAGGCCAAATCGTCTGCCCCCTCTACGGTTTTCACGTGAAACCTTCTATACTCTTTCTTGGAGGGCTTTCCGTTGCGAAAGACCACACATGCAGCGACAGGAGCCGTTCCCTGTAGATTGGAATTGTCGAAACACTCAATGTAACGCGGAGCCACAGGCAAGTGCAAATCCTCTATCATCTTATTCATCAGGCGCTGTACACGCTGCTCCGGATTCAGTTTTTCGGCACGCTTAAGTTGATCTAGTTTATACCTCTTTACGTTATCTATAGATAGCTCCAAAAGTTTCTTCTTCTCGCCCTGCTTGGGGATGGTAATAGAGAAATGCCCCAACGACTCCCAGCCTAGGGGATAAGGCAAAATCACCTCCTTTGCCCTACTTTGATAACGCCCTCGCAACTCCGTTATAGCTGTAGCAAAAATATCCTCAGCCTCTTCGTCTATCGCTTTTTTATACTCTACCGTAAGGGCTCTCACGATAGCCCCCTCATGCACCTGCATCATATTAACGTAGGCCATAGCCCCCTCCTCTTCGTAAGAGAAGACGTCAATATCGTGACGCGTTTCGGGAGCTACGATGTGTTTTGTACTATACGCTTGCAGCATAGCAAGCCGAGCTTTTTCTTGTCCTGCCTCTTCGTAGCGAAGCTCCTCGCTAAGCGCTAGCATCCGGCTGGTTGTTTGCTGTATCACCTGCCGCAGATTCCCCTTTAGCAACTCCACTGCAGCCGCAATATTATTGAGATAATCCTTTCTTGACACGAGGCCCTCACAGGGAGCTTCGCACCGCTTGATATGATACTGAAGGCAGCGAGCGTACTTACCCCTCTCTATTGCCTCTTGGGTAAAACGATGCCTACAAGTACGTACTTTGTACATCTCTCGTATAATCCCCACCATGCCGTGTGCCATAGCCACGCTGGTGTAGGGGCCATAATAATCGCCCCAAGAGGGGTCAATGGTACGGGTAACAAATATCCGAGGGAAAGGCTCTCTTGTTACCACAATACTCGGGTAACTCTTATCGTCTTTAAGGAGTATATTGTACTTAGGTTGATAGGTCTTAATCAGATTGTTTTCGAGCAGAAGAGCATCACTCTCGTTTGCTACAACAATGTATTTTACATCCACAATCTGAGCAACCAACTGGCGTGTTTTTCGATCGGCGTGCTCCTTCTGGAAGTAGCTACTCACCCTCCGCCTTAGATTCTTTGCCTTACCCACATAGATAATCTCCCCCTCGGCGTTGTAGTATTGGTAGCAACCCGGGGAAAGCGGAAGGGTGGGAAGGATCTTTTTTATCTCTTCAAGGGTCATAAATTTTGGGGAAGATCCCTTTGTTTCACGTGGAACAAAAAGCAGCTAATTATCTACCACAGAGTACCAAAAGCACGCTAATATCGTGAGGCGACACCCCGGGAATACGTGCTGCCTGGCCTATCGTTTCGGGGCGGATGCGGTCGAGTTTCTGTCGGGCTTCGGTGGAGAGTTGCTCCAGCGAGAGGTAGTCGAATCGATTGCCCAGCGTAATACTCTCGAGACGCATGGCTCTATCCGCTTGTTGTTTCTCTCGCTCTATATAACCGGCGTACTTGACATCAATCTCCACACGCTCTAAGATCTCCTCGCGCTGTGAGGCTATCTTCTCTACAAACTCACGGAATTGTGGCAAGACCTCTAGCAAAAGATCGAGGGTCAATCTGGGGCGAAGCAACAACTCCCGAAGGCGAATTGCATGCTTTAAGGGCTGCTCTCCCTGCTGCTCCAAAAGGCTATTTACGCTATTGGGACGAACCGAATATTGAGCCATAAAGGCCTTCACGTCTTCAATCATTTGCGCCTTATAGGTAAAGCGATTTCTTCGCAATTCGGAGGCCAATCCCAACTTCATGGCATAGGGCGTAAGGCGGTCGTCCGCATTATCTTGACGTAAGAGGGTACGGAACTCAGCCCTAGAAGTAAACATTCTATAGGGCTCGTCTACCCCTTTTGTTACGAGGTCGTCTATCAATACTCCTATGTAGGCCTCACTGCGTTGTAGCACAAAATCGCCTAATCCGTGGGCCTCGTTATGGGCATTTATCCCGGCCAAAATACCCTGACCGGCAGCCTCTTCATAGCCCGTAGTACCATTGATTTGGCCTGCCATATATAGCCCCCCAAGGAGCTTATGTGCCAGAGTTGGATATAGCTGTGTGGGGTCGAAGAAATCGTATTCTATGGCGTAACCGGGGCGATAAATACGCACATTACGCAGAGCCGGAAGGGTACGTAAAGCCTCCAATTGCACCTCCAGAGGGAGGCTCGAAGAGAAGCCATTGATATAGTATTCGTTGGTATTTTCGCCCTCGGGCTCGAGGAAAAGTTGGTGCTGTTCCTTATCGGCAAAGGTTACAATCTTGGTCTCTATACTTGGGCAATATCGCGGACCGATACTTTGTATCTGACCATTGTAGAGGGGAGAATCGGCGAGCGAGGCGCGAAGAATCTCGTGGCATTCGGGCGAAGTATAGAGAATATGGCAAGACAATTGACGTAGGGTATTCGCGCCCTCCGTGCAGTAGGAAAAGTGATGGAAGTCACCTTCGTCGCCTTTTTGCTCTATGGTAAGGGACCAGTCTACGCTGCGCCCATCGATACGAGCCGGGGTACCGGTCTTCATCCTATCGGTGCGGCACCCTAAGTCTCTCAACTGCTCTGTAAGTCCATACGAAGCAGGTTCACTAATGCGCCCGCCCGGTATCATGGTACGCCCAAAGTGCATCATTCCACCCAAGAAGGTACCCACCGTAAGCACTACAGAGCGAGAGTAGAACTCTTTGAGCAACAAGGTCTTAACCCCAATTACTCTCCTGTTTTTTACGAGCAGCTCTGCTACACCATCCTGCCAGATGTGAAGATTAGGAATTGTGTCTAGGGTTTCTCTCCAGCGTTCCATAAAACGCATACGGTCGATCTGGGCACGAGGGCTCCACATGGCGGGGCCTTTACTTCTGTTGAGCATGCGAAATTGTATGGAAGAAGCATCGGAGATCCATCCGGACCATCCCCCAAGAGCATCTACCTCTCGCACGATTTGCCCTTTTGCGATTCCACCCATAGCCGGATTACAACTCAGCTGGGCTATCTTATTCATGTCGAGGGTGATAAGCAGTACACGCGAGCCCATTGCAGCTGCAGCTGCGGCCGCTTCGCAACCTGCATGCCCGGCGCCGACCACAATCACATCATACTCTTCGCGATTCATAGTGTAGTCCTAACATTTCTTCCCACAAAGGTATAAAGAAGCCATAGAATGCCCTCGGAGAAAACATATCTATCTAGTAAACAGTGGAGATAATTCCCTTTGGCACTACCCTACTCCACTCTGTAAAGAGCTTTAGCAAACGCTCAATAGGTGCGCTTACCAAGGTACTCTGTGAGCAAGACAAGGGAGTTATTAGCCGGAGAATTGGGAAAATTTCTCAAAACATCTAAGGCCTTGGAGAGCTCCTCTTCCAGTCTCTTTTGGGCATAGTCAATACCTCCGAATTGGTGTGCTATTTGGAGCAACTCCGCAATGGCTTTTTCGTCGCTTTCCACCTTATCAAGTAGGTTCTTTATCTGCTCCTTTAGGTTGGCATCGGCTTGATTATAGACGTATATAAGAGGTAGGGTTATCTTTCCCTCCTTGAGGTCGTTACCCACAGGCTTCCCTACTTCTGCCTCCTTCGTATAATCGAAGATATCATCCCGGAGTTGAAAAGCAATCCCAAGATGCCTACCTAGTTGCGTCATTTTCAATAGCTCTTTCGGCTCTGCATCTACACTATACATACCCAAGGAGGCACATGCTTCAAAGAGAGTTGCCGTTTTCTTTTCGATGATAGAGAAATAATTTTTCTCGTCTATGGTGTGTTCGGTGGCAACCTGTATCTGCAATAGCTCTCCCTCCGAAAGGTGCTTTCCCAGATTGGCAACAGTGCGTATCAAGCTAGAGCCGCCAATCTCTGCCGCACGAAGAAAAGCAATAGATAGGATATAATCGCCCACCAATACAGCAGAGTGATTGTCGTAAAAGGCATTGAGAGTAGGTCTTCCACGCCTCAAGGGAGCTTGATCGATCACGTCGTCATGGATCAAACTAGCCATATGAAGCATCTCAAGAAGTACTGCACACGAGACCGTTCGCTGGTTGGGTTCCTTTCCCTGTAATGAGACAAGAAGCCCCATCAGGATAGGACGAATATGCTTTCCCCGGGTTGCTGTGATCTTTTCTATAGACTGAGCAACTATAGAACTTTCGGTAACAAAGGCTCGGGCATATTCCTCCTCGAAAGCCAAACGATAATCCTCAATCGGTAGAACTATTTGCTCTATTATATTCATGCTCATCTATATCAAGGTGGTACAATCTCTGCACCATCTCTATTTGTTTCCAACAAACAAAAGTAGTATTTATCGTGGTGATATCAAAGATATGTGAAGCACAAATTCGGAAGTTTACAATCAAAAATATGGCAAATATCGCCCAAGAAGCGACACATGCAAGCACAAATACGCATATCTTTGCCAGTAGGATAGCAAACTAAGGGCCTCGCCATCTGAGTGCATAGTAGCTATACAAAGTAGATAAACAAACTAACAGAAAAGAAAATGAAACGGACAAGAATGAATTATCTAACCTCACTACTCCTACTCGTTGTGGGGTTCATGGGCTTCCAAAGCTGTGATAAGAACAATAAACCTCAACCACCGATCGTAGAAGAGACACTCTCCATTACACCCAAAGAAGCCTCTATCAAGATGGGCGAAAGCCTCACAATCAAAGTATTGTTGGATCAAAAAGAGGTAACCAGCCAAGCGGCCTTTAGCACCACACCTGCGGATATTATATCCATCTCTAAGGAGGGGAAAATCACGGCTCTCAAGGTAGGAAAAGCCACCCTCAAGGCTACTTACAACGGAAAAGAAGCTGAAGCGACCATCACCGTAACCGAAGGAGAGCTTATGATGCCCTACCTACGATGGTTCGATTCTGCCGAAGAACTCATTGCCTTTGAGACGGCTCGTGGCAATATCCCTGCGGAAAAAGACGAAAGCATGCAGTATTATTCGTTCCAAACCAAGAGTAAGAAGATGCCCGTTATTAAGTACATCGTGGGGCAGTCTATTCAGATTGACTTAACTCCGGAAGTAGCTAAAAGTGAAGAGTTAAAGAGCTTTTTGGAGAAAAATGGATTCATCTATGGAAGCAATGATTGGACGCCCAAATTCATGAACCTCATGACGGATAAGTACAAAACAGTTACCGGATTTATCTATGTAGAATATCCTGGGGTTGGTACCTTCCTCGGCTTCAATCTAAAAGAACCCACCTTCGAAACTCTTCCCTTCCCCTTGCTCGACTGGAATGCTTCAGAAGATGCCATCAAGAAATTTGAAGAAAATGCCGGTCGCAAATACCTTGAACAAAGAATCGACGAACTCGGAAGAAAGGAAATTATCTATGGCTCACAAAAACTCGGAGAGGAGTACGAAGAAATGTTTATAGCTCGCTACCTAATGAAAGAGGGCAAACTCGTGAAAGTGCTCTTGCAAGTAACCCCTGCCAACTACATCATTAAACCGGCAGGAGAAGGCTTTGGGATAATGGGTGCCTTCGATACTTATGTCAAGGGCTTGGGCTATACGATCTCCAAAACCGGGGATAAGAAAAACCTCTACAGCCATGCCGAGAAGGGCAATAAGTTCACTTTGGGTCAATGGACTATCAAAATGAAAGACGGACGTAAGCGCATATTTGCAAGTATGAACTTCGTTCCTTTGGATGGTCCGGACGTCATTGATTGACATTTTCCGAGGAATAAGTCCTAAGTAAGAAGAGGGGTGCTCAAAGTCAATTTGGGTACCCCTTTTTGTAAGTTAGGTGATGGATCCTAGATTTTTAGAGGTTAAAATCCTAGATTGAGGGAAAGATAGAAAGGGAATTTTCGACACACATTCTATTTGTAATCAACGATTTATCATGAGAATAGAAGTGAATCAAAGGGCTCAATTTTCTCGAATTTGAATCCGCATTGTACCTCCCATCAGAAAATCCGGAAATTGGAACCATTATTATGTTCGA
>ERZ773018.1318-NODE-1318-length-13365-cov-51.455522_pt1 | contig 13365 bp, 7 predicted proteins | sample MGYA00580840_ERZ773018 | MGnify/ENA primary metagenome ERZ773018 (study PRJEB29015, sample SAMEA2738125) | human oral metagenome | biome: human oral; feature: human-associated habitat; material: saliva | place: China | collected 2256 ... | reverse complement strand
CGTTTAGTGAAATTGCAACAGTTAGTTTATTTCATACAGCGATTTTTACAGATACGCAAGAGTTGGAACATATAGAATATCTAGTAGAAAAACTTCCGAATGTCCATTTTCATATTTTTGCCCATAGTTATTTTGGACCGAGAGTACAAGTGTTGAACCGTTTTTTAAATGTATCTCTTTATCCCAATTATACACCGTATCAATCTCAAGAAATGCTGAGTAAGTTAGATTTTTATCTAGATATCAATCATAATCAGGAAATAGATAATATTATTTCAAAAGTTCACCACTTATCGAAATCAATATTTGCTTTTGAGAATACTAGTCATGATTCAAGCGAAGGAAGTCGTATTTTTTCATCAGCTGAACCAGACAAGATGGTAGATGCTATTCGCACATTTTTAGGAGAAAAAGCCCATGGAAAATGAGTTAATCAGTATTATAGTTCCAATTTACAATGTTGAAGAGTATTTGAGAGAGTGCTTGGATAGTATCCAAAAACAAACTTATCCGAATTTTGAATGTATCATGATTAATGATGGTTCTACAGATAATTCGAAACAAATAGCAGAAGAGTATCTGGTGGATAGTCGATTTAAGCTAATCAATCAAAGTAATCAAGGTCTAAGTTCGGCTAGAAATACAGGAATCAAACATCTGAATGCTGATTCTTCTTTTGTGAGTTTTGTGGATAGTGATGATTGTATTCATTCTACATTTTTAGAAAAAATGACGACACAAATTGAAGAAGGTGTTGATATTATAGAGGGATTGTTTGAACATTATCATGATGGAAATATCTATTATTTTCCTCAATCTGGACCACATAAAGTAGCTCTAGAAACTACGGTAGAAAAATTAAAGTGTCTGGCATTAGAAAAAATTAGAAATAGTTCCTGTGGGAAACTAATTCGAAGGAAAATGTTGCACGACAGTTTTTTTCCAGAAGGATGGATTTTTGAGGATTTAGCTGTTGTACCAGAGTTCGTAACTAGTTCAAATAAGTGGGTTAAAATACAGGAGACTGTGTATACTTATAGAATTCGTGAAAACTCTATTATTACAAGTTCGTTTTCGGAGAAAGATTTAGATATATTTAAAATTTTTGAAAAATTTGATTGTTTTTTCAAAGACGAATCACGTAACATAAAAATTTGGTTAGAAAGATTAAAACTGCTACATATAAATTATAGAATCAAGAAGATACCTACTCAGTATATAGAGAGATATCAAAAAGAAAAAGAAAAAATATTATCACAAATCGAAGAGTATGAACAGGGAGAACTGATAAGTATTATAGTCCCTGTCTACAATGTTGAAAATTATTTACGCCAGTGTTTAGATAGTATTATGAGTCAGACTTATCAAAATTTCGAGTGTTTGTTGATAAATGATGGTTCGCCAGATAATTCTGCTGATATTTGTAGAGAGTATGTCGAGAAGGATTCTCGTTTTCGTTATTTTGAAAAGGAAAATGGAGGAGTGGCTTCAGCGCGTAATCTAGGTATAGAACGTTCAAAAGGGCAATATATCACCTTTATTGATTCGGATGATTGGGTGGAGTCGGATTATTTAGAGGTGTTGTATAAATCTCTGATAGATGAAAAAGCAGACGTAGCTGTTTCTACTTATAAACAATTCAATATGGATGACAACAACTATTATGTGCATTCTTATCAAAGAGGATATGACAGAAAAGTGTTTACAAATGAAGAATTAATTGATTCTTTACCTTTGTTATATGGATATGATAGTACTTATAACTTTGTTAGTTGCAAGTTGATTACTAGAAATTTACTAGAATATATTCGTTTCAACCTCTCTACTGGCTATGGTGAAGATATGGAGTTTTGGAGCAAAGTATTCCTAATAGCTAAGAAAATTGTTTATGTAAATAAGGATACATATATTTACCGAACTAATAATGATAGTTCAAAGCATTACGAAGAAGAAAATATCAGAAATAATATTGAACAACGTTTAATTTTTATGGCTATACTTGCTGCTAGAGGAATGGATATAGCTAATTATCTGCCCGTCTATATGCAAGATATGAAAGTATCTAAGATGAAATTATCAGAAGAACTGGGTGAAACTAATGAAACGGTTAGGTGGTTAAAAGAAATACTGTTTTTGTTGGGAATTACTGAATAGAGAAAAAATTTGTTTATGAGAATTTAATTATACTGGTGGTATTTTTGATTGTTGACAAGATTTTTAATCTCAATAAATTATCAGAAAGTGAAGAATAATGAAATTACATATTACCAATCTATATGGAATGGCTAGAGAAAGTACAGCAACTATTGCTCAAAATGCTGTTCAAAAAATTGCCACTCAACTAGGATTTAGAGAGTTAGGAATTTATTTTTACCATGCATCAGCTGAAACTGTAGAAGAGAGAAGTAGAAGATTAGACGGGATTCTAGCAAGTGTTTCAATGGGAGATGTGGTCATTTTTCAAACACCTACTTGGAATGGTCTGGAGTTTGAAAGAGAATTTTTAAGCAAGTTGAAACTTCTCAATGTGAAAATCATAGTATTTGTTCATGACGTGATTCCCCTGATGTTTAAAGCAAATGAATTTTTGATGCAGGATTATATCAATCTATACAACATGGCAGATAGTATCATCTTACCATCAGAAGCTATGAAAGAGAAACTGCTTCAAAATGGTTTGAATGTTAAAAAAGTCATTTTTCAAAGAATGTGGGATCATCCTCATGATTTGGACTTACATGAACCTATATTTAAAAAAGAAGTTTATTTTGCAGGAAATTTAAGTCGTTTCCCAGAATTAAAAACTTGGGAGGGGACAGTTCCGCTAACTGTATTTTCAAATGAAGAACAGCTTTCTTTGTCGCATCAAGTTCATATTGCGGGCTGGAAAAATGATGAGGAAATGCTCTTAGAGTTATCAAAAGGTGGATTTGGTCTGGTTTGGACTACACATCAAAATGAGGAACAAAATATAGATTATTATAGTATGAATGTTTCTTATAAATTGAGTACTTATTTAGCGGCAGGTATTCCTGTCATTATTCCTGCTAACTTATCTAATTCGGACTTTATAGTAGAGCAAGGATTGGGATTTGTAGTTGATAACTTAGAGGAAGCCACCCTTTTGGTGGAACAATTATCAGAGGAAGCCTATCTTCAAATGTGCAGTAGAGTGCGTTATTTTTCCTTTTTACTAAGTCAAGGTTTTTTTGCAAAACAGTTCTTATTGCAAGCAGTTTTTGAATTAGGGATTAGTAACAATCAAACATCACGAGGTATTCGACTATTGACAGTTACAAATAGTCAGGATTTAGAACAAATTGAATATCTAGTAGAACAGCTTCCTGAGTGTGATTTTAGCATTGCTGCTAGAACTCTTATGGGACCACGTTTGACAAACTTGGCTGAAAAAGGAAATGTTTATCTATATCCGGCCTCAGATTCAGAAAAGATTGAGGAACTATTAGACAAAACTGATCTATATTTGGATATTAACTATGGTGGGGAAGTAGATGGGGTTTTTAACCTCCTGTCAGACAAATCTATTCCTAGTTTTGCCTTTTATAAAACACAAAATGGGGAAAAAGGCCAGTATCTCTTTTCTATCAAAAATGTTGATGCTATGGTAGCTGCAATTAGGAATTATGCTGAAAAAACACAATTGCCCAATAAACCATTTGATTTTGAAGTGCAGACTATAGATGAAACGCTTGATTATATTCTGGAACATCAATCTTCAATAGCTCGATTTGGTGATGGCGAGGCTGCAATCATGTTAGGCCAATCTATCAATTATCAGAAATATGACCATAATCTTGCAGAAGAATTGAAATTTATTTTTAATCAAGAGAGTAGTCCTACATTAGTCATTGGTTTACAAGAGGGGTTAAAAAATCGTTTCTCTTTTGTTCCGGACGCCTTAGCATTTTGGAGACAATATTTAGAGGATTATGAGGAATTTTATCTAGAGTATTGTAAAAATTCTTGGTACGGCTCAACTTTTATTTCCAGACCTTATATTGATTTTTTAGATAAATCAAAAGCAAAATCTCAATTTGAAAAGTTGAAAAAACTATGGGAAGGAAGAGATATCCTTATCGTAGAAGGCTATGCTTCTAGATCTGGGGTCGGAAATGATTTATTTGATGGTGCTAAGAGTATTAAGCGAATTATTTGCCCATCTCGACATGCCTATGATAAGAAAAATGAGATAATGGAAGCAATAATGAACCATGCTGATGGACGTTTAGTTTTGTTAATGCTAGGTCCTACAGCTAAAGTTTTAGCTTATCAACTTACTACAAAGGGTATGCAGGCAATTGATATTGGACATGTTGATTCTGAGTATGAGTGGATGCAGATGGGAGCTGAAAATAAGGTTTTATTACACAATAAACATACTGCAGAGTTTAATCTAGATACGGAAATAGAATTAGCAGATGATGAAGTATATTTGAGTCAGGTTGTTATAGACTTGAGTGCAGAATAGTATAAATATATACTTTTGGAGGAGAAATGATATCAGATAGAATTGCAATCGTTTTGATTGCTGATCAAGCATATACAGAACAATTAACTGTGACCATGAAATCCATCATGTATCACAATAAATCAGTTGATTTCTATATCATCAATCAAGGTATTATGCCAGATTGGTTTAGAAAAATGAGACGTATAGTGAGAAATTTAGGAGGGGAACTTTACAATATTCCCTTTGATATGGGGTTGATTTCAGATGAGTGGAGAACGCAAAATCATATTAGTCCGATTGCCTATGCTAAGTATTTTATTCCTCGCCTTATTGATAGGGAGAGGGTGCTTTATCTAGATACAGATGTTATTGTTAATGGTAGCTTAACCTCTTTTTTCTTAACAGACTTAAAAGGCTTTCCAGTAGCTGCTGTACGTGATGTGGATGGTAGTTTTAATACCGGTGTTATGCTCATTGACAATCTACAATGGAAAGAATTAGGTGTCTCAGATAAATGTTTAGAATTATCTGAAGGTGAGAAAAGTAAACATTGGGAATTGGAACATTTTAATGGAGATCAGACAGTCTTGAACTCTGTTTTTCAGGATAATTGGTTGGAGTTAGATAAGCGGTTCAATGTTCAGGTTGGTCATGATATCGTAGCATTTTATAGTAATTGGCAAGAGCATTTTTGTATGAAGGATAGTCCTCTGATTATTCATTACACAACTTATAGAAAACCATGGAATAGTTCAACATCATACAGATATAGAGAAAAATGGTGGGAATTTTATAATTTGGAACTTTCCCAAGTTTTAGCTCATCATCTGGGGGAATTTTCTTTACAAAAAGAAAAGCAGGGATTGGATTTCTTTACATTAACAGAAACAGAACAATTTGAAGGAATTGAACATTTAGCAAGTACCTTTCCAGAACATCGTTTTCATATTGCTGCCTATACGGTGTTTGGACCATGGCTAAGTGCTCTGGGTAAAATAGATAATATTTATCTACATCCTGAGTGTATCTCAGCTACTTTTGATCAATTACTAGAAAATATGGATGCTTATCTTAATATCAATCACGGGGATATAAATGAGGCAATTTTGGAAAGAATGAGTGAGATGAATAAGCCTATTTTTTCATTTTATGCAACTCATAAAGGGAATGTACCTCAATATCTTTTTCTAAGACAAGAGTTAGAAAAGATGGAGGAGGCTATCCGTTTATTCTCTGAAATTGGAGCCGATAGATTTCGTCAAGTATTTAAACAAGAAGAATTATTTGATATTTCAGTCATGTCTATAGATGAAACCTTGGATCAATTATTGGAAACGGAGCAATCACTTATTCGTTTTGGAGATGGAGAGATTCATATTATGAATGGTTATAATATAGGATTCCAAGAATATAATGAAGAGTTGTCTAATAGTATGAAGGATATTTTATTGAATGCGAATAAGGAAGATATATTAATTTGTATGCCAGAAGTTTTTGAAGCTTTTACAGGAAACTTTCCTCAAGATCATAGCTCTGAGACATTCTGGAAGAGGGAATTAGATGCTTTTGCACCATTTTTTAGAGAATATTGCCAATCACAGAGGTATGGTTCAGCCTTTATATCAAGGCCTTATATTTACAACAAAGATAGGAGTCGTGCCTTTGAACAATTTGAGAAAATGAAACAGTTGTTTGAAGGGAAAGACTTACTAATTGTAGAAGGAGCAACTTCAAGGTCTGGTGTTGGAAATGATTTGTTTGATAAAGCAAATTCAATTAAGCGGATCATTTGCCCCTCTCATAATGCTTTTTCTAAAATAAAGGAAATTAGAGAAAAGATTTTAGAACATGTAGAGGGACGCTTGACTTTATTGATGTTGGGACCAACTGCTAAGGTACTAGCTTATCAATTAACTCAACAAGGTTATCGTGCTTTAGACTTCGGTCATATTGATTCAGAGTATGAATGGATGCAAATGAAGGCGGAAACAAGGGTTCAATTAAAACATAAACATACTGCTGAATTTAATTTCGATCAAGATATTGAATTTATTGACGATGAAGATTATAACAGACAAATTGTCGCAGATTTATCCAAATAATGAGGAGGATGTACATGAATTTGCCATTAATATCAATTGTTGTCCCTGTCTATAATGTTGAAGCATATATAGAACATTGTATTCAAAATATTTTATCGCAAACCTATAGGAACTTAGAAGTTATTATTGTGAATGATGGTAGTCCAGATAACAGTATAAAGATTGCAAAAGAGTTAACAAAAGATGATCCGCGTTTTATTTATATTGATAAGGAAAATGGTGGACAGTCGGATGCACGAAATGCAGGATTAGATATTGCCACAGGTGATTATATATTTTTCTGTGATCCGGATGACTTTATATTTGAAAAAAGTATTGAAAACTTATACTATGCTAGTGTTTTGACAAATGCTGATATAGTGGTAGGATCATTTTGTCGATTTGATGAAGGGATGTTTTATTTTTATCCAGTCCAAAAAGAAGAACTATTGCATCCAGTAAGTTCCAAGGAAGCCATTATGGGAATGGATGATGAGGAAGATTATACTCTTCTTCGTTATTCGGCTGTATGGGGGAAATTGTTTAAAAAGCATTTGTTTAACACAATCCGTTTCCCTAAAGGAAAATATGCAGAAGATCAATTTATTATGTGGAGATTATATCTTGCAAGTAAAGTGATTGTTCGTTATCAGTCAGATGTCTATGTTTATAGAGTAAATTACAAGGGATTGACACAAAATTATAATCTATCTCACTTGGATTTTATTGAAGCTATTGAAGAACGTATTCATACCTTAATGGAGATGCCAGAATTAGATTATCCTATGGAATTGGCATTTAATCAGTATAAATTTGCTTTGAATAGGAATATCTCTATGTTAGAAGAGAGTGGACTTGTTCAAGAAGCAGTTGGATTAAGACAAAAGTTAGAATACTTTGAGAATACGAATTCTTTATTTTTAGAAGATACGGGAGAATAATGTATGGAGAAGCAATTGATTAGTATTATTGTACCTATATATAATGTTGAAAACTATCTTCGACAATGTTTGGATAGCGTTTTGGGACAGACCTTTAAAAATTTTGAGGTGCTTCTAGTAAATGATGGATCTTCTGATTCTTCAGGAGATATTTGTAGAGAGTACGTTGAAAAAGATAGTCGCTTTCATTATTTTGAAAAGGAGAATGGAGGTCTATCTGATGCCCGTAATTACGGTATAGAAAGGGCTCAGGGAGAATACCTGACTTTTATTGATTCGGATGATTTTGTAAATGAAAAACATCTTGAGAATTTGTTTTTGGCGAGTAGATTGACTAATGCCGATATCACGATAGGAGGATTCTCTCGTTTTGAGAATGGAACTTTTTGGCTATACCAGGATTACTTTTCTAGTGATTCTCTGGTATCATTTACGAGTGCTCAAGCTATCCAACACCTAGATTCTATGTTTGATGTTCCCTTTTTAAATTTTTCTATTGTTTGTGGAAAATTATTTAAACGAGATTTATTCAAGGAACTTCGTTTTCAGTACGGAAAATATGCAGAGGATCAATTTATTATATGGAGGTTGTATTTGAAGGCTCGTAGTATATACAGCTTTAACGTAGATTCATATATATATCGTATCAATGAAACTGGAATGTCAAGTGTATTTTCTTTAAAACATCTAGATTATATTGATGCTTTGGAAGAGCGAATAAAATCAACTAAAGATTTAGAAGGGATTGATATCAATCTTTCCTTTAATATGTATCGTTATGTTTTGAAGAGAATACTGCAACAATTGGAAGAACATGACTACATTGATGAGGCAAGGGAAGTACGTGAAAAATTAGAATTGGCTGAACAAGGACAATATCCATTTTTGACAGATGAAGTTAAAGAGATTGAAGTAGAAAATGGTGGAGAACTAATTAGTATTATAGTTCCAATTTATAATGTCGAAAAGTATCTTCGAATGTGCTTGGATAGTATTGAAAACCAAACTTATTCAAATATAGAAGTTTTATTGATAAATGATGGTTCACCAGATTCATCTGGAGAGATTTGTCAAGAATATGTTGCTAGAGATAGTAGATTCCGATATTTTGAAAAGGAAAATGGAGGCTTATCTGATGCACGAAATTATGGTATTGAAAGATCCAATGGTAAGTATCTAACTTTTATAGATTCAGATGATTGGGTTGAACCAACATATATTGAAGATATGTATCAAGCTGCTTTAAAAAATGATTCTGAAATCGTTGTTTCAAACTATACACTATTTGATGTTAAAGAAAACCATTATTTAATTCACGTATGGGATGACTACTATGAAGAAACCTATGAAGGGGAAGAGTTAATTAATAAACTCCCTTTGTTGGAACGACGTGATTATTCTTTTGTAACAAGTTGGGGAATTCTATTCAAGAAGGAATTATTTAATAATATTAAATTTCCAAAGGGGAAAGTTATTGAAGATAGTCGAACAAATTATAAATTGTTTGCGAGATCTTTACGTAGTACTTATATTAATAAAGCACTATATAATTATCGCATTGGTCGAGAGAGTATAAGCAGTCAAGTGAATGAAAAACTTCTTATAGATGTCTTGGAATGTTTATTAGAAAGATTAGCAGTATATACTATAAAGGGGTGGAATATTTCAGATGAAAAAGAAAATATATTAAGGAATCTGAATGGTAGATATGAACAAGCAAAAGAGGCTAGTTTACAAGAAACAGAGATTTTCAGGAGATATACAGAAATATTAGAACTTATAGATAATAAATAAAAGAGCTGAGGGCTTTCAATAAACTGATGGTATATGTAAAACAATCTATTTGATTTATTAGTGTTGTCTTTCTCATTGTTTTCTTAGAGGAGTTAGAAGCAGATTTATCTCTTTTTTGTTATAATGGTAATGTAAAAGTTAATAAAAAGATTAAAATACATAATGGTATGTTGATTATAAATTACTCAGTAGAAATAGACTAGAAACGAGTTTTAGAGAGTAGGATTAAACATGAAAAATATTTTTTCATCTATCACAGTAAAAAAAGGACTAGCAACATTATTTTTTGTATTTATATTTATATTAGGGAGTAGAATGACCCTCCCTTTTGTAGATATGAATAATAGGGAATTTTTAGGAGGGACTGCGGCCTACTTAGCTTTTTCCACAGCAATGACAGGTGGAAATTTGAGAAGTTTATCCTTGTTTTCAGTAGGATTATCTCCCTGGATGTCTTCGATGATTTTATGGCAGATGCTTTCTTTTTCAAAAAAATTAAATCTGACATCTGGAGCTATTGAAATACAAAATAGAAGGCAGATGTACATAACCTTGTTTATTGCTTTGATTCAGGCATTAGCTATTTCGTTAAATCTCCCAATTCAGTCTAATGTTCCTAAAATGTTAGTTATCGTCCTAAATACCTGTCTGTTGATAGCGGGTGCTTTTTTCTTGGTGTGGTTATCAGACATCAATGCAACGGTAGGTATTGGGGGCTCTATGATTATTTTATTGATTGGAATGGTTTTAAACATTCCTCAAGATTTGATTGAAACATTTCGAACTGTTCCCATCCCTCTGTTTGCTTTAATCGGTTTGATTATTATGGGGGTTGTCTTTAGTTATCTGGTAGCTCTGCTTTATCGTGCTCGTTATCGTATAGCAGTTCATAAGATTGGCCTACATAATCGTTTTAAGAGATATTCATATTTTGAGATTATGCTTAATCCCGCTGGAGGGATGCCTTTTATGTATGTAATGACTTTTTTGAGTTTACCAACGTATGTGTTGTTGTTGTTACAGACGATTTTTCCGAGCAATCTAATTTTCACTGAAATTTCATCTCAGTATACAATGGGGAAACCATTGTGGATTTATATGTATATGATTATTCTTTTTATTTTTAGTATAGCCTTTGCTTTTGTAAATATGAGTGGGGAACAAATTTCAGATCAAATGAAAAAATCAGGGGAATACATTTATGGAGTCTATCCGGGTGAAGAAACGAGTCGTTTTATCAATCGATTGGTTTTTAGGTTTTCTCTTATTGGTGCTGTATTTAATGTAGTAATGGCTGGAGGACCTATGCTATTTGTATTAGTTGATGAGAAACTACTTAGAGTGGCAATGATTCCTGGTTTGTTTATGATGTTCGGAGGTATGATTTTTACAGTCAGAGATGAAGTGAAGGCTCTAAGATTAAATGAAACTTATAAACCATTGATTTAGGAGGGTGTCATGTATTATTTTATTCCAGCTTGGTATGGTTCAGAACGTCAGTGGCATGCGGATATGATTCCTTGGTACCATTCACAATTTCGTTTTGAGTTTGATGATACCTTTAATCAAATTCGTCTCTTTCAAAGACAAGGCATATCATCTCGCTTATTAGTATTAGCTTATCAACCACACTTACGTTATTTTTTACATAGAAATGGTGTTTTAGAGACAGATGTCTACTCTGTTTTTGATGATATGCAAGATTTCTATGGACTGCATACTCAGGTTCTTCACATTAGAGATATAGAGTGGGATAGTGATTGCCAATTTCTTTATAGTCCCTTTGCTATTATCGTGCAAAAAAAAGGTAAGAAATATGCTCAGGTAGAGCATGGAGTTGAGGGCTTTATTAGTGAGATTCGGTATTTTGATTCAAATGGTCAGATGAGCAAGTGCTATATCATGGATGATAGAGGATTTGTATCTAGTGTAATCTATTTTGAGGATGGACAAGCTATGTATCAGGACTATCTGGATCCTAAAGGAATTTGGCGATTTAGGGAATATATTCAAGAGGAAGGTAGAATAGAGATCAATCCGATTTTTGCCTATCGATTTAAATTGCTTAAATATCGAAATATGGAACATTTGGTGGCAGAATTTTTTGATAAACATTTGAAAAAAAATCATAAAAAGCAGGATATTTTTATCATTCCGTCACATCCTTATCATGATCAGTTTATCTTTGATCATATTCCAAGTGTTAATCCTAAAATTTTGAGTCTTTTTATCAATCGTAATTCACAGAATACCTTTAGAGAGTTATCAGTATCGGTTGATCGAGCTAGTCTAGTATTAGTGGATAGAGAGGATAGTTTACAACTTTTGCAGGAACTATATCCTGAACTTTCTAACAAATTTTATCATCTTTCTCCTTTTGATACACGTTTACGTCTGGGTCGAAGTCAAACCAGAAAAGAATCTATTATTTACTATCAACTTGATTTCAATGAAGAAATTGATAGGGAAGCATTGACTCAAGTTTTGTTATTTATTGCTGAAACTAAAAATACAGAGGTCATTTTCGGAGCTTTTTCGGCTAGTCAGGAACAAATTGAAGAAGTGGAATCACTTGTCAATGAAATCATTCAGGATCAAATCCATACGGATAGTTTAGAAAAAGGTCTAGATTATGGTGGGGCAGAAAATCCTTTAGAAGAAAATCAAGAGCAGGAACTACGTTTTCAATTTATCAATATGAATGATGAGTTGGATTTGATTAAGACATTAGAGTTTGTTCGTTTGATTGTAGACTTGAATAAACAACCTCATCTCTATACTCAAATAGCAGGTATTAGTGCGGGAATTCCTCAGATTAATCGGGTTGAAACTGTTTATGTAGAACATTTGAAAAATGGCTATTTAATTTCAGATGTGATAGAGTTTTCAACGGCTGCACATTACTATATAGATAAATTGAAAGAATGGAATCAAGCATTAGTTTACTCTATTGATAAAATCAAGGAACATACTGGCCAACGTTTCTTAGATAAATTGCATCATTGGATTGAGGAGGTTACTGATGTCAAAGGACTATAAAATCCTACAGATAGGGATTGATAATTGGGCTCATCATTATGAAATTCCTGAAAATATGGATTGGTATTATTTCTGTCCCAATTCACCGCTAGCTCTTCGCAAAATGATGGAAATGGAAGGGATAACCAGTTTTCAGGCTATCTTAATAGAGGATGGTCAATATTTAGCTGATTTACTGCCTTTTATTCATCATATTGAGCCTTATACTCTTTTTTATGATCAAGATTTTAAGGCGTCCGATTCGGTTATTTTTGATTTGTTAAAGCAGAGGTGTGCTCAGGCTGTAGATTTCTCAGATCCCCAGCAAGTATTAAATGATTTATCAACTTCTCTCTTTGGTGGGGGGTATGGGGATAAATTATTTCCATCAACGATACAAATTCGTTCAAGTTTTCGAGGGACTATTTCTTATCAGGGACTTGATGATGTCAGCTTAGAAGGGGATTTTGGAGATGATTTCCAACAATTGGCTTACTGGCCAGATAATTTTATAGTTTATAAAAACTTGCCTATCGAATTGTGGTTAGAGTTTGAAAAAAAGGGAAACTGTGAATTCCGTTTTGTTATCCGTAAGATATGGGCTGGAGCTGTTGATGATTTTTTTGAAGAAAAAATCTATAATGAAAGTGAATTAAAAAAAGCTATAGTGGTAGATAATGAAGAGATTGATATTTTTTTATCTGTATCAATCGAAGCTCGTGGTTGTGGAAGTTTGAAGCTAGGCAATCTGCACCAACGTTGGAGTCGTAAACAGTTTGGTAAATTTTTCCTCGGTGGAAATATTTTACATGACAAAATTCGTGACGAAATTAACTATTTCTTTCATCCGGGTGATTTCAAACCACCTTTGGCAGTCTACTTTGCTGGATATCGTCCTGCCGAGGGATTTGAAGGATATTTTATGATGAAAAATTTAGGTTGTCCTTTCCTTTTGTTTTCTGATCCTAGATTGGAAGGAGGGGCTTTTTACCTTGGTAGTGAAGAATTAGAGAATAAGATTAAGGAAACCATTCAATATTATTTGGATTATCTTGGTTTG
>ERZ773018.1315-NODE-1315-length-13387-cov-21.863411_pt1 | contig 13387 bp, 8 predicted proteins | sample MGYA00580840_ERZ773018 | MGnify/ENA primary metagenome ERZ773018 (study PRJEB29015, sample SAMEA2738125) | human oral metagenome | biome: human oral; feature: human-associated habitat; material: saliva | place: China | collected 2256 ... | reverse complement strand
TTACAACGTGTGTAGTACTTACAGGTAAATGTAAGAATGTAGCTGTAAAAATAGTAATCGCCGAGTTTAAATCAGCAGCGAACCCATTAATAGTTTCTAGTTTGAAAATCTTGGTACCCATTGTAGAGATAATTTTCCAACCGCCTACAGCAGTACCCATAGCCATTGCAGTAGCACAACAAAGTTTTACCCAAATCGGTACATCTAATGTATCGATGAAACCACCGCTAAGTAAGGTTAATGTGATTATCCCCATCGCTTTTTGTGCATCATTAGAGCCATGAGAAAATGCCATCATAATTGCTGATACAATTTGCATGGATCTAAATCGATCATTTAAAGCAATTGGAGAAAATCTACCGAAAATAAGCAACAATACTTTCATCACAATATAGCCACCAATCATGGCTACAATCGGAGATAAAATAAGAGACAAAAAGATTTTTAAAATCCCCGCCTCATTCAATGCGTCAAATCCTACAGACCAACCCACAGCACCGATGATACCACCAATCAAAGCATGGGATGAGGAACTTGGGATTCCCCAATACCAGGTTAAAAGATTCCATGTGATGGCACCGATAAGGGCTGCAGAAATAATACCACTATCGATAAGGGATGGCGACATTACTATATCACCACCGATAGTCTTTGCAACACCTGTACTAACCATTGCACCCAAAAAATTGAGAGCAGCGGTCATCATAATTGCCTTTTTAGGCTCAATAGCTCGTGTAGAAACGGATGTGGCAATGGCATTTGCCGTATCATGAAAGCCATTGATATAGTCAAAAGCTAATGCTAAAAATACAACTAGCCATACTAAATATTGAGCATCAAGCATACTTCAATACTACCCGGCGGAATGTACCAACCAAATCTTCGCAACCATCGATTACATCCTCCATGGCGCTAAGGATTTCCTTCCATTTGATAATTTCAATAGGATCTGTACACTCAGTAAAGAGTTTAGCCATTTCTTCGTGGTAAATATTATCCGCTTCAGACTCAAGTTTCAATACTTGGTGTACACGGCCTTCTACCTTAACATGGTCCTTTTTAAGGCTACCCATGTAACCGATAGATTTATTGATATGCTTAACGCATTTTACAACGATTTCACTCATGCGGATAGCACCATCACTTGGTTTACCAACGTGGTACATAACCATTTTATCCATAATTTCTTTGATATTATCTAATGTAGTATCCAATTGGTCGATCAAGAGCTGAATATCTTCACGATCCATTGGAGTGATGAATGTTTTGCGCAAACGCTCTACTGTTTCGCTTACTAATTCATCGGCAGCTTTTTCCTTTGTATCAATTTCAAGAAAAGCCTCTTCTTTAGAGATTTCGCCTTTAAACACACGTTCCATCATCTCTGCACTTTCAAATGTAAGAGCAGCATGATTTTCTAAAATACTGAAAAATTTTTCTTCTTTTCCTTTTAATTTAAAAGCCATGAAGATCCTCCTGAAACAGTATTGATTGCTTCTATAATAATATCTTAATTATAGCACACTAACAGTAATTCCTAAACTAATTTACCAATCTCTATATTTTAACCCCTATGCGTATATAGCATATGTGTTATTTCACTATGTGAAGTCTTATTATCTATAGGTACGCTATAAAATATCATCAGAATTTATTACAGAAAATATTATCATAAAATATCACTATAAATATGTTTAAAACAAAAAAGCAGACAGCTGATGTCATCATCAACTATCTGCTTCATATTTTATTAATTTGCTTCCGCTGCTGCTTTAGCCACTTCTGCTGCCTTTTTCAAGTTAGGCACAGATGTTGGACATGTAGCAGGCGTACAAGCACCATTAGGGCCTAAGTCCGCTGCACGGCTCACAAATGTAGTATGTAACATGTGATGTGCTTTATGGCTCATAGGTTTGCCATCGAAGAATTCAGCATATAATTTTTGGATATTAGGATTATCACAAGCTGCTTTCACTTGTACCTCTGCATCACGAGTGTACAAGGACGCAATACGAGCTTCACGAGCTTTGTCAGCCATCGGTAATTTAACACGTGGTTGACCACCACCACCGATACAGCCGCCACGGCAAGCCATTACTTCGATGAAGTCATAATGGATGTTTTCTGCACGCATGCGTTCGATAAACTTACGCAAGTTGCCAGTACCATGTACTGCTGCTACGTGTAATGTTTTATCCCCAATTACTACGTCAGCTTCACGAGCACCATCCATACCGCGAATGGCTTCAAATGGAATCAATGTTTGTGGTGCATCTTCACCAGTTGCCATTTTGTAAGCTGCACGCATAGCAGATTCCATAACGCCACCAGTGTTGCCGAAGATGATACCACCACCAGAAGCTTCACCCATCAATGGATCGAATGCGGAATCTTCAAGTTCATCAAAATTAATTTCTTCTGCGCGCAACCATTTTGCAAGTTCACGTGTCGTAATACAGTAATCTGTATCGCGCATTTCTGGTGCATCCCAGTATTCAGCAGAAGAATTCATTTCTTCGCGACGAATTTCAAATTTCTTAGCTGTACATGGTGTTACTGCAACAGCAACAATTTGTTTCGCATCAAGGCCCATTTTTTCAGCAAAATATGTTTTTTGCGTAGGCGCTTGCATAGCAATTGGACTTTTAGCAGTGGACAAGTTTGGCAAGAATTCTGGATAGAATGTTTCTGCAAACTTAACCCATGCTGGGCAACAAGATGTAAATTGAGGCAATACCGCATCACTGTTGATAACGCGTTCTAACAACTCAGATGCTTCTTCCATGATAGTCATGTCAGCGCCAAAGTTTGTATCGAGGATATAGTCACCACCCAATTTACGAAGGGCTGCAACCATTTTACCTTCTACAAAAGTACCAGCCTCAAGGCCAAATTCTTCACCTAAACCAACACGAACAGCTGGTGCCGTTTGGAAGATAACGATTTTATTAGGGTCAGCAATCGCTGCTTTAACTTCATCAATTTCGCTGCGTTCATTGATGGAATCGAATGGACAGATAGATGCACATTGACCGCAATGAATACAAATAGGATGGTCCCCATTAGTTGTTAAATCATAATAATCAAATACACCCATATCTACAGCACAAGCTTTACGACATAGGGAGCAATTTTTACATTTAGACAAATCTTGAACTAATGCAATATTTCCGTCTTCAATTGGTACACGACGGTCTAAGAATTCATACTTACTCATGAGTTTCCTCCTACTTAGGTAACGTTGTTATCGTTAATCGAAGAAATTATACTATACATTGTATATTTTATCAATAAAAGTACTTGTAATTCCTTTGCATAGCAGGTATTAATAAATCGCATGATACGTGAATTTATAGGCGTTCTTCCAATTCCATCCACCGTTCGGTAAGGGCATCTATTTGGGACTGAGTCTCGTCTCGCTCAGCCATCAAGGCTTGCATTTTTTCATAATCAGTAGCGACTTGGCTTATCATCACATCTAGGCCCTTCACTAAATGCTCCAGTTTTGGCAACTCATCCATAATGCTCGCATACTCTGCCTCTTCCGCTTTATTGAGGCCTTTTTTTGGGGTTTCTTTGAAAGTATCTACTTCACCACTAATTATACCACTATGGTCGCCAAGTGTATTAGAAAGATTAGCTTCATTAAGAATAGAGTCATCGGTATCAGCATCGTCAGCTTCTGCAGGTCTTACAGCTTTGGTACTAGCAGCTGTGCTACTATTTGTCATATAAAATGGACGTTTTCCACCACTACTTTCATCAAGAGCGTCCTTGTAATCAGAATAGGAGCCATGAACGATTTCGATATGACCATCACCGGTGAATACAAATAGTTTGTCTACTACGCGGTCAAGGAAATACCGATCATGACATACGGTAACGATGACACCGCCAAAGGAATCTAGGAAATCCTCTAATACCTCTAATGTAGGGATATCAAGATCATTCGTCGGTTCATCTAGCAATAATACGTTAGGCGCGCTCATAAGCAATTTTAAGAGATATAAGCGACGACGTTCACCACCAGAAAGCTTGCGAATCGGCACACCGTGAAGTTCAGGTGTAAAAAGGAATCGCTCTAAGATTTGCCCAGCGCTCAATGTAGATCCATCACCTAATACCATATAAGAATGGTCTTCACGAATATAATCGAGAACACGCATATCTTCGTCAAACTCTGGCAGCTCTTGTTTGAAGTGAGCAATACGTACCGTCTCACCTTTACCGATAGTGCCACTTGTAGGTTCATAGGTACCATCAAGGATATTCATAAAGGTAGACTTCCCTACGCCATTAGGCCCTACGATACCGATACGGTCATGACGCACCACATGATAAGTAAAGTCCTTAATCATAGGTCGTTCATCAAAGTAAAATTCTAAATGCTCAATATCGAAAATGGTTTTTCCTAAACGGGTCTTTAATGCAATAGGATCCATTTGGTCAGGACGGCGCGTTTTCTCCATATTTTTTAGTTTTTCATAGCGGTCTAAACGAGCCTTTTGTTTTGTAGTTCTCGCCAAGGCACCACGGCGAACCCATTCAATTTCTCGTTTTAAAAACTGGCGACGCTTCTCTTCTGTAGCAGCCTCACGAGCTTCTCTGTCTGCTTTCAAAGCAATGAATTCTTCATAGTTCCCATCGTATTGATACATACGACGATTAGACAGTTCCAAAATGCCATTACATACAGAATCAAGGAAATATCTATCATGGGTGCTGATTAAGAGTCCTCCTTGACGGGCGCTTAAATAAGACTCAAGCCAGTCGATACTATCTTCGTCTAAATGGTTTGTCGGTTCATCTAGTAATAATAAATCGCATGGGTATAGCAACGCTTGACCAAGCGCTAAACGACGCTTTTGACCACCAGATAACAAGGCTACCTTTTGTTCTACATCGGGAAAGCCCAGTTTAGACAAAATGATACGAGCCTCCTGCTCTACTTGCCAACCATCTTGCTGATCCATTTGTTCTAAGGCATTCATATAGTTACGAGACAATTTAGCATCATCTCCACCAGTTTCTTGCATTTGACGGTATTCGCGACTAATGGTTTCAAAGGCTTTTACCATTTGTAATCGAGGATGGTCCCCATCTAGAACGGCCTCTAGCAAGGTGGATTCCGCATCAAAGTCAGGGGTTTGCGCTAAGTAATGGATACTTGCCTTGCCATTGCGCTCAATGGTGCCCTTATCAGCCTCCATTTGGCCTGCCAATATTTTTAAGAACGTAGATTTCCCCGTGCCATTGATTCCCACAAGACCCAGTCGTTTTTCAGTTGTAAATGTAATATTTACATCTTTAAAAAGCAGCCTTGTACCATACGATTTCTCTATATTTTGTAAACTAATAACGTTCATGTTATTCTCCTATTTTGTAATTCTGTTACTTATTATACTACACATTACCATTGACAGTAACATTCGCCCTCAGTAGAATAAACGTAACATATATATTCATGAGGAGGTCCACATGGCGACGGATATGCTTTTAGACTTTTATGAAAGTATTAACTTTGAACTTATCGACATCGATGGGTATGACACATTATTTACTGAGCTTTTAGAAGATGGCACCTATGCAACTGTGTCCGACGACGACGGTCATATGCCAGAGGACTTGGAGACACCAATCGTATTCAATGTATACGATGATAATGACTCCTTCCAGTGGAGTGTTACATTAGATGATTCTTATCAATTAAAAGATCTTTTAGATAGTGCTAAAAGCACAGATGAGTTCTTAGAAACACTACAAAGAATTAGAGAAGAACATATTGAGCAATACCAATAATACAAAAGCGATGACTTTAGGGTCATCGCTTTTCTTTTACTATATCAAAGTTTGATTAGCCAATTACTTCTTCAGCTTGTACTAATTCCGCCTGCTTTTTAGCATCTAAAATTTCAATTAAGCTATTTACAATATTAGCTGCTCCATCTACATGCCATTCACGAGCGCGCTCAGACATTTGTTGTAGTCTTGGAGAATTAATAAGAAGTGCGGTCACAACGTCTTCTAAGTTGTGAATATCACGGGCCCAACGAGCACAGCCCCGTAGCTCTAATAGTTCTGCATTGGCCTCTTCTTGACCGGGGATGGCATTAAAGAATACCATAGGCAAACCAATTGTAACCGCCTCCATACAAGTCAAAGCACCAGGCTTTGTAACGAGTAAGGACGATGATTTCATAAGTTCTGAAATGTTTGTGGTATACCCATATACAATAGTCTTTGTTTTCATGGACTCACTAAGGGTAACTAAGGATTCATAGAGAGACGTATTTTGACCGGCTACTACTGTAATTTCACCGATACCATTAACCTCATCTAAATGTTTAAGTGCCGTTTCGAGGGAGCCCAAACCAAGACCACCACCCATAACGAGTACTTTCACAGGTTCCTCTAAGCTATATTCCTCAATAGCATCACGGAAAAAGGATCGGCGCACAGGGATACCAGACACATGAATACGAGCTTCATCAATACCAGCGGATACCATTTCGGTGACCATAGACTCGGTCGCTACATAGTATGTATCAATTTGTGGATAGAGCCAAAATTGATGGCTACTGAAGTCCGTCATAATCGCTACCAATGGCACATCAATATGACCTTGGCGCTTCAAAATAGACGCAGCCCCACATGGAAATGGATGGGTAAAGACCATCACATCTGGCTGCTCTTGTTGAACAAGCTTGAGCATACGACTTTTAAGGAGATACGATAATGCAGTTTGCAAAATAGTCCCCCGTCGCTCCCCTTTTGATACGCGATAAATCATATCGTATAGCATGGGGAACACGTCGATCATCTTGATATACGTCCCCTTAATTAAATGCTCTACAGACATGGTTTCTGTATCTAAAAAGTCCACATGAGTAATCGATGCGTGTGGCTCTTTTTCTTTCCAATATTCTTCTATGGCTCTTGCGGCCTGCATATGTCCTGTCCCAATAGAGGCGGACACGATGAGAACCTTCCGTGATGTTTCGTTATTCATAGTGCACCCTTTCTCTGTGCATTATACCATAAATAGATAAAAAAAAGAGACCTCGAAAGGTCTCTTTCATATCCTTTAGGGATTATTTTTTGCGTTTTTTAGCTTTTGTAGCGTTAACTTGCTCTTTCAAACCTTTACCAGCTTTGAATGCAGGGGATTTGGAAGCAGCGATTGTGATAGTTTTACCGTTTTGTGGGTTACGGCCTTCACGAGCAGCGCGTTCACGAACTTCGAAAGTACCGAAGCCGATAACTTGTACTTTACCGCCAGCAGCTAATTCTTCAGCAACTGTGTCAAATACAGCTTTTACTGCTTTTTCAGCGTCTTTTTTAGTTAATTCAGTTTTTTGTGCAACACTTGCGATTAATTCTGTTTTGTTCATGACAGAACCTCCTTAAAAATACAATACCTTAGAAGTATGCAAAACCTCTAGGTTACTTTTCCTGCACTTTAGCCTCCTCCCAAAAAGCATCCAGCTCAGCTAATGAAAAGTCTTCCCATGAGCGATCGCTTTGGTTAACACAAGCCTCTACATGTAAAAAACGCTGTCGGAACTTTGTGTTTGTGCGATTTAGTGCATTTTCACCGCTTATTTTATACCATCTGAGTAGATTAATCAAGGAAAAAAGTACATCTCCTGCCTCTTTTTCCATATTTTCTCTATCTTTTTGTGCTATAGCCTCCTTAAATTCACCCATTTCTTCGGAAACTTTCGCCCAAACCGGATCGAGCTCGTCCCAGTCAAAACCTAGCTTTGCGGCCTTTTCCTGAAGCTTATAAGCGGCCACCAAAGCAGGTAAACCTTTGGACACACCATCTAATACAGATTTTTGAAAATTTTTCTTTTCTTTTGCCTTTAATTCATCCCATGAGTATGATTTCTCATCATTCTCAGGGTTAAAAACATGGGGATGACGACGAATCATTTTTTCAGTAACGTCATTTATGACATCTTGTAAGGTAAAATGACCCGCTTCCTCTGCTAATTGACTGTGAAAGACAACTTGCAATAATACATCCCCTAATTCTTCACGAAGATTGGGCATATCTTTATTATCAATGGCATCTACTACTTCATAGGTTTCTTCAATGAAATAGCGTCGTAAGGATTCATGCGTTTGCTTTTGATCCCAAGGGCACCCATTAGGCGCACGTAAGGCTTTTACTACATCCACTAATGGTTGTACAGATACGGGTTCCTTAGTATTGTTCTTCATAGAGCTTTGCTTCCTCCTTATCTCGACGAGCTTGTAAACGCTTACCGATAATTGGGAAATGATACATATCATCCTTCACAACAGCCTTAGTAAGCCACAAAGATAGTCCATACACGAATACGGCCACTACAATAGCGGCAGCTACGGCACCACCATTACCTAACAACTCTACGGTACTCACATAGATAACTTGCGTTGCACCCCCCATAGCCATAGCAGATACGGCAATTTTCAGCAATTCAAGTTTATTAAGGACAGAACCTACATATTTCTTTACAAATATATAGTTTATGAGTGCAGCAATGGCGAAGTTTAAGTTTGTAGCCCACGCAGCACCATTGATACCAAGTTCAACAGTTCCTGTCAATTCATAATCCAAGAATGTTTTCGCTAATAAACCAACGAAAATCGCTACCATAGGGATTACAGTTCGCCCCAAACCTTGCAGAATACCAGCTGTAATTTGTTGCCACCCTAGAAATACAATACTTAGGCTAATAACAGCGATAACAGGCCCTGCATTAGGCGTTGCATAGATCAGCAAGGAAATAGGCGTCGCCAGTACACAAAGGCCAATACAGGCGGGAATCGTGAACATATTGGCAATTTTAATAGCCGTTCCTGCCCGCTGCACAATGCGATTAACATTACCTTGTGCATGAGCTTCAGATACAGCCGGCACTAAACTGGCCGCCAAAGAGGTGGTCAAAATGATAGGTAAACCAATGAGTGACGTGGCCATCCCTGTAAGGTAGCCAAATTGTGTTGTTGCTTCATTGAGGTAATACCCAATATCCATCAAACGCTTCGGCACTATGAATGTATCGATGAGAGATACCATAGGAAGCATGATATTCGCCATAGATACTGGTATAGCAAGACTAAATAATCGTTTCACTACAGCGCTGTTACTTTCACAGATAGCATTTGGATTCTGTTGTGAAAGCATCTGTTCCCGTACCCGTCGCTGACGATAGTAAAAGAAAATTAATACCAGCAAACCTGCTAACACACCTGGGAAGGTGGCAAAGGTAGCACCCCCAGCCGCTAAATGTAAGCCTCTATCGATGAAGTAGTAAGCTAAGCCCACCATAGAGGATACGCGGAAAATTTGTTCAAAGATCTGGCTCGTCCCCGTAGGCACCATGTATTGGAAGCCTTGGAAATAACCTCTAAAGCAACTCAGAATAGTTACTACAAAGATAGCTGGTGATAGCAACTGAATGGCTATGAGTGCTCGTGGATCTGTAATAATCTGAGTCTCTATGAGCCACGGTGCACTGCCATATAAGGCCAAGCTAAATACTAAACCTAAAATAGTAAGTACCTTTAAGGATACGGAAAACACTTGTTGTACGCCCCGCATATCATTATTGGCGAGCTTTTCCGCAATCATAATAGAAATGGCTACTGGAATGCCTGCCGCAGAGATGCTGACGATAATTTGGTAGATTGGATAGGCCATCATATATAAGCCAATACCTTCACCACCGAGAACACGGGCGATAAGAACTTTACTAAACGCACCGATGACCTTCACGATAATACCGGCTAAGGTTAAAATCATGGCGCCCTTTAAAAATCGATTCATAGGCCCTCCTTAGTCGATGACTTGTGGCTCAGTGCCTTCATCACCGCTTCCGTAATGGTCAAAATAGAAACTTTCATACCATTAAGGTCCACATATAATGTGGCTGGCTTGGTATCTGCAAATTTCATTTTTTTCCATAAATCTTCCCGTACAGCCCCCATATCCCAGTCGGCCATTTTGGAGTCATCATGCCAATGGATCGTAAGCTGTTTATCTCTACGGACGATACTTTTAATACCAAGTAGACGTGCTTGCTCTTTAATTTGAGCAATGCGCAATAATCTATCTACCGGATCTGTAGGCGTACCAAAACGATCTATGAGTTCATCTGTCATATCATCAAGTTGTTCTTTCGATTTAATATGTAACAACCGTTGATATACAGAAATCTTACGAGCACTATCTTTAATGTACTCATCATCGATAAAGGCATCTACCTCTAAGTCGATAGCAGGATCAATGGATACCTCTCGCTCTACCTCTTTATTTTGAGCCTTTGCAATCGCTTCTTCAAGCATACTTACGTACATGCCAAAGCCGACAGATGCAATATTGCCATGTTGCTGTGAACCCAATAGATTGCCTGCACCACGAATTTCTAAGTCTCGCATAGCAAGTTTGAAACCAGCACCTAACTCTGTAAACTCTTCAATAGCTTTTAAGCGCTTTTCTGCAGCTTCTGAAAGCATTTTGTCAGGTCGATACATAAAGTATGCATAGGCCCTTCTACGAGAGCGCCCTACGCGACCACGCATTTGATATAGCTGAGATAAACCTAAACGATCCGCATCATAAATGATGATAGTATTGGCGTTCGGAATATCTAAACCTGTTTCGATAATACTTGTAGACAATAATACGTCATAATGACCTTCATAGAAATCGGTCATAATTTCTTCAATTTGACGGCCTGTCATCTGTCCGTGAGCAATAGCATAGCGTAAACCCGGTAATGCTGCTTCTAACAACTCACCCATGTGATTAATAGATGCTACACGGTTATATACAAAGTAAACTTGTCCGCCCCGTGCCAATTCTCTCTTAATCGCATCTGCAACAAGATTCATATCATATTCCACCACATAGGTCTGAACAGGTAATCGTTCTTCTGGTGGCGTATTGATGACGGACATTTCACGAACACCTACGAGGGACATATGTAAGGTCCGTGGAATTGGGGTTGCACTCAAGGTGAGCACGTCAATATTACTAGCCCACTCTTTCCATTTTTCCTTTTGCGCCACCCCAAAGCGTTGCTCCTCATCTACAACGAGCATGCCTAAGTCTTTAAAGACAACCTTTTTATTAAGCAGTGAATGGGTACCGATGAGAACATCAATAGAGCCATTCTCTACACCTTTTAAAACTTGTTTCTTCTCAGCTGTACTGCGGAATCGATTGAGTACATCTACTTTTACACCAAATGGTGAAAAGCGATTTAAGAAGGTTTGGAAATGTTGTTGCGCCAAAACGGTAGTCGGTACGAGCACCGCAACTTGCTTACCACTCATAACAGCTTTAAAGATAGCCCTCATAGCTACTTCAGTTTTACCAAAGCCTACGTCTCCAGCTAGCAAGCGGTCCATAGGAACAGGTCGTTCCATAGATTCTTTAATTTCCGCCGTAGCTTGTAACTGATCTTCCGTCTCTTCGTATGGGAATGCATCTTCAAACTCTTGCTGCCATGGTTGATCTGGCAAGAATGCAAAACCTTCTGTAATTTCTCGTTGTGCATATATTTCAACTAGCTTATCTGCCAAATCATCAATGGATTTTTTTGCCTTTGTAACAACCTTAGCCCAGTCACGGCCACCCATCTTATGAATACGAGGCACATCGCCTTCATTGCCGATGTATTTTTGTAACTGATCTAAATTGTTGGCAGGTAAGAACAGTTTATCTGTTCCTGCATAAGCGATTTCAATATAGTCCCGATGAATACCTTCCGTTTCTATCGTTTTAAGGCCAATATACTTACCGATACCGTGCATACTATGTACAACATAGTCACCAGGGGTTAAATCCGTGAAATAATTGATTTCTTGGCCCTTTTTAGGCTTGTTACGAAGCTTTCGTTTTTGTTGTCCGTAAATATTGCCTTCTACGACCACTACTAAATGGCTATTGGGCAATTCAAAGCCATCGGTCAATAAACCTTGTAATATAACAACCGTATTGGGCTTAGCGGTCCATTCTTCACTATGAATAAAGTCAATATTTTCGCTTTCAAGGGCCCGTTCAATGCCTTCTCGTCGTTGTTGGTTATTTAATACCAACACAACTTGATGATTTAGACGATGCCATTGCTTAATTTCATCGGTTAATAAAGGAATTTGACGCTCAAAGCTCGTCATCGTCTTCCCTTGAATACCAATAGGGTTAAATCCAGTAAGACCAATAGAGCGTTGTTGCATAAATGTAAAAGCCACTTGAGTTGTAGCGTCTACAGTGCGCTGCAATTCGCTCCAGTCACAATGATTTTTACGATGTGTAGGATCTTCCTTGAGGAACTTCTTTAACGCTTCTTGAATACGTCCTGGCTCATCGTAAATGAGGAGACCATCCTTTACATACGATAATAAGGTACTCTCTGCATCACTTTTACCAAGGAAGAAAGGTGTCACCGTATACGAATCAATTTGTTCAATAGACCGTTGATTCTCTACAGAGAAAAACCGCAAGGTATCGATTTCATCACCAAAGAATTCTATACGTATAGGATTGTCGCTATTAACAGGATAGATATCTAAAATGTCGCCGCGCACAGCAAAATGACCACGTTGTTCCACCTGGTCTACCCGTTCATATCCAATTGTTACGAGCTGTTCAAGAACTGTGTCACGTTCAATAGTATCATTCAATGCAAAATGCAATGATTGCCCCTTTAAATACTGAGGAGATACAACGTATTGTGTAACCTCCTCTGCATTAGCAATGACCACAGCTGGCTCCTGCCATGCAAGAAGGGCTAATGCCCGCATTTGGGCCCCTTGGTCTTCAAGGCTACGAGCCACAGTCGTAAAGTCTACATGATCTGTGATAGGAAATGATAGGACTGGAACATTAGGCATGAAAAAAGCTAAGTCCCGTTCCCACATCTCTTTATGGTCCTTATCATGGACTACGATAACAACAGACTTTGTAAGTCCTGTAGTAAATGCTTGGTTTAAGAGGAAACTCTTTTGAGAACCACTAAGACCATATATAACTGACTTTCCTTTCCGCTGAAATGCGTTTAGCCCATCCACAAAGGATGGGTTCTGTGAAAGCAGCTTAGTTAATGTATTATCCATACTGCACCATATAGTATTACTATGATTGTATTAATTAAATGATTATATTAATTAAATAGTTCTAACTCATTTATTATAACATATAACCTAGCAGTTAAGCTTCTAGACCGCTTTATATATACTAGTAAAAAAGCCATAACAGCTATATTTATAGTTAATTGTGTCCCTTTCAAACACCTAATTTTTAGGCAAAAAAAAATAGCACCTTTAAAGGTGCAATAAAGTTGGTGCGGGAGAAGGGACTTGAACCCCCACGCCGTAAGGCGCCAGATCCTAA
>ERZ773018.1310-NODE-1310-length-13415-cov-5.352919_pt1 | contig 13415 bp, 7 predicted proteins | sample MGYA00580840_ERZ773018 | MGnify/ENA primary metagenome ERZ773018 (study PRJEB29015, sample SAMEA2738125) | human oral metagenome | biome: human oral; feature: human-associated habitat; material: saliva | place: China | collected 2256 ... | reverse complement strand
TAGATGCCCTTTTGGAGTGTTACTAACGCCCTTTTGAAGTCCAATTAAGCACCTTTTCTTTCACATCTATATAACCAACTGATTTTCTGTTAGTTGCAAACTTGCTTTTTACACGTGTTTTTATCTTTATTTATAGATGTTTTATTCGAAATTATGTAATGATTTTTCAGAGCCTTATCTACATTTTTTGAAATATTAAAATGAAAAAAGGTAGCAGCGTTGGAAGATGATAATAGAATAGACAATTGACAGTCTTGACTATATTTTTGTTTAATGAATAACCTCGGTTATTCCGTTAAAGCTATACGAAAAGCATCCACGCATTTAACGAAAGAACCACAAAAAAGACTGAAATCCGAGAGAGGATCTCAGCCCTTAACTTTTATATCTGAAAAAGGTTTACCAGACATCAATAGTTGGTAAGTTTATATTTCACTTTTTAAACTATTTGTGTCAACTTACACAAAAGACTTTTAATAAAGATTTACGTAAACAAATAGGCGGTATACCTACGTAAACACGTGATACACCGCCTAATATACTATATTTCTAAGAAATTACTTCATTTCTTCAACCGCTGCTTGTGCCGCCGCAAGTCTTGCGATAGGCACGCGGAATGGAGAGCAGCTCACGTAGTTAAGACCTACACGATGGCAGAACTTAACAGAACTTGGCTCACCGCCATGCTCACCACAGATACCACACTTGAGGTTCTTGCGAGTCTTGCGGCCCTTCTCAACACCCATTTGAATTAACTGACCAACACCCTTCTGGTCGAGAACCTGGAATGGGTCAACATCGAGAATCTTCTTCTCTAAGTAGCTTGGCAAGAAGCTTGCTATATCGTCACGGCTATAACCGAAGGTCATCTGAGTCAAGTCATTTGTACCGAAGCTGAAGTACTCAGCCTTCTGTGCAATAACGTCAGCAGTCAAAGCAGCACGAGGAATCTCAATCATAGTACCTACCTTGAACTCAACCTCAACGCCTTCCTTCTTGAAGAGTTTGTTAGCAGTCTTGCGAATGATGCTCTCCTGAATGTCAAGCTCATTAACAATACCTACCAATGGTACCATAATCTCTGGCTTAGGATTAAAGCCTTCCTTCTTCAACTGAACAGCAGCACCGAGGATAGCCTTAGTCTGCATAGCAGTAATCTCTGGGAATGTGTTACCCAAACGGCAACCACGAAGGCCCAACATTGGGTTGCTCTCAGAAAGTGCGCTTACACGGCTCTGGATAAAGTGAACACTTACACCCATTTCCTCAGCCATTACCTCCTGACCCTTAAGATCATGTGGAACAAACTCATGCAAAGGAGGATCGAGCAGACGGATGTTAACTGGCATACCGTCCATACACTTCAAGATACCATAGAAATCCTGCTTCTGATAAGGCAAGAGCTTATCAAGAGCCTTCTCACGCTCCTCTGTGCTGTTTGCGAGAATCATCTCACGCATAGCCTTAATCTTCTCGTTCTCAAAGAACATGTGCTCTGTACGACAAAGACCAATACCAACAGCACCAAAGTTACTTGCTACCTCTGCATCGTGTGGAGTATCTGCGTTGGTACGAACAACCAACTTACTATACTTCTTACAAAGATCCATCAGCTCAGCGAAGTCACCTGTCACCTCAGCAGGGCGAGTCTTCACCTCACCAAGATAAACTTCACCTGTTGAACCATTCAATGAGATATAGTCACCCTCACGGATAATTGTTCCGTCAATCTCTAAAGTACGTGCCTTGTAGTCGATCATGATAGCACCAGCACCACTGACACAACACTTACCCATACCACGTGCCACAACGGCTGCGTGTGAAGTCATACCGCCACGAGCTGTCAAGATACCCTCAGCAGCAGACATACCTGCGAGGTCCTCTGGAGATGTTTCAATACGAACCATGATAACCTGACGGCCATCCTCATGCCACTTTGTAGCGTCATCAGCAAAGAATACTACCTGACCGCTTGCAGCACCAGGAGAAGCTGGCAAACCACGTGTTAAGACATGAGCCTGTGCCAATGCTTCCTTATCAAATACTGGGTGGAGAAGTTCATCGAGCTTGTTTGGCTCACAACGCATAAGCGCTGTCTTCTCATCAATCTCACCCTCGTGGAGCAGGTCCATAGCAATCTTAACCATTGCAGTACCTGTACGCTTACCATTACGAGTCTGGAGGAACCAAAGCTTACCTTCCTGTACAGTGAACTCCATATCCTGCATATCATGGTAGTGCTTCTCTAACTTATCCTGTACTGCATAAAGCTGCTTGTACAACTCTGGCATAGCCTCTTCCATTGAAGGATACTTAGTAGCACGAGTCTCCTCATCAATATTCTGCTGTGCAGCCCAACGAAGTGAACCCTCCTTTGTAATCTGCTGTGGTGTACGGATACCTGCAACAACGTCCTCACCCTGCGCATTGATAAGGTACTCACCATTGAAGAGGTTCTCACCAGTACCAGCATCACGAGAGAAGCAAACACCAGTTGCAGATGACTCGCCCATGTTACCAAATACCATTGCCTGAACGGTTACTGCTGTACCCCACTCCTGTGGAATACCTTCCATCTTACGATAGAGGATAGCACGCTCGTTCATCCATGAATCGAACACAGCACAAATAGCACCCCACAATTGTTCCATTGGATCATCTGGGAAGTCCTTACCTGTCTGCTCCTTGATAGCCTTCTTGAAAAGAGCTACAAGCTGCTTCAAATCTTCAACAGTCATCTCGCTGTCGAGCTTAATGCCACGCTCAGCCTTAACCTGCTGAATAATTGCCTCAAATGGATCAATGTCTTCCTTGTTTACAGGCTTCATACCCAAAACAACATCACCGTACATCTGTACAAAACGACGGTAGCTATCATAAGCAAAACGCTCGTTACCCGTCTTTTCAATTAATCCTGCAACCACAGCATCATTAAGACCAAGATTGAGAATAGTATCCATCATACCTGGCATTGAAGCACGTGCACCAGAACGTACACTCATCAGGAGAGGATTAGCTGGATCACCGAAGGTTGAATTCATCAAGCTTTCTACGTGCTTAACGCTATTCTCTACTTCTGCCTTCAGCAAGCCTACTACAGTCTCTTTACCTTTCTCATAATACTCAGTACATACATCAGTGGTAATTGTAAAGCCTGGAGGAACAGGAACACCGATAAGATTCATCTCAGCCAGATTGGCACCCTTGCCACCAAGGAGATTTCTCATGTCGGCCTTACCTTCAGCCGTACCATTACCAAAGGTATAAACTCTCTTTTCGCTCATAAGTTAAAAATGATAATGAATTTTAGTTATTTTCTATAGTGCAAATATACCAATAAATAGGCAAAGTAGCAAACTTTTCTATAAAAATTGCTATCCTCACCTTACATTTTCACTTTGTTGGCGAACACAGACCTGATAAAAACTATCAAGCAGACTGCAAACGGGAAAAAATTAGTAACTTTGCACCGAAATACAAAACAGATTATGAGTAGAAAAAGAAAGCCATTACCCATTCTGGAGAATGTCACAATAGAAGCTGTGGCTGCCGAAGGTAAATGTGTTGCACACGTTGACGATAAAGTTATCTTTGTTCCTTTTGTTGTACCAGGGGATGTAGTTGATCTTCAGGTACGCAAGAAGAAGCGTAGTTATTGCGAGGCTACAGTTATCCGTTTTATCAGCAAAAGTACTGTACGTCAGGAGCCTATGTGCGAACACTTTGGCATCTGCGGTGGATGTAAGTGGCAAAACCTTCCTTACGATGAGCAACTGAAAGCAAAGCAGCAGCAGGTATATGACCAACTCAGCCGTATTGGAAAGGTGGAACTTCCTGAGTTTCGCCCAATTATGGGTTCGGTACACACCAGAGAATACCGAAATAAACTCGAATTCGGCTGTGCTAATAAGCGTTGGTATACAGAAGAGGAGTTAAAGGCTCTTCCAGAAGGTGTTGGTTTGGCAGAAGGAGCAATTGGCTTCCATATTACAGGAGCCTTCGACAAGGTATATCCTATTGAGAAATGCTGGTTGATGGATGACCTTTGCAACGAGATTCGCAAAGATATTCGTGACTATGCACTCAGCACTGGCATGAAGTTCTACGATATCCGTGCACAGCATGGCTTATTACGTCATATTATGGTGCGCAACTCTAACACTGGCGAATGGATGGTACTTGTACAATTCCATTATGACGAGGAGGGAGACGACGAGCGTGCAAAGGCTTTGATGCAGCATATTGCAGACCGATTCCCACAAATCACTTCGCTCTTCTACGTTGACAATCAGAAAGGTAACGATACTTTTAACGACCTTGAACTTACACTTTTCAAAGGTAATGATCATATCTTTGAGACGATGGAAGACTTGAGGTTCAAGGTAGGTCCAAAGAGTTTTTATCAGACCAATACTGAACAGGCATATCATCTCTATTCTGTTGCACGAGAATTTGCAAACCTTACAGGCAACGAACTCGTATATGACCTCTACACTGGTACAGGAACTATTGCTAACTTCGTAGCTAAGAAGGCACAGAAAGTCATTGGTATTGAATACGTTCCAGAGGCGATAGAAGATGCAAAAGTAAACTCTGAGGTTAACAAGATTGATAATACACTCTTCTATGCAGGCGACATGAAAGATATTCTGACAGAAGACTTTATCAGCGAACATGGCCGCCCAGATGTTATCATCACCGATCCTCCACGTGCAGGTATGCACCCAGACGTTGTAAACGTTATCCTTGGCGCAAGTCCAAAGCGAATCGTTTATGTCAGTTGTAATCCTGCAACACAGGCACGCGACCTTGCTTTACTTGACGTTGATTATAAGGTTTCTGCTGTTCAACCAGTAGACATGTTCCCACATACTCCGCACGTTGAAAACGTTGTCTTATTGGAGAAACGATAAAAACTAATTAACTATATTTTTTAAGATTGCCTGCTATACCAGCCCAAAGGATTATCCTTCCCTACGACTGATATAGTAGGCAATTCCACCTTATATATATATAGACAGTCCATATCACCAGCTATTACCAAGAAAAAGACATGCATAATATTTTGTTATTATTTAATAAAATACTATCTTTGCATCGTTAACAGCCGAGTTATCAACCTAAAAATATTATCATTACCTAAATTCATAAAGTTATGAGAAAAACAATTATCCTATCAGCAATGATGCTATGCTCACTCCTCGGCAAAGCACAAGAAGCACAGGAAGTACCCAAGTGGATTAATAACGTAAAACTGTCTGGCTTCGGTATTGCTCAGTACCAATACAATGGTATGAACAACAATAAGTCAAACACGTTCAACCTCCGCTTAGGTCGTGTTTCACTTGATGGCCGTATTCTTAATGACTGGGCTTGGAAAGCACAGCTACAATTCAATGGTAACACATCGACACTGGGCGCATCACCACGTTTACTTGACCTCTTCATTGAATGGCAGAAGTATGATTTTCTCCGTATTAAGGCAGGTCAGTTCAAGAACCCATTTACCTTTGACAATCCTATCCACCCTATCGACCAAGGCTTTATGAGTGTAGCTCAAAGTGTTCTGAAGTTGGCAAGCTTCTCTGATCGAGCAGGTGCACACCCTTCTAATGGCCGTGATATCGGTGTACAGATACAAGGTGATTTCCTAAAAACCAATGCAGGTAGAAATCTTGTTCACTATCAAGTAGGTGTATTTAATGGTCAGGGTATCAACGTAAGAGATGCTGACCAACAGAAGAATATCATTGGTGGTATTTGGATTATGCCTGTAGAAGGTATGCGCTTAGGCTGGTTTGGATGGACTGGTTCTTATGCACGTAAGGGTTCATGGCTTGATGACGCTGGTGCAACTATAAATGGTGTTCGTAGCTTACAACAGCGTCGCTATGCCGTATCAGCAGAGTACAAAGTAAAAGACTGGACAATTCGTTCTGAGTATGTTCATTCAACAGGTTACGCCTTTGCAAAGTCACTTAGCAACACAGACGCAGCTGCTGCAGCCGACTGTAATCTCAGCGCAGATGGCGACAAGGCTCAAGGTGTTTATGCACTCGTGATTGCGCCTATTATTCCTAATAAGCTACACGCAAAGGCACGCTACGATATGTATCAGCCATCTGATGGTGCAGCAAAACAGCGTACACAGTACGACATAGGCCTTGATTATGAATTCACCAAAACCCTTGCATTAAGTGGTATTTATTCTCATGTTCACGATCGCTCAATGAATGGTCCTAACGGAAAACCAAACTACTCAATGTTTGACTTAGAATTAAGTTTCCGATTCTAAAATAAATTAATTTTTAAAAAAATCACGGATACATTGGGTTGTATCCGTGATTTTTTGTATCTTTGCCACAACTAATGTAAATATATATTAACAAACGGAGGTTTTACACCATTCACGGAAAGACCTCCTCGTACAAACTCTAAAACATGACAAGACATCAGCACATCGACTATCAGACTGGAGGAATTAAACCTCCTTCTTCATCGGCAGCACGCCGCCGTAAGGTATTAAACAAGGTAATGAAGATTGTAATGACATTCTTCGCCTTAGCAGTTGTAGGATTGGCTTATTGGTTGTATAACAACTAAGGCTATTTAACTCTTAACGAACTAAAGTACAAGATTTCACATCTTATTCGGCTACATATAGCTGAATAAGTATGAGTTTGCAAGTAAATTACAAGCTCACAACGCTACGGAAATGTTATTGCATAATACTACCGCTTGGTAAACATTTCTCACATTAGATTGTCATTAGTATATTACTATAAGTATGATTAATGACAGTCAAAAGTCTTTTATCCCCTTTTTAATAAAATTCTGTAGCCCAGCACATGTGGTGCTAAGGGTTAACACCACTCGTGCTAAGGGCAAACACCATTCGTGCTATAGATTAACACATTGCAAAACAAGAGTTAATTTCACCTCATATACCCTTGTTGTAAACAATTGTTTGATTGCAAACACTATCTATCCTTATGGACTATATGAAGGTGATAATGCGATCCATCATAATCTATTCGCATCATTCTGTCATGGAGTTCTTCCCAAGCAGACAAACCCAAGGCAACATGCCCCATTGTACGCCTTAGATTTATTTCCACAACTGGGTGAAGCATAAAGGCCTCATCAGCAGCTACAATCATCATATCAACACCTAACGCACCAGTATAAACTCCTCTCAACTTTACAGTAAGCAACTGTTCTAAGGTTGATATCACCTTAATCAATAATTCATTCGATATATAGGTTGACAAAATTGATTGCTTCTCTTCCTCGTCAGCAAGACTATTACCGATATACGCTCCATTAACAGTATGAAAGACTGATAGGCCTGCATAGTGAACTCCTTCATTATCAGAATAAAATTCCACACCAAAGTCCTTCACCTTATTATAATAAGGTTCTATCATAATACCGCCTTGCGTCTTTATTACATTCTTAGACCAATTAGCTAAAGCAGCATCCAAAACAGTATCAATATAGCGCACTCCTCGCCCACTACTACTCCAAGGAGCCTTAATAACAACCTTTCCTTTTTCTTTAAGAATATTTTCTAAATCAGAAAGGCTATCAACATAGAAAGCCTTACCCAGCAGTATTGGATGATTAAGACACCCCTGTAACTCCTGTAAAACATCAGAAGAAAACTGACGATTACTAAGTTTACGAATGTCAGCAAGCACCTCATCATCAGGCAGTACCGAACCACTAACACCCATCTGCTCCAACTGAAACTTAACAGAAGAGTCCCACCCCCACGGCAAGACTTTATCTATCTGTTCTGACAGACGCTCTACATCATCCTTATTAACAAAATGCACCTGCTTGCCATAACGTTGAAGCCGGAGCGCATGCTGCTGAGCAGAATTCACGTTTTCTACAAGCACAAAGTCGCCTTCCTCTGCCCAGAGGACTGGCAGATAATCTAAATCATGCCGCAACTGCCTACCTGCGTGTGGAGCTGTAAAGTACTTGTTATCATAAGCTAATGCTATATCGTGTTCGGGGTTAAATACGTGTAATGTCATTGAATTCTTTTGTTAATGCTGTGCAAAGGTACATCAAACCAAATGTAACACAAAATAAAAACAAAAAAATCATTTTTTGCTATCTATAGTTTGCAAATTAGAGAAAAAAACAGTAACTTTGCATTTGCATAACATTATATAACGAGAACAAGATGGACGCATTCTTTCGCACGCATACTTACTTGGTGGAGCATGTAAATGCCCCAGTGCGTCGTCGTCTCATGGATGAAATTAATTGGGACGACCGGCTCATCGGCATCAAGGGTACGCGAGGCGTAGGCAAAACGACCTTCCTCCTACAATATGCCAAAGAGCGTTATGGCTCTACTGATCGCCAATGCCTTTATGTAAACATGAATAACTTTTACTTCCAAGGCAGAGGTATAGCAGACTTCGCAGGCGAGTTTTATCGCCACGGTGGAAAAGTCTTGCTGATTGACCAAGTATTTAAACAGCCAGACTGGAGTCATGAGCTTCGTCAATGTTATGACAATTATCCAGAGCTGAAGATTGTCTTCACTGGTTCAAGCGTCATGAGACTGAAAGAAGAAAATCCCGAACTTAATGGCATTGTTAAGAGCTATAACCTTCGAGGCTTCTCTTTCCGTGAGTACTTGAACTTACAAACCAACCAACAGTTTGAGCCTTACACACTAAAGGATATCATAAACAACCATGAGGAGATTACAAGAGAGATCCTCTCAAAGGTAAGTCCGATGAAGTTCTTTGCGAACTATATTCATCACGGCTTTTACCCTTTCTTCTTAGAGCATCGCAACTTCTCTGAGAATCTACTGAAGACGATGAACATGATGACTGAGGTAGATATCCTTCTCATCAAGCAAATTGACTTGAAATATCTGACCAAGATTAAAAAGTTATTTTACCTTCTTGCCTTGGAAGGTCCTAAGGCTCCAAACATCAGCAACCTTGCTAAAGATATCAATACCAGCCGTGCTACGGTAATGAATTATATCAAAAATCTTGCTGATGCACGACTTATCAACCTTGTTTATCCTGTTGGGCAGGAGTTTCCAAAGAAACCTGCAAAGGTTATGTTGCAAAACTCAAACTTGATATATGCCATCTATCCTATCCAACTTGATGAACAGCAGCTTATGGAGACATTCTTTGTAAATGCGTTACAAGAAGTATGCTCGGTAAATGAAGGTAATAAACAAGGTACATATATTATCAATCAAAAAGAAAAGTTTAAGGTATGTGATACTGGAAAGGCTAAAAAACGTTTTAGCAGTGACACAACCTATACTATATACAACACCGAAGTGGGTAAAGACAATCAAGTACCACTTTGGCTAATGGGTTTCCTTTATTAGGCAAGACCAAAAACATTATAAAATATTCATTTAATAAATTTCAAAATGGCTAAAGAAAAGAAGTTTATCACTTGTGATGGTAACGAGGCCGCTGCTCACGTGAGCTACATGTTCTCTGAGGTAGCAGCTATCTATCCTATCACTCCATCATCTCCAATGGCTGAGCACGTAGACGAGTGGTCAGCACGCGGACGTAAGAACCTTTGGGGTCAGACTGTAAGCGTTCAGGAGATGCAGTCAGAGGGTGGCGCAGCAGGTGCCGTACATGGTTCACTGCAGTCTGGTGCTCTCACGACAACCTTCACCGCATCACAGGGTCTTCTCTTGATGATTCCTAACATGTACAAGATCGCTGGTGAACTTTTGCCATGTGTATTCAACGTTTCAGCACGTACACTCGCAAGTCACGCTCTTTGTATCTTCGGTGACCACCAGGACGTAATGGCTTGCCGTCAGACAGGCTTCGCTATGTTCTGTTCAGGTTCTGTTCAGGAGGTTATGGACCTCTCTGCAGTTCCTCACCTTGCTACATTGAAGACATCAGTACCATTCATCAACTTCTTCGACGGTTTCCGTACATCACACGAGTATCATAAGATTGAGTGTATCGATGCAGAGGATATTCGCCCATTAGTTGACGAGGAGGATATCAAGCGTTTCCGTGACCGTGCTATGTCACCAGAGCGTCCAGTTGTACGTGGTACAGCTGAGAACCCTGAGACATTCTTCACACATCGTGAGGCATCTAACAGTGCATACGAGAATGTAGCAGAGGTTGTTGAGCACTATCTCGGCGAAGTATCAAAGATTACTGGTCGTGAGTATCATCTCTTCGATTACTATGGTGCTAAGGATGCAGAGAACATCATCATCTTGATGGGTTCAGCTACTGAGGCTGCTCGTGAGGCTATCGACTACTTGATGTCTCAGGGTAAGAAGGTTGGTATGGTTGCCGTACACCTTTATCGTCCATTCTCTGTTAAGCACTTGCTCGCTGCAGTTCCAAAGTCTGTTAAGCGCATCGCTGTTCTTGACCGTACTAAGGAGCCAGGTGCAGAGGGTGAGCCATTGTACCTCGACGTTAAGAGTGCATTCTATGATGTTGAGAACAAGCCATTGATCGTTGGTGGTCGTTATGGTCTCGGTTCTTCAGATACAACACCAGCTAAGATTATCGCTGTTTATGACAACCTTGAGTTGCCAGAGCCAAAGAACCACTTCACAGTAGGTATCGTTGATGACGTTACCTTCACTTCTCTCCCAGAGGTTGAGGAGATTCCATTGGGTGGTGAAAGTACTTACGAGGCTAAGTTCTACGGTCTTGGTGCTGACGGTACCGTTGGTGCTAACAAGAACTCAGTAAAGATTATCGGTGACAACACCAATAAATACTGTCAGGCTTACTTCTCATACGACTCTAAGAAGTCTGGTGGTTTCACATGTTCTCACCTCCGTTTCGGTGATAATCCAATCCGTTCTACTTATCAGGTAAATACTCCAAACTTCGTTGCTTGCCACGTTCAGGCTTACTTGAACATGTACGACGTTACACGTGGTTTGCGTAAGAACGGTACATTCTTGTTGAACACAATCTTTGATGGTGAGGAGCTTGTACACTTCATTCCTAATAAGGTAAAGCGCTACTTCGCTAAGAACAATATCAGCGTTTACTATATCAACGCTACTAAGATTGCACAGGAGATTGGCCTTGGTAACCGTACCAACACTATCCTCCAGTCTGCATTCTTCCGTATTACTGAGGTAATTCCTCTCGACCTTGCAGTTGACCAGATGAAGAAGTTCATCGTTAAGAGTTACAGTAAGAAGGGTCAGGACGTAGTAGATAAGAACTTTGCTGCTGTTGACCGTGGTAACGAGTACAAGCAGTTGGCTGTTGATCCAGCTTGGGCTGACCTCTCTGATGACGACGCTAAGGCAGACGATGCACCAGCATTCGTTAAGGAGCTTGTTCGTCCAATGAACGCACAGGCAGGTGACCTCTTGAAGGTTTCTGACTTCGTTAATCATGGTACTGTTGACGGTACTTGGTCAGTAGGTACAGCAGCTTTCGACAAGCGCGGTGTTGCTACCTTCGTTCCAAAGTGGGATGCAGAGAACTGTATCCAGTGTAACAAGTGTTCATACGTTTGTCCTCATGCTTGTATCCGTCCATTCGTATTGGATGAGGCAGAGAAGGCTAACTTCAACGAGGAGACTCTCGACATCATCGCTCCAAAGCAGCTCAAGGGAATGCAGTTCCGTATTGAGGTATCAGTTCTCGACTGTACAGGTTGTAGCAACTGTGCTGATGTTTGTCCAGGTAAGAAGGGTAACAAGGCTCTCTCTATGACACAGTTCGTTGCTGGCGAGGAAGAGGCTACCCATCGCGCAGCTAACTGGGATTACCTCGTTAAGAACGTTAAGACTAAGCAGCATCTCGTTGATATCAAGTCTAACGCTAAGAACTCTCAGTTCGCTCAGCCATTGTTCGAGTTCTCTGGTGCTTGTGCTGGTTGTGGTGAGACTCCATACGTTAAGCTCGTTTCACAACTCTTCGGTGATCGTGAGATGATTGCAAACGCTACTGGTTGTTCTTCAATTTACTCAGCTTCAGTACCATCAACTCCTTACACAACTAACGAGGATGGTCATGGTCCTGCATTCAATAACTCACTGTTCGAGGACTTCTGTGAGTTTGGTATGGGTATGGCTATGGGTAACAAGAAGATGCGCGAGCGTATCGCTGTGCTTCTTAACGATTCTATGGCTAACGATCATACACCTGCTGAGTTCAAGGAGGCTGCACAGGAGTGGCTCGACAACATGGAGGATGCTGATGCATCAAAGGTTGCTGCTGCTAAGTTGAAGCCATTGATCGCTGCTGGTGCAGAGAAGGGTTGCCCTGTATGCGCAGAGCTGAAGACTCTCGACCACTATCTCGTTAAGCGTAGCCAGTGGATTATCGGTGGTGACGGCGCTTCATACGATATCGGTTATGGTGGTCTCGACCACGTTATCGCTTCTGGTGAGGATGTTAACATCTTGGTTCTCGATACTGAGGTTTACTCTAACACTGGTGGTCAGAGTTCTAAGTCTACTCCACTCGGTGCTATTGCTCAGTTCGCAGCTAAGGGTAAGCGTATTCGTAAGAAGGATCTCGGTCTGATGGCAACTACATACGGTTATGTATACGTAGCTCAGATTGCTATGGGTGCTGACAATGCACAGACATTGAAGGCTATCCGTGAGGCTGAGGCTTATCCTGGTCCATCACTCATCATCGCTTACTCTCCATGTATCAACCATGGTTTGAAGGTTAAGGGCGGTATGGGTCGTAGCCAGGCTCAGGAGGCAAGTGCTGTTGCTTGTGGTTACTGGCACCTTTGGCGTTACAACCCACTGTTGGCTGAAGAGGGTAAGAACCCATTCTCACTCGATTCTAAGGAACCAGAATGGGATAAGTTCCAAGACTTCCTTCACAGTGAGGTTCGTTTCCTCTCTGTCCTCAAGGCTTATCCAAATGAGGGCGAGGAACTCTTCAAGGCTTGTGAGGATATGGCTAAGCTTCGTTACAAGAGCTATGTTCGCAAGACTCAGGAGGACTGGAGTGAGGAGGCATAATCGCCTAATCCACAGATTAAAAAGATATAGTTAAAACACTATATAACATACGCAAAGAGGCTTCTCCATCATGGAGGAGCCTCTTTTTTGATACCTATTCGTGCAACTTGCTAAACTTTATTATATATGTATTAGCACCATACACCCATCAGTATAACAACCTTAATGCCACTCTTTCAATACCATTAACCAATGTATCACTATCCAACACATGTCGTGCTGAGGCTTAGCACTAATGGTGCTAATGGTGAACACCATTGGTGCGGAGTAATAAACACATTGCAATATACTACCGAAGTAAATTCAACTTATTATTAAGAACAAGCTATACTACTAAAAACAAACTCAATCAATGTCCTAAGTACATCGTATTCAGAAGCGAGTATAACATTGTGGTTTATATAAAATAAGG
>ERZ773018.1307-NODE-1307-length-13431-cov-38.810855_pt1 | contig 13431 bp, 10 predicted proteins | sample MGYA00580840_ERZ773018 | MGnify/ENA primary metagenome ERZ773018 (study PRJEB29015, sample SAMEA2738125) | human oral metagenome | biome: human oral; feature: human-associated habitat; material: saliva | place: China | collected 2256 ... | reverse complement strand
AGATAGCTTGAGTCCACTCAAGGTTGTTTGTGTTAAATCCACCAACTGCATAACCATTGTCACGAGCTGCTTGGACAAATTTTTCTGCTGAAACGATTGCCATTAGTCATAGGCCTCCTATATATTTTTGTGGGGCTAATCCCACTTACATTGTTTATTTTATCACTTTTTAGATGAAATTGCTAGTTTTTCCTGTGTCTTTAAGCGCTTTCTTACGATAAATGAGGAGGAACCCTCTCCCTCCTAAGACTTCCACCCTTTTCAAAAAGCAAAAAAAGGGAGCCCAAGCCCCCTTTCAATCCTTCTCTTTAAAATTTTTTAAAGAGAGCAGAAAGACAATCCCGCAAATCACAAGGAGTCCTCCTGCGACCCATTGAGAATAGAAATAAGCAGCAAATAACTGACTGTCGGTAAACATTTTCCCAAGGAGCCCGTTTACCAATTCCTCAAGAAATGGAATATTCTCACACACCGCAAGGATTGTCGTAAGAAAAAGAATAAATCCCGCCAACAGAAATAGATTGGGAATCCACTTTTTGATTCTTTTTTCATCTCTGAGCAGATACTTAGAAGCAATCGCAACTAGAAAGACAAGGACATTCCATAGATTTAAGGCAATATAAAATCTTATAGTATATTTATAGGCACCCATCCCCATCGCTAAAATCAGGACAGGACCGAAAACATTAATGGCACTTCCCAATAGTGCAAAGAGGCCATCGACCAAAATCAGATACTTCTTCTTCATGTTCTCACCTCATCTCTCACCTATTCTACCATAAAGAAATTTGAAAACAAAAAAAGATAGCCAAAGCTATCTTGATCCGATGCGGAGAGAGGGACTTGAACCCTCACGACCTAAAGCGGTCACAGGATCCTTAGTCCTGCGCGTCTGCCAATTCCGCCATCCCCGCGATTGAGTACCTTACTAGTATATCAATCATCTACTTTTTTGTCAAGATTTTTTTCAAACTTTTTCAGAGTTTGTCATTTTTTCACAAAAAGGGATCAGGTTTCTCTACCTGATCCCTTGATTTTTATTTGCTATCGTGATTTTCAACTGCCGCTGTGATAAAGGCTGTGTAAAGTCCTTCTGGGCGGTTTGGACGGCTTGACAATTCTGGGTGGTATTGGCAAGCAACAAAGAATTTGTTTTCTGGGATTTCAACGATTTCGACCAAACGGTTGTCTGGTGAAACGCCTGAGAAGACAAAACCTGCTTCTTCGAACTGTTCACGGAAAGCATTGTTAAACTCATAACGGTGACGGTGGCGACGTTGCACCACTTCTTGATTGTCATAGGCAGCAGCTGCTTTTGATCCTCGTTTGAGTTTAGAAGGGTAAAGACCGAGACGGAGCGTTCCTCCCATGTCTTCCACATCGATCTGGTCTCGCATGATATCGATAATCGGATACTTGGTTTCTGAATCCAATTCGGATGAATTAGCCCCTTCCAAGCCTAAAACGTGACGGGCAAATTCGATACAGGTTAACTGCATACCCAAGCAGACACCCAACATTGGGACGTCCTGTTCACGCGCATACTTAATAGCTTGAATTTTTCCTTCTGTCCCCCGTTGACCAAAACCACCTGGGACGATGATTCCATCAGCATCTCCAAGGAGTTCTGCCACATTTTCAGCTGTCACATCATTGGCATTGACCCAATTAATCTTGACTTCAGCATCATTCGCATAACCTGAGTGCTTCAAGGCCTCAACGACAGAAATGTAGGCATCTTGCAATTCCACGTATTTTCCAACTAAGGAAATCTTGACCTGCTTCTTGAGGTTCATGACCCTATCAACCATTGCAGACCATTCTGTCATATCTGCTGCAGGAACATTCAATTTCAAATGGTCACAAACGATTTGGTCCATATTTTGTGCTTGCAAGTTCAATGGGATTTGGTACAAATGTTCCACATTAAGTGACTCAATGACAGCTTCTGGTGCGACATCACAGAATTGAGCCAACTTGTTCTTAATTCCTTGACCAGCTGGTTTTTCTGTACGGATGACCAACATATTTGGTTGAATCCCAAGACCACGCAATTCTTTCACAGAGTGTTGGGTCGGCTTGGTTTTCATTTCTCCCGCAGCCTTCAAGTAAGGAAGAAGGGTGGTGTGGATGTACATAACATTTTCAGCACCGACATCTGCCTTCATTTGACGAAGAGCTTCAAGGAATGGAAGGGATTCAATGTCTCCAACTGTTCCCCCGACTTCTGTGATGATGACATCTGAATCCGTCGTTGTCGCTGCCCGTTTGATCTTTTCTTTCAAGGCATCTGTAATATGAGGAATAACCTGTACCGTCGCTCCCAAGTATTCTCCACGACGTTCCTTACGAAGGACCTCACTATAAATTTTCCCTGTCGTCACATTTGAGTACTTATTCAGATTGATATCAATAAAGCGTTCATAGTGACCAAGGTCCAAGTCTGTCTCTGCACCATCGTCTGTGACAAATACTTCCCCGTGTTGGTAAGGACTCATCGTCCCTGGGTCGATATTGATATAAGGGTCAAATTTTTGAATGGTTACTTTCAATCCACGATTTTTAAGCAAGCGACCAAGACTTGCTGCGACAATCCCTTTCCCGATGGATGATACGACACCACCCGTTACAAAAATATATTTTGTTGACATGTGCTTTCCTCTTCTTCTAATGTTGTAGAGGCCATTCCTCTTTGCAGAAAAAACAAAAATAGCTCCCTAATCGCTAGGGAGCTCTGACCTCAAAATGAGGTGCCCGAACAATATCTTACCGCAAATAGCCTACTTTGTCAAATTGAAAATTTCATAAAAATAGTTTTCGCTGTTTACGAGACTTTTTCCACTCCATTTTGTGTGACGAGAAATTTCTCAAATTGAAGCTGGGGCATGCAAAGAGCAAGGTCCTTGTGGATTCGCTCCAGTGCTTCTAACCGCATCTCGACTGATGTCTCGGTATTTCCTTGAATGACAAATAGGGCGTTTTGCGTAGTCTCCTCAAATTTGTAATGGTCACTATCGCGTACGTCCAACCAAGCCAGAACTCCTTTTTGATCTCTATAGACGGGATCTGTCGGTGCTACATGCTTTTCGCTAGAAAGGATGGGGAAGAAGAGATCTTCTCTTTGACTCACTGTAAATTCAATCGGACCTTCAATCTTATCCAGATCATGTCCTCCAATAGCGAGAAAAGATTTCAGACATTCAACATTATAAATGTCAATGATACTATTGATCTGAGGCAGAGAACCTCGATGCTGGATGTTTCGGATAAGAGCTAGGACTGTTGGCGGATTTTTCTTGACACTGCGCCCTACCTTTTGCAACAAATCCGTATAGCCTGTAACAACCGCTGATTCTGCGACTTCTTCCACCTCACACTGGAGCGCCCATTGTTCCATCGCTTGCTTTTTTTCAAGAAAAGCGACAGGTAAAACAGCTTGAGGATCCACATTTCTAGCAATTCCGACCACAACCGTATCAATACCAAGAGCTACTAAACTTTGATCTAAACGAAAGTCCATCTGAACACCTCCTATTGGGAATCCTTACACGTTTATCATACACCATTTCGCCACTTTTTTCAATGCAAACAAAAAGAAACAAGGAAGCTCTTCCTTGTTTCATATGATTTATTCTTCCTCGTCTTCAGCATCCTCTTCTTCGTCGTCTTCTTCGCTCAATTCAACTTCCTCACCCAAATCATCTGGTACGATTTCATTGATTTCAGCATCGTAAGCTTCGACTTCACTCTTTTCATCATCTGGATTTTCTTCATCATATGAAAGAGCTGGATCTGCTTCGTAAACTTCTTCGTCTTCTGGATCGTCATCGTTGTAGTCGATCGCATCTTCGTCTCCATCCATGAAGGCATTGACACGTTTTTTCTTCCGTTTCTTAGGAGTTTCGTCTTCGTCTGTTTCTTCAAGAGCGATGATTTCCTCATCAACTTCATCGATGGCATACCATGAACGAAGGCCCCATTTGTTATCTCCAAGTGGGATAAAGCTTCCATCTACATTCAATTCTGTGTAGAACAATGGAAGAGCTTCACGGATCTCGCTGTTTGATTTTTCAAGGTAATTTTGAATTTCATTTACAAGATCGCTAAAGTACATTTCATGGTCACGTCCGCGTAATTCCAAAATCGCACGCGCCACTTCAATCATAGAAAGTTCACTTTTTTCTTGTCCAGCAAATACTTCTAATTCCAAGGGTAAATCTCCTTATGTTTCATTTCCTAAATGGAGAAGGATCCGGTCTTAAACCTCATCCTATCCTCAATGACAGATTGAAAACTTCTCGTCACTAAATCTATCACGCATTTTATCGTTACACTCTATTGTACGATAAATTTCCCCTTTCGTCAAAGGAAAATTCCAGGATTCTCCATGAAATCAGAAAAAAGAAGAGCCTCAAGGCTCTTCTTTTTTCTCAATTATTTTACTTTTGCTGTGCTTGTGATTACGTTCACTGCTTTCTTCACTGTGATGTCATGTTTCAACATTTCTGGTGAAAGAAGGTTGCGAACTTGTTCAACTGGCATGTTGTAATCTGCTGCCAATTGTTCGATTTCAGCGTTGATTTCTTCTTCAGTTGCTTCGAAGCCTTCTGCTTTTGCTACTGCTTCAACCACAAGGTTTGTCTTCGTACGGCTTTCAGCTTCTGCTTCGTATTGTTTGTGAAGATCTTCTTGAGTTGTTCCAGTGATTTGGAAGTACATTTCAGGTGAGATACCTTGACGTTGCATGTTTCCAAGGAATTCGTTGATTGAACGGTGTACTTCTTCGTGGATCATTTCTTCTGGAAGTTCAACGATTTCAGCGTTTTCAACGGCAAGATCGATTGCTGCTGCTTCTACTGCATCGTTGTATGCTTCTTCTTTAGCTTCTGCCAATTCTTTGCGGTATTTTTCTTTCAATTCAGCAAGAGTTTCAACTTCTTCGTCGATGTCTTTTGCCAATTCATCGTCAAGAGCTGGTACTTCTTTTGCTTTTACTTCGTGGATAGTTGTCACGAATTTCGCTTCTTTACCTGCAAGGTCAGTTGCTTGGTAGTCTTCTGGGAAAGTTACGATCACATCAACTGTTTCACCAGCAGAGTGTCCAACCAATTGGTCTTCGAAACCTGGGATGAATTGACCTGAACCAAGTCCAAGTGAGAAGTTGTCACCTTTACCACCGTCGAATTCAACACCGTCGATAGAACCTACGAAGTCGATCACAACTGTATCGCCTTCTGCAGCAACACCTTCTTTAACAACCAATTCAGCCAAGTTGTTGCGTTCGCGTTCGATACGAGCATCCACATCAGCGTCTGTTACTTCTTTAGAAACTTCTACTGACACTTCAAGGTCTTTGTAAGCACCCAATTTTACTTCAGGTTTTGTTACAACAGCTGCTGTCAATGTCCAGTCTTGACCTTTTTCCATAGATACAACATCGAAAGTTGGTTGTGCTACAACTTCGATTCCAGCTTCTTTAACAGCTGCTTCGTATGCTGCTGGAAGAAGATCGTTCAAAGCATCTTGGTAAAGAGCTTCTTCACCAAAACGTTGGTTGAAGATTGGACGTGGAATATGACCTTTACGGAATCCAGGTACGTTCAAAGTTTTCTTAACAGACTCAAACACACGGTCCAAAGCAGGTTTGATTTGCTCTTGGCTGATTGTGAAAGTCAATACACCGTGGTTAGTTTCTTTGTTTTCAAATGATACAGACATTCTGTCTCTCCTTAAAATAATATAGTCATTCCTTATAATTTTACCACAAAACTTTGAAATTGCAAGTTTTAAAACGTTTTCGCCTCTCTTTTCATCCAAAAAAACTAGCCCTTAAAAGCTAGTTCGGATTATGATTTTCGGATGGGATCATCGAAGTAGAGAGCACGGGCACCGCCGATCAATTTTGGCCGACTGGCGAGGGCTGTGACATGGGCGCCACCTAGTTCACGCAAGATAGGGCGAATCGGAACTTGCACGTGTTTGACATGCATCCCTACTGAGGTATCTCCGATGTCTAACCCGGCTTGAGCTGTGATAAATTCCACCTCAACAGGATCCTTAAAATACTTGAAAGCTGCGAGTTGTCCAGCACCTCCTGCATGGAGACTCGGAAGGACATTGACGATTTCTAACTCCTTTTTATCTGCCAATTCTCTTTCGACCACCAAGGCGCGATTGAGATGCTCACATCCTTGTACCGCCAGATAAATCCCTCTTGGATTCAACTCATCTAGCAAGGTCTGAACAATAGCTTCGGCAATATCGATGTTGGAGGCTTTTCCAATTCGCCCTCCTGCAACTTCACTTGAAGACATCCCGAGGACTAGAATCTGTCCTTGGCGGAGACGGCTTTTTTCCAAGACATCTACCAGGATTTCTTTTGTATCCTTCTTCAGTTGCTCCAGATCCATGAATTAGCTTCCTTTCTTTTGAAATGCATAATAGACCACATAGCCTAAAGCCATTCCAACAAAATTCTGAGCGAGGTTATTCGGAATGTCCGAGATAGCAGCTCCCCAACCATTGCCTAAAAAGAGAGCAGAAGCTAGTGCGTAACCGCCTACCATCACGACTGTCGCAAGGAGCAAGCCTAGGTAACGAGCTTTGCCCTTGAAGCCAGCGAAGTAACCTTGTCCCCCGTGAAAGAGGAGGCTAAAGAACATCCACTGAGGATAGCCTGAAATCAGATCGAGTAGGAAGGCTCCGACACCACCTACAATAGCACCTTCCTTACGTCCAAAATAGAAGGCTGTGAAATACACTCCAAGATCTAGCAGGGTGACGATTCCTGTGGGAGTTGGAAGTTTTGTATAGTAGCCAAGTACTACCGTCAAAGCACATAAGATAGAGAGGCGGGCAATGAGTTGAGTTCGATTAGATGTCATATTGTACTACTCCATACTGGTCTGAATGTTGAATCGCTTGGAAGACAAAGTCTTTAGAGGCTTTAACAGCTTCAAGCGGTGATTTCCCTCTTACCAACTGGCTGGAAATGCTAGACGCAAAGGTACAACCAGCTCCTGTATTGTTCTTTTCTAAGACTGGCTCTTCAATGACGGTGAAGTCTGTCCCATCATAAAAGACATCGATGGCCTTTTCTTTATTGAGACGATTACCCCCTTTGACCACGACATTCGCTGCACCTAATTCGTGGAGCTTGCGCGATGCCGCCTTCATATCGTCGAGCGATTGAATCTTGCTTTGGGTCAAGATCTCAGCTTCTGGTAAGTTTGGCGTAAGGATCGTCACATAAGGGAAGAACTTGATCAATTCGTCTCGAAGAACTGAGACTTCCACATCATGGCTTTCTTTGCAGACCAAGACAGGATCGAGTACCACAGGGATCTCCGCATGGGCTTTGACATAGTCCAAGGCCAAGTCTGCCACTTCAACATTTGGCAAAAGACCGAGTTTAATAGCAGAAAAAGGAACATCCTTGAGAGAGTTAAGCTGTTGCGCAAAGGCCGTCGGATCCACCGGAATCACTTCAAAACCGTGCTCCGTCATAGCGGTCAAACAAGTCACCGCTACAAAACCATGCTGTTTATTAGTCGTATAAGTTGCAAGATCTGCGTGAAGACCTCCACCACTAAAAATATCATTTCCTGAAATAGCTAGAATCAATTCATTACTCATAACGGATCTCCTTTAAATATAAGCCATTTGGCGCTGCTGTAGGACCTGCTAAATTGCGGTCCTTCTTTTCCAAAATCAGATCGATCTGCTCGATCGGCATCCGATCATTTCCGATCTTCAACAAAGTTCCCACCATATTGCGGATTTGCTTGTAGAGAAAGCCATTGCCCGAAAAGGTAAAGACAAGGCGATGATGTTCTGCATTCTCGACCAAGCGAGCCTCTGTAATCGTACGAACCTTATCTTCCACACTGGTTCCCGAAGCGGTGAAACCGGTGAAATCATGGGTTCCCTCCAACTTTTGGATGGCTGCTTGCATCTTTTCCACATCCAAAGGATAAGGATAGTGGGTGGCATAGTGGCGCATCATGGGGTTCTTGGGACGACCATAATCCACGATGAATTCGTAGGTTTTGCTGTGCTTCTTGTAGCGTGAATGAAAGTCATCTGCTACTTGCTCCACACGGATGAAATCAATGTCCTCTGGGGTTTGGGTATCGAGGGCAAAGCGGAGCTTCTCCTCATCCCGCTCTTGGGGGAGATCAAAATGAATCACCTGCCCAAGAGCATGGACACCGGAATCCGTTCGCCCCGCTCCATGAACGGTAACGGGGGTTCCTTGATTGAGGCGCGTCAAGGTCTTCTCGATTTCCTCTTGCACACTGCGGGCATGCGGTTGGCGTTGAAACCCTGCAAACAAGGTCCCATCATATGAAATGGTTGCTTTGTATCGTGTCATGGTTCTATTTTAGCAAGATATAGAAGGGGTTACAATAGTGAAAAAGTCAAACTGTCCGGGTACAGTTTTGCAAACACAAAAAGAGGCTGGGACAAAAGTCCTAGCCTCTCAATTATTTTTGGATTGTCGAGCAAGACGCAGTGGTTGAGTGGGCTCTACTACGCTGATTTCATCAGCTTTTACAGCCCTACTCAACTGTGCGGAGGTGGGACGACGAAATCGAATTCTAACGAATTACCGATTTCTGTCCCACTCTCCTAACTTCGACCTGTTACAAATCTACTAGGTCTTAGTCTCTTTTTTTATTTTTCAAGTCCATTCCTGCTGCTCCTAAGATCGCTCCTAGTAAAGCGAGTCCCAAAGCAGATTCTGCTCCGGTTTCTGGAAGTTGCTTGTTAGAAGATACTGTTTCTGAACGAACCTCTTTTTCCACAGCTGCTGGAATTGGCGTTGGGGTATTTACTGGTTGATTCTTCAAGACCACTTGAGGTGTTGAAGGATCTGGAACCATTTTGTTTACAAGCACGTCTGACTTCACTGGTGCTTCTACTGAAGGGCTTGTTGGGATCACGACTTCTTTGGTACCGACTTCAACAATTTCTGCAACCGGCTCTGTGGCAACTTCTGTAGCGATCACTTTTCGACTTTGATCAAGTGCCGAAACCTCTACATACTCAAGACCTTGCCCTTTAACCCCAGCCTGGATCACTTTGCGTTCTCCTTTAGCGAGATCTGGATTGGTCCGTTCCACAAGGTCAAAATCAAGTTCTTTTTCTACGATTTCAAGACTTGGTTTGTCTTCCACTAGGGCTTTGACGTCATTTTCAGCCAAGCTACCTACTTGCGTGATTGGCTTGAGCCCCGCAAGGGCTTTGGTCAGAGCAGCCACTTCTTGATCCACCTGATCTTGATGAGCACGGCTCACATTCCAATTCAAGCTATCTAAGACTTTCGCAAGTACTGCGCGCGATTCTGGTGTGTATATGTCTAGATCTGTTGGCACCGTAGCAACTGCTTTTCTAAGAGCAGTGAAGTCTGCTTTGAAATAGTCCTTGTTATGGTTGGCAAAAGCTTCCATGAGATCAAAGACATTTTTTTCGATGTATTCTTCACTTGGGGTATCACACCAAACAGCTACCATGCTACCGATCATCGGCAAAGATGTTTCAGGATACGTTGTACTTGGGAGTTGTCTAAATGGAGTAGCAGCTGCATTAGCAATCGCTTTTTCAATATAACCACCACCCGTTTCAGGTGTTCTTCCCAAAACATAGTACCAGTCTCCGTTGGTATTAAGGAATTTATATCCCTTATCTGCCAAATACTGTGGAGATGCGAGGTTATAGCCCCACCATCCTTTAGACCAGTATGAAATCAAGACGTCCTTGTCAAAGGCAACATCATCTTCATCTCCATAATAGAAGCCATCGTTAAAGGCCATTGGCTGCAAGCCTTTTTCACGCGCCATGGCTGCAAGACTATTGGAATACTCCGCAAACTTACCATAGAGGTCATACCACTTGAGGTAGTACCAACCTTGCGCACTGGTAGCGTCATTGGCATATTCATCCGTTCCGTAGTTAAAGATCTTAGACTTGTCTTTGAAGTAGTCCATGTACTTGCCAATCAAGGCTTTGGTAAAGTTGACTGCTGCTTCATTGGTCAAATCCATGGTTGTTTTTGAAACCGTATCAAAGCTGGCTTGTGGATTTTCAATGCCCAATTTTTCCATGGCCACCAACAAAGCATCCATGTGGCCAGGACTATTGACTGCCGCAATCAAGCCGATTCCTTTAGCAGTAGCATAAGCATGGAGTTCATCCATTTCTGCTTGGGTCAAAGCTTGACCATTTGGATCATCGTAATAGGCCTTGGTGCCTTCTAGAATGGCCTTTTTCACATCGTCACTGGCATAGGTTTTGCCATTGGCTTCCACCGTCATATCATCGAGGACGAAGCGCATACCATCGTTTCCGACAAGGAGGTGCAAGTCAGAATAACCCAGCTCACTGGCCTTATCTACGATCCGTTTCAACTGATCCAGCGAGAAGTATTTGCGACCTGCATCGATCGAGATGACCTTCTTCATGGCGAGTTTTTCTGCTGCTTCTTTTGCAGCAACTTCTTTCGCGTAGCTTTCTGTATACACCAAAGCATCTTGAGCCGCTTTAAGATAATCGATCAAGGTTTTGGCCTCTGCTCGAGTCGTGTCTGCTCCTACCCCTTCTAAAGCTTTTTTGGCTGCCGTAAAGGCTACTAGAGATTCCGGTGTATAGTGATCCAAATCAGTTGGAGCTTCTGAAAGAGCTTTTCCGACGACTTCAAGATCTGCAACAAAGTAGTCCGCATTCTTGTCCGCGAAGGCATGCATGAGCTTAAAGAGAAGGTCTTTTTTGTAGGTTGCGGATGGTGTATCTGCCCAGGCAGCTACCATCCCACCGATGAAGGGCACCTTAGACCCATCATTTTTTTGAACGACATCAATCGCTGACTTGGAAATTCCTTCGAGACCTTGATCAAGGTTGTACCAACCAGATCCAGCCTTGTCCCGTCCAAGCACATAATACCAAGCATCATTGGTATTAAGAATCTGATGACCTAGTTCAGACAAGAGTTTTGAAGAAGCGACATCATAGCCATTCCAGCCACCTGTCCAGTAGGAGACAATGATATCCTTGTCAAAAGTGCCATAGGAAGTATCGCCATTGTAGTAGATTCCGTCATTGAAGGCCATTGGTTTCATCTTGTGTTTTTTCACAATAGCTGCTAGATCATTAGCATATTGGATGAATTTTTCATAGCCTTTTTCTGGATAGCCTTCACCTGGCCAATGCTTGCTGGCTTGGAGAACCTGCCAACCATGGGCATCTGTGGCATCGTTGGCATATTCATCCAAACCAATATTGAAAATATCTGCCTTGCCGCTGAAATAAGCCGCATACTTGTCTACCAAAGCCTTGGTAAAGTCTAAGGCTTTTTGGTTGTCCAAATCAACTGTCCGAGCTGATTTCTTTGTACCAAAATAATTAAAGTGAGGGTTTTCGATGCCCAATTGTTCCATGGCTGTCAGAATCGCATCCATGTGACCTGGACTATTAATGGTTGGGATAACACCTACTTTCTTGGATTTGGCGTAGGCCAAAATATCATCCATTTGAGCCTGGGTCAAGGCTGTCCCGTTCGGATCATCGTAATAAGCCTTCGTCCCTTTTTCAACCGCATCCGTCACGGCTTGGCTAGAATAAGAAGTATCTCCCACTTTCAAAGACATATCATCTAGAACAAAGCGCAAGCCGTCATTTCCAACTAGGAGATGCAAGTCTGTATAGCCTGTCTTACTAGCTTCGTCAATGATTTCCTTGATTTGGTCTGGTGAGAAGTACTTGCGACCGGCATCAATCGAAACAATCTTTTTCTTGGCTAATTTTTCTTCCTGATCAGGATCTTTAGCTGGCGTTTCCGTCGCTGCTGTCGCTGGTTGAGCTGCCACATCCGACTCTGCGACAGAGCTCGCTTCTTCACGAATCAAACGGTCAAGATCTGATACCCGCAATTCACGATCAGGCAGTGTCGGTTGACTTTGATCAACGATCGGGGCAGGAGCCGTTGGTTTTTCTACTGTTGGCTGAGTAGCTTCCTCATTAAGGGAAATAGTTGATTCCCCTTCGCTTGGCTGAGTTGGAACTGTCGTTGCAGGACTGTCAGTAACGCTCGTCGTATCTGCCGCTACAACCTGAGTGCCAGCAAAAAATCCTATGAGCACCGAAGCAGCTCCTACTGCATACTTGCGAATCGCATAACGTGGTTGATGTGATTTCATCAGGACCTCCTAAATTGTCTTTGTAATCGTTTTCTTAAATTTAGCACGATATCTTAATAAATTCAATGAGGCTTCTCATTTTTCTTTAATTAGGAGAGGAAGTTCTTGGATTCGATCCAAAATAAAACGAGCCCCTTACTCAAAGGGAAACTCGTTCATTCTTATAAATCATCTAAAGCATCTTTGACCTTGTCAAAGAACCCTTTTTTCTTTGGGTTGACCTTCAAATCACTTGCTTCCGCAAAGGCTTGAAGGGCTTCTTTTTGCTTGTCATTTAAACCAGTTGGGGTGACGACATTGACGGATACATATTGATCTCCCATGGCACCACCACGTAAGCTTGGAGCCCCTTTTCCACGGAGGCGGAATTTCTTACCGGTTTGGGTTCCTTCAGGAATGACCAAATCGACATCTCCGTGAACAGTTGGCACATGGACCGTATCTCCAAGAGCTGCTTGGACAAAGTTCAAGTCTAACTTGTAGTAGATGGTTGAGCCATCTCGTTCGAAGCGATCGCTCGGCTCAACATTCACAACGACATACAAGTCACCATAAGGTCCACCGTTAAAGCCAGCTTCTCCTTGACCAGCTAAGCGGATTTGTTGACCCGTTTCAACTCCTGCAGGAATCTTAACGTTCACGCTATGAGCTTGTTTTTCATGACCTGTTCCACGACAAGTGCTACATGGATCTTTGATTTCTTGACCACGACCATGACAGACATCACAGGTCACTTGACGGCGCATCATCCCAAGAGGGGTTTGCGTATCCACATTGATGACTCCAGAACCATGACAGCGTCCACAGGTCACCGGACTAGTCCCTGGCTTAGCCCCAGAACCATGACAGGTATGACAGCTAGCTTCCCGATGGTACTTGACTTCTTTTTCCGCACCAAAAATCGCTTCTTCAAACTTGAGATTGACGCGGTATTGGAGGTCATCCCCTTGACGAGGTGCATTTGGATTACGACTTGCACCGCCACCAAAGAAGCTAGAGAAGATATCTTCAAAGCCACCAAAACCAGCACCATCAAAGCCACCAAAACCACCTGCTCCGCCACCGAAGCCACCATTGGCACCCGCAGCACCATATTGGTCATAAGCAGCTCGTTTTTGCTCGTCACTCAAAGTCTCATAAGCTTCTTGAACTTCCTTGTACTTTTCCTCAGCACCAGGCTCCTTGTTGATATCTGGGTGATATTTTTTAGATAATTTCCGATAGGCTTTCTTGATCT
>ERZ773018.1305-NODE-1305-length-13438-cov-15.872077_pt1 | contig 13438 bp, 13 predicted proteins | sample MGYA00580840_ERZ773018 | MGnify/ENA primary metagenome ERZ773018 (study PRJEB29015, sample SAMEA2738125) | human oral metagenome | biome: human oral; feature: human-associated habitat; material: saliva | place: China | collected 2256 ... | reverse complement strand
GGTTGTTGAGGCCCACGATTTCGTTGGCGTAGCGCGTCTCCATGCCCTGGTTGCGCGCGAGTTTCACGCCGCGGATGACCTCGGGATCGCTCGAGGTGACCATGCCACCCTCGCCGCTGGTCATGTTTTTCGTCGGGTAGAAGGAGAAGGCCGCGAAGGTGCCGAAGGAGCCGACCGCGCGCCCATGCAGGCTCGCGCCGTGTGCCTGGGCAGCGTCCTCGAAGACCATGAGTCCGCGGGAGTCCGCGATCGCCTGGAGAGCGTCCATGGGGGCGGGGTGGCCGTAGAGGTGGACGGGCATGATGGCCCGCGTGCGAGGCGTGATCGCAGCCTCGACGGCGGCCGGGCAGAGCGTGAAGGTGAGCGGGTCGATGTCTGCGAACACGGGGGTCGCGCCAGTGATGGCGACCGAGTTGGCGGTGGCCGCGAAGGTGAAGGAGGGGACGATGACCTCGTCGCCCGGTCCGATCCCAGCGGCGAGCAGACCCAGGTGCAGAGCCGAGGTCCCCGAGTTGACCGCGGCTGCCCGGGTTCCGGGCACGAGGGCGGCGGCGAATTCCTCCTCGAAGGCGGCGACCTGGGGGCCCTGGGCGATCATGCCGGTGCGCATGACGGCGGCGACGGCCTCGATCTCTTCCTCGCCGATGAGCGGGCGTGCGGGCGGGATGAACGGATGGGTCACGGCTGGTCCTCACGGTTGCGGGCGGGCGCCTCGGCGGTATTCGTGGACGAGGCCTGGGCCTCCTCGGGTGAGAGGGTGTCGTCTCGCTCAACGTAGCGGCGGCCCGTGGCCGGGCACACCCACGTGGCTGTCCCCGCCTCGTGCCCGGCTGGCGCGTCGGGGTCGGCGGCGATGAGGGGCACCCCGGCCTCACCGACCCATCCGACGCGGCGCGCGGGGACGCCGACAACGAGGGCGTAGGGGGCGACGTCGCGCGTGACGACGGCGCCGGCCCCGACCGAGGCCCAGGCGCCAATCCTCACGGGGGCCACGCACACGGCGCGCGCCCCGATGGCGCCGCCGCGCTCGACGGTGACGCCGACGCGATCCCAGTCCGAGGCGCTCTTGAGTGAGCCGTCGGGGTTGATGGCGCGGGGAGCGTGATCGTTCGTGAACACGGCGCCGGGGCCGACGAAGACGCCGTCGGCCAGGGAGGCGGGCTCGTAGATGAGGGCGTAGTTCTGGATCTTGCAGCGATCCCCAACTCTCACGCCTTCGCCGATGTAGGCGCCGCGCCCGACGATCGTCTCCTCTCCGATGCTCGCGTCCTCGCGCACCTGCGCCAGGTGCCACACGCGCGCGTTGTCGGCGACCCGGGCGCTGGGCGCCACGTCGGCGCTGGGCTCGATCACGGTATCTCCCTCGTGTGTTCTCACGCGCGCGTGCGCGCCGCTTCGGCGGTGTTCCACCAGATAGCAACACTATAGGCGCGCGCCCACCCCGATGTGCGACACTAAGTCAATGCAGATGCGCTCCGACACGTGGGTCGTGATCCCCGCGTTCAACGAGGCGCCCGTCATCGGGGGCGTCGTTGCTGGCGTACGCTCTCTCTTCCCCCGCGTCCTCGTGGTGGACGACGCTTCCGACGACGACACTGCGGCGATCGCGCGCGCGGCGGGAGCCTACACGGCCACGCACCCGATCAACCTGGGGCAGGGTGGCGCGCTGCAGACCGGCTTCGAGGCGGCGCTCGCGCGCGGGGCGCGCTACGTGGTGACCTTCGACGCCGACGGCCAGCACGACCCCGCCGAGGCGGCGGCCATGGTCGCGCGCGCCGACGAGGAGAACCTGGCCTTCGTCCTCGGGTCGCGTTTCCTGGACGGCGGGGATGCCCGCGTCGGTGCCCTCAAGCGCGCCATGCTGCGCATCGGGGCTCTTGCCGCCCGCCTGCGCACGGGCATGGCCCTGACCGACACGCACAACGGGCTGCGCGTCATCCGCGCCGACGCCCTCGCCCACGTGCACCTGACCCACGCGCGCATGGCTCACGCCTCGCAGATCGTGTCCCAGCTGGCCACCTGCGGCCTGCCCGGCGCCGAGCACCCCGTGACGATCTCCTACACGGACTACTCGCGGGCCAAGGGCCAGCCCCTGCTCAACTCCGTCAACATCGTCGTCGACCTGGCGTTGGGGGGCCGATGAGCGCCTACCTGTTGATCCGCGTCCTCCTGATCGCCGCGCTGGCTGCCACCGCCTGGTGGCTGATTCGCCCGGTGTCCTCCGCGTCCTCCCTGGCCCTGCGCCGCATCGGCATCGGCGCGCTCGTCGCAGCCGCCATCGTGGCGATCCTCGTCCCCTCGCTGGCAAACACGCTGGCCCGGGCCATCGGGGTCGACCGCGGGGTGAATCTAATCGTCTACGGCCTCGTCATCGCGCTGATCGCGCAGATGGTGACCGCCTATCGGCGTGAGGCGCGCATGGAGGCGCGTGTGGCCTCGCTCGCCCGCGCCCTCGCCCTCTCACACGTCCTTTCCCCTGAAACGACGAGGGAAAACGCCCCCACCCCCACTGCTCAGCGCGAGGGCGAGCAGGAAGTGGAACGCGCCGCTTCCTGCCCCGCTTCCCCGACAAATACGCCGGATAACGATATGGTTACAAGTGATGAGTAACGTGAATCTGCGACCGATCCAGCACTCGGCTGTCAATTACGGCCGCTTTGGACTTGTGCGATATGCGCTCGCCGTTGTGATGGCTGGCGTTCTCTTCGTTGCGTCAACGGGCGGCTTCCTCTACGCCAACCTCATCTCGCAATTCGCCAACCGCGTCGTCAACATCGATGCCTACTCGATCGACGGCCAGACCAAGGCGACACCGGATTCTTTCGACGGCCGCGCCGTCAACATCCTCGTGGTCGGCACAGACTCTCGCAGCGGCGCCAGCGGCGAGCTGGGCGCGGGCGACGAGGACGAGGTTCCCGGCCTGCGCAACGACTCGACGATGGTCATTCACGTCAGCGCCGACCGCTCGCGCGTGCAGATCGTCTCGATCCCGCGCGACACCCTGGTGGACATCCCCGCCTGTAAGCACCGCGACGGGACCGTCAGCGAGCCGACCAGCGACGACATGTTCAACAACGCGATGGTTTACGGCGCGGACGGCGGCGACGCTCCGGAGGACGTCGGTCCCGGCATCGCCTGCGTGAAGTCCACCGTCGAGAAGCTCTCCGGCATGACGATCGACGCCTTCATGGTCGTTGACTTCGCGGGCTTCGTGCGCATGATCGACGCGCTCGGCGGCGTCTGGTTCAACATCCCCGAGCGCATCGACGATGATTCCGCTCAGCTCTACATCGACGCGGGCTGCTGGAAGCTGTCGGGCACGCACGCGCTGGCCTACATGCGTTCGCGCAAGGCCCAAGGCGACGGCTCCGACATCTCGCGCATTGGCCGCCAGCAGCAGCTGATTTCCGCGATGCTGCGCGAGCTTCAGGCCAAGGACTACGTCACCGACTCCGGCGCGCTCCTCACCTTCCTGCAGGCCGCGATCCAGGCTGTTAACGTTTCCTCTAACCTCGGTGACGCCAGCGCAGACACCAACTTGCTGCTCAAGGTCCTGTCGAAGACCGACCGCACGAGCATCCAGTTTGTGACGATGCCCGTCGAGGAACCCTACTGGGATCCGAACCGACGCATTGCTGCTGAACCGATGGCCCGCAACGTGTGGACCGCGCTCAAGCAGGACAAGGCGCTGCCCGTGGGCACGACCTACACGGATGGCAACGGCGCGCAGCTGGTGGTCCCCGATCCGAAGGCTGCACAGGCCACGCCCTCGCCGACGCCCTCTGCGGTCGACACTCAGAACGCCGATCAGCCCCAGAGCACCACGGACAACACCGCGCAGTCGGCCTCCGTTGAGAACAACGCGGCCAACGAGGCTGCCGCCCAGAAGAACGCCGCTATCTGCCCGCCGAAGGACAAATGAGCACTCCTCCCTCGTTCACGCCCAACCCGAAACGACGCCGCCCCGGATCCGATGACGTGCACGTCATCGGCCAGGAGGCTCCCTCCGGCGCACCCGTCCCACCGTCTGAGGGGATCGCGCCGCAGATGTGGCGGATTTCCGAGGACGGTACCGACGCCTCGCGCCCGCTGATGCCGCCGACCCTGGATCAGCCCCAGCGTGATCCGTCCTCGCTGTTTCCGAGGCGTTCTGCTCCTACCCCGCCCCCGTCGTTCACGCCGGGATCTGCCGCGCGCAAGTCGTTACGCACGCGCCAGGCGGACTCGTCACAGATCCCGTCGCCCTCCCCCCAGGCGACGTACCCTGTTCCGACACCTGCGTCCTCCCCCCAGGGGGCGTATCCTGTCCCGGCACCTGCGTCCTCCACCCGTCGGAGTGCGCCGGTTCCGAATCCGCCTGCTACGCCCGACGAGACGACGGTTGCTCCGACCCCGCCGTCCTTCGCGCCCGGCTCTGGCGACGCTGCAACGACCCGCACCCCCGCTGCTCCCAGCTTCGCGCCTGGCTCCAGCAACGCTCCAACGACCCGCACCCCAGCGGCTCCCAGCTTCGCGCCCGGATCAGGTAGCCCCGTCGCGAGCGGCTCCCCCGCGGCTCCCAGCTTCGCACCCTCGGGTAACGGGCCGCGCCAGGTGAGCGCCACGCGCTCCCAGGCAATCCCCGACCCAGTCCCCACACCCGGCGCTACGCCGTCGCGCACCGCTCCAGCGACGGCTCCGAGGCCTCGGCGCAAGCGCCGCCGACGTCTAGTCCTCAAGACGCTGTCTGTCCTCCTGGTCATTGTTCTCGCGTGGGGCGGATTCCTCGTGTGGGACGCGAACACGAACATCGGGCGTGTGAGCGCACTGTCGGGCGCCTCGGATACGGCCGGTACGACATACCTCTTGGCCGGTTCGGACTCGCGTGCGGACGGCGCCGTGCAGGACGGCTTTGAGGGATCCGAGCGCGCTGACTCGATCATGCTGGTCAACATCGCAGCGAACGGCCAGGCTGTCGCTCTGTCGATTCCCCGCGATACCTACGCTGAGATTCCCGGCGTCGGCTGGGACAAGATCAACGCTTCCTACGCCTACGGCGGCCCCCAGCTCCTGGTCGAGACAGTCGAGAAGCTGACGGGTTTGACCGTCGATCACTTCGTGCAGATCGGCATGGGTGCGGTGCCCGACATGGTGGACGCGGTCGGCGGCGTGGAGCTGTGCTACGACCACGACTCGAACGACGAGTATTCGGGCCTGAACTGGACTGCGGGCTGCCACACGGTAGACGGCCCCACCGCCCTGCAGTTCTCGCGTATGCGCTACCAGGATCCGGAGGGCGATATCGGTCGTACGAAGCGTCAGCGTCAGGTGATCTCCAAGGTCGTGTCCGAGGCCGCGTCCCCCGCGACCCTCATCAACCCCGCGCGGACCCTGCGCGTGGAGCGCGCGGGTTCCAAGTCGTTCACTGTCGATGAGGATTCCTCGATCATGACGGTCGCTTCTCTCGTGATGGCGCTGCGCAGCGCCTCCTCCGACGAGCTGATGGGTGTCCCGCCCATCGAGTCGCTGGACTATACGACCAGCGCGGGTGCCTCGGCGGTCCTGCTACGTGACGAGACGGCCCCTGACTTCTTTGCCAAGCTGCGCGCCGGTAAGCTCACGACCTCGGATTTTAACCAGATCGGCTGACGTCCTCAGGCGCACCCGAGCGCAGAACAAGCCGCGGCCTCGTTCCCTCATTCAAGGGACGAGGCCGCGGCCGTGTCAGGCGTTAAAGAGGCTCTCAGGCACCGGGTACCGTGATGGGTCGCGGACCTGCCTGCCAGCCTTCCCAGGCGGAGGTGAGGATCTCGTCGAGACCGTTGTTGGCCTTCCAGCCCAGGTCCACGCCGATGGACAGCGGGTCACCGATGAGCTTGGGCGGATCGCCGGCGCGGCGCTCGAGGACCTCGACGGGGAAGTCCCAGCCGATGACGCGGCGCAGGCCGTCGATGATCTCCTGGACGGAGGTGCCCAGGCCGGTACCGACGTTGTAGGTGTGGTGGTCGGGCTGGCGGCCTTCAGCGAGGACGTCGAGGGCGGCGATGTGGGCCTCGGCCAGGTCCATGACGTGGATGTAGTCGCGCACGCACGTGCCGTCGGGGGTGTCGTAGTCGGCGCCGAAGATCTTAGCGCTCTCCCCGCGCTCGAGGCGGTCGAGGACCATGGGGATCAGGTTCATGATGGCGGGGTCGGCCAGGTCGGTCCATCCGGCGCCAGCGACGTTGAAGTAGCGCAGGCCGATCCACTTCAGGTCCCAGGCACGCTCACAGTCGGCCATCATCCACTCGCCGATCAGCTTGGTCTCGCCGTAGGGGTTGATGGGGCGACCGGCCATGTCCTCGGTGACGATTTCGGCGTTGGGCATGCCGTAGACGGCGGCCGAGGACGAGAAGATCATCTGGTCGACGCCGGCGTCCTCCATGGCGGCCAGGACGTTTGCCATGCCGCCGATGTTCTGCTGGTAGTACCAGGTGGGACGCTTGACGGACTCGCCGACCTGCTTGCGGGCGGAGAAGTGGATGACGGCCGTGACGTCCTCGTCCATCATGAGGTTGGAGAGAACGGAACGGGCTTCATCGGTAGCGACGTCGAGACGAACCAGGGGCGTATCCCCGACTCGGGCGGCGTTCGAGGTGGACAGGTCGTCGACGACGACGACGCGATCCCCGCGCTGACGCAGGAGGCGGACAACATGGGCGCCGATGTAGCCGGCACCGCCACAAACGAGAATGCTCATGCCTTCAGGATACGACGGTGGGAGCGCCCGCGCCTACCCGCGCGGGGCTTGTTGGGGCCTGTCAGTAGTCCTCGGCGACGCGCTTGGCGAGGGCTGCGCCCTTGGCGCTGGCGACGTCGCGCAGGTCCTTCTGGAAGTCGCGCATTTGTGCGCGCAGACCTTCACACCACGATCCTTCGCCGGCGCCGAGGATACGGGCGGCGAGCAGCCCGGCGTTGCGCGCACCCGCGATGGACACGGTCGCGACGGGCACACCGGCGGGCATTTGGACGATGGAGTGCAGGGAGTCCACGCCGTCGAGGTGCTTGAGGGGAACGGGCACGCCGATGACGGGCAGCTCGGTGAGGGCGGCGAGCATGCCAGGAAGGTGGGCGGCACCGCCGGCTCCGGCGATGATGACGCGCAGCCCCCGCTCCGAGGCGCTCCTCCCATAGGCGACCATGTCCTCGGGCATGCGGTGGGCGGAGACGACGCCGACTTCGCAGCCGATGGCGAACTCGGCGAGTGCTGCGACGGCGGGTTCCATTGTGGGCCAGTCTGAGTCGGAACCCATGACGACACCGACGAGGGGGCAGTCGCTGGTTGCCGTGAGCTGGATGTCGAGGTCGGTGGTCATGGGCGGTCCTTTCGGGATGGGACGAGGCCGGGGCGCTCTCGCCGTTCGGCCGACGGTTGGGTGGTCAGTCGCTGGCGGAGGTGCCGTGCAGGGCCTCAACGGCGGCCCGTGCGCGCGTCAGAGCCACGTCCGGGTCTTTGTCGACGACGGTAACGTGGCCGAGCTTGCGGCCCGGGCGCACCTCTTTGCCGTAGAGGTGGACTTTCGCTCTGTCTCCCCCGGCTTCATAGGCCGCAGCGAGGGCATGCGCGGGCTGGTCGTAGGCGGAACCCAGCAGGTTGACCATGACGGAGTAGGTATCCGGTGCGCGCAGGTCGGTAGAGCCGAGTGGCAGGTCCAGGACGGCGCGCAGGTGTTGCTCGAACTGGCTGGTGACGGCCCCATCGATGGTCCAGTGTCCGGTGTTGTGGGGGCGCATGGCCAGCTCGTTGACGAGGACGCGCTCGTCCGCTCCCTCTCCGACGACAAACATCTCGACGGCCAGGACGCCGGTGACGCCCAGCTCCGAGGCAATGCGTTCTCCGATGCGGCGCGCTTCAGCTGCTGTCTCGGGTCGGATACCGATCGCGGGAGCCGTGACCTCGGCACACACGCCGTCCACTTGGACGGTGGAGGCGACGGGCCAGGAGGCAACCTCGCCCGAGGGGGTGCGTGCCAGCAGGGCCGCCACCTCACCCGTGAAGGGCACCAGGGCCTCGGCCAGGAGTGAGCCGCCTCCCCACCATGACTCGACGTCGGCGGGACTGTGGGCCACCGCGACACCGTGGCCGTCGTAGCCGCCTCGCGGGGTCTTGACGATGAGGGGCCAGCCGATGACCGCTCCGAAACGCTCCAGCTCAGCCGCGTTGTCGACGCGTGCCCATGCCGGGCAGGGGATGCCCATCTCACTCAGGCGCGCACGCATCTGAAGCTTGTCCTGGGCGTACAGGAGAGCGGGGGCCGGGGGTTGCACGGAGACGACGCGCGCGGCTTCCTCCATGGTTTGGGCAGGAATATGCTCATGTTCGAAAGTGAGGACGTCCGCACCGTCGATGAGCGCGCGAACGGCGTCCAGATCCTTGGGGGCACCGACAGCCTTGTCGACGGTCACCAGACCGGTCGACCCATCCTCGGCCTCGACGAGGACCCGAAGGTTAATGCCGAGCGCGATAGCGCTCTCCTGCATCATGCGTGCCAGCTGTCCGCCGCCGATGACGGCCACGGTGGGAGGAGTCAACATATCGCGTTCCACGCCTCCCAATCTACCGCTCTCCTAAAAGCGACGCGAGCGGCGTCCCATGGAAATGAGCGGCCCTTCGGGCATGACGCGATCGGGGTCCAGGGACGCGGGGATTGCTGCGACGGATATCGTGAAAACGGGGGGAATGTTGGACTTGAGTTCCAGGCGCCCGCCCATCGCCTGGGCCAGGTCGTGGGCGAGAGCCAGGCCAATGCCCGTCGAACCGTGTCCAGACACACCCTTTTCGAAGATGTCGGGTGCCAGGGCTTCGGCGATACCTTCGCCTTCGTCACTGACCTCAATGATGACGCCGCGTTTGGAGGAGCCGGCGTGCGCCCACACGCGCGTCATTCCATCTCCGTAACGCAGGGAGTTTTCGATGAGCGTGGCCAGTACCTGTCCGAGTTTGCCGGCGTCGGCCAGGATCGGACGCTCAGCCTCATCGAGGAAGACGAGGGGACGGCCTGCCGCCTTGAACTGGTCCTCCCACTCTTCGCGGGCGGTGTTAAAGACTTCGAGGATGTGGATGGCCTCGGTTTGCCCACCGTTTTGGCGCTTGGAGACGTCGAGGAGTTCGGAAACGACGTTGGTCATGCGCTCGACCTGTTCGAGGCAGGTACGGGCTTCGGCACGCACTTCCTCCTCGGAGGAGATGAGTTCAATTTCCTCCAGGCGCATCGACAGGGCGGTGAGCGGCGTGCGCAGCTGGTGGGAGGCGTCGGCGGCGGCTTGGCGCTCGGCGGCGAGGCGTCCGGCCATGCGCTCGCCTGTGCGGGCGAGTTCCTCGGAGACCAGGTCGATCTCTTCGATGCCGGATTCTTCAACGCGGGCGCGCACGCCGCCGGAGCCGATCTGCTCAGCCTGTGCGGCCAGGTAGATGAGGGGCGCGGACAGGGAACGCGAGAGCGAGCGAGCCATGAGCAGGCCGATCAGCATAGAGCCGATCATGCCAGCACCGAACATGCCGCACGCCCACAGGATGCGGGCAGTCGCGCCCGAGGCTGAGGAAGTGAGCTGGACACTCACGCCGCTCGGGGACTCCGCAAAGGCTGCCATCGTACGCCCGGTCGGCTCAGTCTCGTCCGTAATGAGGTTGTGGCCGGGCACGAGAATACGGTAGCTGAGTTCGTCGCGGCCCTCATTCTGGTCAGCGACGAGCGCCGCTACTGACTCAGCGTCCGTGCTCTCGCCCGCCGCGTTGCGGCGGTCGATGCTCTGAACGATGCGCTGGGCAGCGACTTCCAGGTCACGCTGCTCGGAAGCCCAGATAGACACCGAGGCAAAAAACGCGCCGGGCAGGCCCATGACGACGCACACGACAGCGACGACGGAGACAATCATCCTCACCGCGCGTGCGCGCATGGTGACCCTCCTTTAGCGACGGATTATCGCGCGCTTTCGAATCGGAAGCCCATTCCGCGCACGGTCGTAATGTAGTGCGGGTCGGTCGCGTCATCGCCGAGCTTACGACGCAGCCAGGACACGTGCATGTCCAGGGTCTTGGTGGAGCCGGTCGGGTCGGAACCCCAGACCTCGCGCATGAGCGCGTCGCGAGCGACGACGGACCCGGCCTCGCGCAGCAGAACGCGCAGCAGGTCGAACTCCTTGGCCGTCAGGCTCAACTCCACGTCGCCGACGAAGGCGCGATGGGCTGCGACGTCCATGCGGATGTCCTGGGCGCGCAGCTCGCCTTCAGCGGGTTCTGCGACCTGACGACGCAGGAGCGCGCGCACGCGGGCGAGCAGCTCGGCCAGACGGAAGGGCTTGGTCACGTAGTCGTCCGCGCCCGCGTCGAGGCCGACAACCATGTCAACTTCGTCTGTGCGTGCGGTGAGAATGAGGATCGGGACCCGGTTTCCGGCGGCGCGGATCTCACGGGCGACGTCGAGGCCGTCCATGTCAGGCAGACCGAGGTCCAGGACGACCAGGTCGATGCTGCGTGTGTCGGCCAGGGCTGCACCGCCCGTGGCGTGCGCGCGCACGTCGTATCCTTCCCTGCCCAGGGCCCGCGCGAGGGGCTCGGAGATGGCCGGATCGTCTTCAACGAGGAGAACTGTAGTCACACTCTCATCTTAGCAATTCTGAACCAAAACTTTCACCTCTCTTGACCCAAAAAACGTGGGCGTCAGGAGTCAACGAAAGACGCTGAGAACGCTCGTGTCAGGCGACACGAGCAGAGAGCAGGTAGGGAGAAACAGGCCCAAAACCGCGCAAGTCTGCGGTCGGGAACTCCTCGAGTTCGTACCCCTCGCCACCCTTGCCAGCGGCGATCGCAGCCGCGGTGGCAGGATCGGTGAGTATCTTACCGACCGGTGCGATGTCCACGAGGCGAGACGCCAGATTAACGGTCGGACCGAAGACATCGCCGGAGCGCGAAAAGACGTCACCACGCACAAAAGACGCGCGTACGGGAAGCATTTCATCGTCGGCATTGAGACGTTCAATGAGGGCGGTTGCCACGCGCAATCCGGTGGGCAGGTCATCGGCGATATAGAGAACGGCGTCGCCGATCATCTTGACGACGCGACCGCCCTCTTCGATGACCGCCGTCCGACTTTCTTCCTCGAAGCGCTCGATGAGGCCGACCAGAGCATCCCCGAGAATCGTCGAGGACGAGGTGTAGGAGACCATGTCCACGAAGCCGAGGCAACGATTGAGCGGGAAGCGGCTGTGACGCTCCTCGTGACCGCGCTGAGAGACCTCGCGGTCAAAGCGCGAGAGGGTCGCCTCGAGCTGACGACGCCAGGAGTACACGAACATCTCCTGGAAAACGTCGATGTGCTCACGCATGTGGTCGAGCACGTACATGCGAGCCGTCGTGTCGTCCAGCATGAGCCGACGCATCGAGTCCTCCACCAGGGCCTCAAACTGCCACAGAGCGAGGCGGTCGGCCAGGTGGGAGTTGGCGCGGAGGAGCGAGCGCGACGTGGCGGTATCGATAACACCAGACTCGACAAGGTCGTGCCACTTGCCAAACACATCGAGGTCACGCTGGGAGAACATCGGCTCATCCGGATCGGGGGCTTGGAAGCCCAGGGCGATCCAGAACTGCAAGACGCGCTCGATCGGAGTGTCCGTCGCCTCGGCGAGGTCGCGGGCAGAGTATGTGAGATGACCACCGAGCAGCTGGGGAACGTAGCTGGTTGCGGTGAGGTCATCGGGAGATGCATGGGACGATGCCGCACGCTCATCCATCGCGATTCCCTCCTCGTCAGGCTGACTCAACACCACATCAGCGGATGATAAGTATAGTAGATCACGCTTTAAGGTCACAGTAAATTATGACCTCACGCACTGACAATTGTAGTAGACTGATTGATTTTTCACCACTCATTTGCACATTTACCTGCGATAACTCCGTTTTTTGCACTATTTTGCAGCTTGACTGCGCGCGACGTGACACATGGTCCACAATGTGCCTATGCGCCTCGTTCTTGCCTCCGCCTCCCCCGCCCGCCGTGCCACGCTCATCGCGGCGGGCATCACGCCAATAGTCCGGGTGTCCACCGTTGACGAGGAGGCCGTCCTCGCCGCGCTGCCCGGCGGACGCGCATTCTCAGGAGGCGCAACCACCCCCGCTGCCGAGGTGGCGACCCTCGCCGCCGCCAAGTGCACAGACGTGTGCGAGGCCCTGGCCCAGGGAGACCCAGAGCTGCCCGAGGGGGATCCCGTCCTCGTCGTCGGCTGCGACTCGATGCTCGAGATTGATGGCCAGATGCTCGGCAAACCCCACACCCCCGAGGTTGCCCGCGAGCGCATCCGCGCCATGCGCCGCACGACCGCCACCCTGTGGACGGGACACTCGGCAGCGATCCTCGCCCCGGCCTCGTCGACCGACGGGAGGACGGGCACGCGCACGGTAAGCGCAAGCGTCACCCGCTCCGCCTCGACCCAGGTCCACTTCGGAGACATCTCGGACGCAGAGATCGACGCGTACGTGGCGACGGGTGAGCCGCTGCACGTGGCAGGATCCTTTACAGTGGACGGCCTGGGCGGTCCCTTCATTGAGGGGGTGACTGGCGATTATCACTCGGTCGTCGGTATCTCGTTGCCGCTGCTGCGCTCCATGGCCTCCGAGCTGGGCGTGTTTTGGCCGGACCTGTGGGATGCACCGCGCCCCTGAGTTTCACTCCTCAACGACCTGCGTAATCCCCGTACTGTAGGGGCATGGATAACAGCACTGCATGGGGCGTCGGCCTCGCAACGACCACCCTGGACGGAACGACTCTCGACACCTGGTACCCCGCCCCGCACCTGGGCGAGCCCGGGAACGACGAAGAGCTGGCGACCTCGCTGGCGCTCCTGGAGCGCGTGGACGATGCGCGCCGCGTGCGCACTGTCGTCGTGAACACTTCGATTGACCTGACGCAGGCTCCCGCTTCGACCGAGGACGCCTACCTGCGTCTGCACCTGCTGTCCCACCGCCTCGTGGAGCCCAACACGATCAACCTGGACGGTATTTTCGCGGTGCTGCCCAACGTCGTGTGGACGGACGCTGGCCCGTGCGCCGTCGCCGACTTCGAGGCCACGCGCCTGCGCCTGCGCGCCCGCGACGGTCGCCCCGTGACCGTGCAGGGCGTCGACAAGTTCCCCCCGATGGTCAACTACGTGCTGCCCTCTGGCGTGCGTATCGCCGACGGAACCCGCGTGCGCCTGGGCGCCTACCTCTCCGAGGGTACGACCGTCATGCATGCGGGCTTCGTGAACTTCAACGCTGGCACGCTGGGCCGTTCCATGGTCGAGGGCCGTGTCTCACAGGGCGTCGTCATCGGCGACGGTTCGGACGTGGGCGGCGGCGCCTCCACGATGGGCACTCTGTCGGGCGGCGGTAAGCAGCGCGTGCGCCTGGGCGAGCGCTGCCTGCTGGGCGCGAACTCGGGCCTGG
>ERZ773018.1304-NODE-1304-length-13438-cov-17.550549_pt1 | contig 13438 bp, 9 predicted proteins | sample MGYA00580840_ERZ773018 | MGnify/ENA primary metagenome ERZ773018 (study PRJEB29015, sample SAMEA2738125) | human oral metagenome | biome: human oral; feature: human-associated habitat; material: saliva | place: China | collected 2256 ... | reverse complement strand
ATGGAGTTGACGGCGCCCACGTGCCAGGTGGCCTTGAAGTCGGCGTCCATGTTGATGGCCTTGACGAGGTCCTGGCAGTCGTCGAAGACGCCGTCAACAGCGACGTTGACGATGTTGTCGTCGAGGAGGGAGAACATCTGGGCGCGCTGGAAGGCGGTCATGCGTCCGGCGGGGGTGAGCATGACGACGGAAAGTCCGGGGCGGCCGCGCAGCGCGTATTCGGCGGAGGAGCCGGTGTCGCCGGAGGTGGCACCCACGATAGTGAGCCAGTCGCCGCGGCGGGTGAGCTCATATTCGAAGAGTTCGCCGAGGAGCTGCATCGCCATGTCTTTGAAGGCGGCCGTGGGGCCGTTGGATAGGTGGGCGATGCGCAGGTCGGTGCCTTCCAGGGCATCGACGGGCACGATCTGCGGGTCGGAGAAGGAGGGGGTGGAATAGGCACGGGCCGTGATCGCGCACAGGTCGTCGGCGGGGATGTCGTCGACGAAGAGCGAGATGATGCCGGCGGCCATCGCCGCGTAGCCTTCCTCGCGCAGGACGATCCGCAGCTCGTCCAGGTCGGAGGCCGACAGAGTCGGGTATTCCTCGGGCAGGTAGAGGCCGCCGTCGGGCGCCAGGCCCTCCAGCAGGATGTCGCTGAAGGAGCGGGTGGGCGCATCGGGGCCACGTCGAGTCGAAATATAACGCACGGGCAGATCCTATCGGAGAGACGGCCTGTGAAGCCAGATAGGTCGTATTTCGTCACGTTTCCACGAGGCCTGGGCGCGTTGTGTGCACGGGGCGAGGACAAAGCGCGTGTGATAGAAACAACGGGTGAGTATTGACAAGGATCGTTGGGCACCGCCGATTGAGGGCGAGAAGTCAGGAAGGCCGTCGCCATCTCAGGCGACACGTCCGTCAAACACGCCGCCCCGTAACGCTGACACATCGGTCAACCCCGATGTGATCGAGGATTCATACACGACAGCAATCACGGCGACGCTGCCTGACGAGAGTGCCGATTCGTCGAGGCGTCGGGCCTTTCGCGCGGGCGCTACGCGCGCCAGGTCGAGCGTGAGGAGCGCGCTCTCGTTCACGAAGACGTCCAAGGGGTGGGGGACTCTTGCCGTGGTTGTTTTCGTCGCCGCTCTCTTCGGGGCGATCGCCCTGCGAACGTCGGCCGGTTCGTCGTCGCTGGCGACGTCTCGTCCCCAGGGTTATAGGGGCACGGCGACCAACACGGAGACGCTGTCCTCCGCATGGGCATCGGGGATCAACACGGCGTGGGTACTCCCCTCCGCGCCGGACAAAGCGAGCACCGAGGAGCAGTCTGTCCTCGTCGAGGGCACGACCCTGTACGTGGCTACCAGGACGCAGGAAAGGGTCCTGAGGCTGAGCGCCTACGACATTGCTTCCGTCCAGCCTGTGCAGAAATGGGTGTCGGATGGTCAGGACATTGAGGTGCGCAGCAGGTCTGGAGGGCCTCGGATGATCTCTGCGGGTGCTTGGGTGGTCGTTGAGAATGTCCTGGTGTCCAAGGAGACGGGCAGGCAGCAGGAGGCACCGTGGGACGAGGACATCCCGGCTGCTTTCGTCGACGAGGTCTTGGTGACGTGCTCGGGTCTTGAGACGTGTTCCGGATGGACGAACCAGTCCGGTTCGTGGACGCGCCAGTGGCAGAGCATCACGACGAAGCAGTCCTGGTCGAGTGACACGCGGTCGGATACTCGTTCGCAGACCGTCGGAAGTGGCGAGGAGACCTCGGTGATCATTCCCGTCTATTACGACAAGAACCCTCAGCTGGTGAACGTCCACACGGGCGTGGTCGCCACCCTGGGCGCCGAGGGTCGCCTGGGGTCAGGCTCGCGGGTTGTGAAGCTCTACGACGCCTCTGACGGGGTCATCGTGGAGCGGGATCGGGGCGAGATGGAGGTCTACGACGTCTCGGGAAGGCTCGTTGATACCTTCGACGCGGTGAGGCACAACACGCAGCCGACGTTGGACGGGCGTGCGCCCACGGTGGCGGAGTTGAGAGGTTTCTTCACGGAGGTGTCAGCCCCCTGGACGACGGGCAGGGTGACGATCGAGAAGGAGGATTGCTCTGTTGTCAGGCTGAATCCCACCGGGGATTTCCCCCCTCGTTCGGCGACGGGCGTGAAGGGGCTGACCACCTACTATTCCTACACCTCAAAGACCTGCTCCTTTGAGCCGCGCGAGCTTCGCGCCAGCACCGACGGGTCTGCGGCGTTCATCTGGGTCGCGACATGGAGCACATCCACCGCGTACATGATCGACATGAATGCCAATAAGACGCACACTTTCTCAGGCCTGACGCGCTCGACGAAAACCGTGTGGGCGTTCGACGACCTGCTCATCACGATCAGCGATGATGGCATCACGGCCTTCACACCGGCCTCGTCGTGAGACTACCCTGGTGGCATGACTGATCTGCCTTTCCGCGTCGGCCAAGCGGTCGACGTACACGCCTTCGCAGCCCCCGATTCGCAGCGCACCCTCATGCTCGCGTGCTTGGAGTGGCCGGGCGAGCGCGCGCTTGAGGGTCATTCGGACGCGGACGTCGCCGCGCACGCGTTGTGCGACGCGATGCTGCTGGCCACGGGCCTGGGTGAGCTCGGCACTGTGTTTGGCGTGGATCGCCCGGAGTGGGCGGGCGCGTCGGGTCGGGCGATGCTCCAGGAGGTACGCCGCATGGCGACCGAGGCCGGCTGGGTGCTCGGCAACGCGACCGTCCAGGTCGTGGGCAACCGCCCGCGCATGGCCGCACGCCTGCCCGAGGCCGGTGCCGTCATGAGCGAGATCGCCGGCGGCACGGTGACGGTGTCGGCGACGACCTCGGATCGTCTGGGTTTCACGGGCCGAGGCGAGGGCGTGGCCGCGCTGGCGAGCGTCCTCATGGTCCGGGTCGCCCCCGCATCCAACTAGACGCGGATCCCCCCACCGACCCGACGCGGGACAGGCACACCGACGCTCCTCGCATGATACAAACGTCCCATGAGTAACGATGATTCTCGCGTGACGCCTCCCGGCAATGCGCAGCCGCGTTCGTCGCGCGCACGCGGCGAGGAGTCCCCGAGCGGGGCCGACGCCTTCGTCCTGCCCGAGTTCGATTCCCTGCCGGACTTGGCACCGCTGCCCGACCTTGACGAATTCTTGAAGGCCGACCCACTCGCAGGATTCGACGAGGCCGTGGCCGCGCAGGCGGACACCATCAGTTCGCGCGACGATGACGCACTCCCAAGCGCCGCTCCCGCAGGCGACATCCCATCGCTGCCCACGAGTCCGTTGACGCCCGCGGTCCCATCGACGCCCGCGGTCTCGACCACACCGACGCAGAACACAGCTCCGACGTTCACCGTCGCCCCCTCCCAGGCCGATGCCGCACCCACTCACGCAGCCACGGCCTCGTCACGAACCAGTCCCGCCCAAGAACCGAACGAACGCGTCGCTCACCCTGCGGGTCGACTGTCCTGGGGCGAGCAGAGGACCACGAGTTCCGCCATCCCCATCGGTCTGGCGATCTCCGGTGCCGTCGTTGTACTCAGCGGCATTATTTCCTCGGTCTACGCGGGCGGCAGCAATCACAAGCATCCCACGCTCCCTCCACCGGACCTCGACACGAAACAGCAGGTCCTCCACGTGCCCGGATACCGTGGGGCCGCGACGAACACGCATTCCCTGTCGCCCGAGTGGGCCTCGGGCGTCGCCACTGCGTGGACGATCCCCACCACGAACGGGCCGGCGGGGACACCACCGCAGATATACGTCGACGGGTCGGTCCTCTACCTCGCCGCCGACGATCTGACGGAGGACCGGAAGGAATCGGCCGTCACGGTGTCAGCCTATGACCTGTCGGGTAACGAACCCACTCTCCTGTGGACATCAACGGGTCCGACGGAGAACTCGGCGATTATGTCCTCCCACACGCCCGCGTTCCTCTCGGATGACGACCAGGTCTTTTTCCACGACGTCGTCATCGACAAGGCCACGGGCGCGCAAACCCAGGCACCCTGGAAGAGGGATTATCCTCTCGCGGTGGCCGACGACATCGTGGTGACGTGCTCGGCCACAACATCATGCGCCGGATGGACACGCGAGGGTAGCGAGTGGACAAACCTGTGGACCACGTCCACGGCGATACAGTCGGGATTCGGGTTGCATAACCATGATCTGGGCTACGCACCTGCGGGCACTGCGCTCGCCGGGAGCGGCGCACAGGCCGCCGTCCTGGTCCCCACCGCCCCCAACGAACTCCCGCAGATCCTCAACGTCCATACCGGCGAGGTAACGACCCTGAACAATCCCGACGGGAATGCCGACTATCAGAAGGTCGAGGTGGCCACCGACGGCTTCCTCGTCTACGAGCGCAGCGAACAGGTCGGGTTACTCTTCGAACCCAACGGGACCCTCCAGTCCACGTTCACAGCAGAGCCGCACCTGCCGACAGTCAGCCACGACGGGAGGCAGCCAACGACGTCGGACATCCAAACCTTCATGACAAGCACGAAGGCACAGTGGGCGGCGGGCACGATTGCGCTGACAGGCACGGACCAATGCGCCATCGAGTACAAGCTGACCGCCGACAGCGCCACACACACGATCTCCATCCCCTCAGCGGCACGCCCGGATATGCAGCCGGGCTGCTACTTTGACCCGGCCGACGCGCGTGTCAGCGTCGACGGATCGGCTCTCTACATCGACACCTTCAACTTCCAGGACACGAGCAAATATTTCATCGACACCGCCAAGGGACTGTCCTTCACGTCGAATGAACTCAACGAGGCCACACACCTCACCTGGGTCTTCGACGACATGCTGATCGGCCAGACCGACGGCGGAATTCGAGCGTTCGTGCCTGCCTCCTCCTGAGAGCGCACTGCTCACAGGGGGCGAGGCCTCGGCTGACGAAAGCGGAGAACCCACGCCCGCGTTCCACACAGGTGTGATAGAAACGTCTCATGAGCAACGACGATGTCCTCGGAACCCCCACCGACGGGACGCAGGCACCCTCCGCGCGCTCGCGGGAGGAGGAATCCCCGGACAGCGGCGGCGTCTTCGCGCTGCCGGAGTTCGGGACACTGCCGGGCTTCGCGCCGCTGCCCGAACTCGCCCCGCTGCCGGATCTGGCCCCGCTGCCCGATATCGGCGACATCCTCTCCTCCCCCGCGTCGATGCCTGGCGACGAGGCCGGGGCCGGGCAGGCGGATACCGCGGGTTCTCGGGATGACGACCTGTTCCCGGGTGCCTCTCCCCTGCCCGGGATCTCGCCGCTACCTGACATCGCCCAGCTACTCGCAGACGCTCCCACCTCGTCCACCGTCGACGACACTCAACCCGTTGCGCCAGAGTCCAGGCCTCTCTCAGGCACCGCTCCGGCGCCCACCTCCGCTCACCTGCCGGACGCGGATTCCTCGACCTCGGCGGCCGCCACCCAGATGGATACCGTCTCCGCGGTCGCAGCCACGGCCTCGTCGATGGCGGGACACGTGAACGGCCGATCATCGAGCGGCCGCACTCCCTTCCGCCTCAAGCCCGAGGAGAGCATCGGCGAGGCTGCCTCCGCCCACAAACGCCTGCCCCGCCCCCTGATCGCGCTCGGATGCGTCGTTGTGCTCGGCGTCGTGCTCTCTTTCTGCAGCCAACAAAGCGTCGTACCGATGACCTCGTCGACTCCGTCACCTACGGTCTCCTCGGCGCGGTCCTCGCAGACGCCGACCGTGCAGGTGCCCGCGCAGGCACCGAATCTGCCTACTCGCGCGCCCGGCTACCGTGGGACCGCGACGAACACGCACACACTGTCGCCCGAGTGGGCCTCGGGGATCGCGACCGCGTGGACGATCTCGGTTGAGAACACATCGTCCACGTTCCTGCCACACATTTACGTCGATGGCTCGACCCTCTACGTTGCGTCCAACGCCACCATCAAGGGCGAGCCAGGTTACGCCGTCACTATTGCTGCCTACGACATATCGGGGGAACAGCCCACTCAGCTGTGGTCCTCAACCGGGCACACGAAAGACAGGGTGGACTTGACCTACACGCCCACCTTCGTCTCAAGCGACGACCAGCTCTTCTTCCACGACGTCGTCATCGACAAGAAGACCGGCGAGCAAACCCAGGCCCCCTGGGGCATAGCGTTTCCCCTCGTGATGGCCGACGGCATCCTCGTGACCTGCTCGTCAACAACGACGTGCAGCGGATGGACGCAGGAGGGCGACGAGTGGACGAACCTGTGGACCACGACGACGACGGAGCAAAACTTCTCGGGGGTCCGTCAGCTCGACCTCGGATACTCGCCCTCACATAACGCTATTACCGGCAGCGGCGAGCACACCTCCGTCCTGGTTCCTCCCAAGAACGACCGGGTTCCGCAGATCATCAATATCCACACGGGGACAATCGCGTCCCTGAGCAACCCCGACGGGGACGGCATGTACCGAACCGTCGAGGTCACGCCCGAAGGCTACGTCGTCTACGAGAATATCGAATCCCACGGGATGCTCTTCGACAGCGACGGCACCCTCCAGTCCACGTTTAAGACCGCCCGCATCCTGCCCATCGTCAGTCACGATGAGACACCTCGCAGCGCGCCGGACGTCAAAGAGTTCCTGACGCACCAGAACGCGCCGTGGGCCGTAGCTACCCTGCGCATGACTGGCAGGCACCAGGATGAGTGCATGTTCGAGGGCACCTTCACCGCCGACGGTTCGACTCATACGTCCCCCGTCCCCGATGCGCTGACGCCCAGCTTACCGTCCACCTGCTACTTCGACCCGAAGCAAGTGCGTATCAGCGCCGACGGATCGGCTCTGTACATGGACGCATTCGTCGGTGCCGACAAGAACAAATACGTCATCGACACCGTCAACGGCGAGGCCTACATGTCTCCGGCGCTCAACGTCTCGGAACAGCTCACCTGGGTCTACGACGACATGCTCATCGCCGTGTCCAAGGCCGGTGTCAAGGCCTTCGTGCCCGCCTCCTCCTGACGTCGGCAACGACTCGGGACGCTTTCCCTCGCGTCCCAACGCCCGGTGCCGCATGGTAGAAACGTCTCATGAGCAACGACGATTTTCGCGTGACACCTCCCGGCGAGGCGCAGCCACGTTCGTCGCGCGCACGCAGCGAGGAGTCCCCAAGCGGGGCCGACGCCTTCGTCCTGCCCGAGTTCAATTCCCTGCCAGATTTGGTGCCACTGCCCGACCTCGCTCCGCTGCCGGACTTGGCACCGCTGCCCGACCTTGACGAAGTCTTGAAGGCCGACCTGCTCGCAGGATTCGACGAGGCCATGGCCGCGCAGGCGGATACCGTCAGTTCGTCGGGGGCCGACACCTTCCCGAACGAGACGCCAGCCACCAAGGCCTCGCCCACCGCGAGCAAAGCCACACCCGCGAGCGCGGCCACGGCCTCGTCCCGGGCGGTGCTCGATGATATCCCGCCGCGCGGCGACAGCCCCGCCCCGGTGTCCAAGGAAACCGGGGACACCAGCAAATCCAGCAAGCGCTCCGTGGCCGCCACGCTCGCGGCCCTTGGTGCCACGATTGGTACCGCGTTTTCCGCGGGCCACGTCGGTGGCAGTACCACGCCTCGCGTCCATACCCCACGGGTGCCGCACGGGTCGCTGCCGAGCGCGCCGCTGACGCAGGCACCGCTGCCAAGTCTACCGAGCCTACCGTCGCTCCCATCAGCGGGATACCAGGGAAGCGCACAGGATACGCACGCGCTATCGCCTGCGTGGGCATCGGGTGCCACGACCGCGTGGACGATCCCTGTGTCGGCTCAATCGGCCGACGCGACACCGCAGTTCCACGTGGATGGGTCAACCCTGTACATTGCCTCTGATGCTGCGAACAGCGGCAAGAACGGCTCGGCCGTCACGGTGTCAGCCTACGACTTGTCGGGGAGTACACCCGCCCACCTATGGACGTCGACGGGTCCCACACAGAGCTCAGCGAGATTGTCGTTCCACACGCCCGCGTTCGTCTCGGGCGGGGACCAGGTCTTTTTTCACGACGTCGTCATCGACAAGGCTACGGGCGCGCAAACTCAGGCTCCCTGGGGGACAGATTTTCCTCTGGCTCTGGCTGACGACGTCATAGTGACGTGTTCGACCACGACGACGTGCAGCGGATGGATGCGCGAGGGCGGCGAGTGGACGAACCTGTGGACCACGTCCACGGCGACGCAGTCCGGGTATGGGTTGCGTGACCATGATCTGGGCTATGCGCCTGCGGGCACTGCGGTCGCAGGGAACGGTGTGCACGCCTCGGTCCTGGTTCCCACCGCCACCAACGAACTCCCGCAGATCCTCAACGTCCATACCGGCGAGGCGACGACCTTGAGCAATCCCGACGGGAACGGCGACTCCCGGAAGGTCGAGGTGGCCACCGACGGTTTCGTCGTCTACGAGAACTCCGTTTCTCGCGGGTCTATCTTCGACAGCGACGGGATCCTTCAAGCGACGTTCACCGCCGAACCGGACCTGCCCGCGCTCAGCCGAGACGGGACGCAGCCAACGACGTCGGACATCCAGACCTTCATGACACAGAAACGAGCGGCGTGGGCAACGGGAACGGTGAGCATGAGCGGCACGGGCGAGTGCACGATCACGGTCGCCCTGACCGCCGACGACTCGACGCGCGAGGTCCCGCTCCCGGACGCTGCACGCCGGTTCGTGCGCGACGACTGCTCCTTCACTCCGAAGGACCTGCGTGTCAGCGCCGATGGATCGACCCTGTATGTCAAGTCCTTCAGCTCCCAGGACACTAACAGCTACATCATTAACACCGCCGATGGTTCGTCTTCCTCGACGAAAGACTTCAAAAAGGCCACACGCCTCACCTGGGTCTTTGACGACATGCTGATCGGCATCACCGATAAGGAAATCAAGGCGTTCGTTCCTGCTTCCTCGTGACGAGGCCTGGGTGGCCACGGCGTCATGCTCAGCGTACGAGTGTGATAGAAACAACTCATGAGCAACGACGATCACCCCCGCGCGAGTAGCCCGGTACCCCAGCCGCTGCACGCCTCGAACGGCGGCTCTCAGGCACCCGAGCCTCAGCCTCCGCAGTCGTTGTCCCAGGACCGCCAGGCACCTCAGCCCCCTGCTCAGCAGCCCCCACGGCGAACAAAACTGGGCCGTCAGGTGCTCGTTGTCCTCGTTACTGTGGTTGCGGTACTCGTCATCGGTACCCTCGCCGGATTTCTGTACGAGCTTTCCGTGAGGAGCACGTACATTCACGTCCGTCATCCAGATCCGACGCCGGAAGCGACTGCCCCGCAGATCGAGGCGGATCCCACCCCGGTCGGCTATCAGGGGACAGCGACCACCACGAGGACTGCAGTCCTTCTTCGTCGACATGAACGGCGAGGTCGTATACACATCGCACGAACTGAACCAGGCGACAAACCTGACATGGGCCTTCGACGACCTCCTCATCGGCGTGACCGACGAGCAGATCACGGCCTTCACGCCGAAGGCCTCGTGACCCTCTCTCACCAAGCACTGACAGAGCACAGGTACAGACCGTGAACACCCAACGATCTCTCTCCCGGACCTCCTCCCGCGAGTCCACCCCTGTGCGAAGGACGAGCTTGCTCCCCTGAGCAACATCTCGGGTGCCACCGTGGTCATCCTCGTCGACGAGGCTCACGACTCCCCTCCTCTCATAAACGCAGGTGAGTCATTCCCCGACCAGGGACGCTTCAGGACGTTCGCAACCTGACATCATGCTGTGCTCGCACGCCAGCCCCCTGTTCCGCACGCGGGCCGTCTGCTCCATACGTGGGCGGGGTTGCCCACATTCGGAATAGCGGGTTAGCGTGCGGAGGAGAGGACCCCGATTCGGAATAGCGGGTTAGCGTACCGAGGAGAGGGACTCTCCGATAAGCGAGCACGGAGTATCTGTTCTCTGGCCCCGAGCCGCGGAGTACCGACGAAGCGATCCGCTGGAATAAACCCCAACACAACACCTAGGACTAGTCCCGCCAACACGACATGTCCAATAACCCCAATAGACGACACGTCCCCGACGCCCGAAACTTGCTCGGTCGCGTCGGGGACGTGTCACGCGTGGGCGTGGGGCCTCGCCGAGGCCTCAGTCCGCCATGTGGTCGAGCGTGGCACGCTCGGCTTTGACGGGTGCCGTCAGGGCCAGGCCCACACCGAGGATCAGCATGATGCCGAGGATGCCCCAGTAGGTGTAGTCCGCGCCCGCGGGGGTCATCCGCTTACCGATCATGAGGAAGAGGCCATACATGGCGGGGGCCATGAAGGACACGGCGCGGCCCGTCGTGGCGTAGAGGCCGAAGACCTCGCCCTCGCGACCCGCGGGGATGATGCGCGACAGGAAGGAACGCGACGCGGACTGGGTGGGGCCAACAAAAACACACAGGACCAGACCGAGGCTCCAGAACACGATGGGTCCGTGGGCGTGCAGGAAGAAAACGCCGAACCCAGCGACAACCATTGCGGTCAGGGACAGCATAATGACGTTCTTCGGGCCAATCTTGTCGTCCACCCACCCGAACGCCACGGTCGCCAGGCCCGCAACGATGTTCGCGGCGATCGCGAAGATCATGACATCGCTGGCGCTGAAGCCGAACGCCGTCTTGGCCAGGACCGCGCCGAACGTGAAGACGCCTGCCAGACCATCACGGAAGACGGCGGAGGCGATGAGGAAAAACAGAGTGTGCGGAGCTTCGCGCTTGAGGGTGACGACCGTGCGCCACAGGAGCTTATAGGAGTCGAGGATCGACTCATGGTCATCCGCCGTCGACACCTTCTGAGGCAGCGGCGGGTTCTTCAGGACGGGGATCGCGAAGCCGCCCAGCCACAGGGCGGCGATCACCATGGAGATGCGGATGTTGAGGTGTTCGTCGGCGGGCACGCCCAGCACGTTCACGCCAATCAGGCCGACGTAGAGGATCAGCAGCAAGACGATGCCGCCGATGTAGCCGGCCGCCCAGCCGAAGCCCGAAATCTTGCCGCGGTCTTCCTTCTCACCCAGGTGGTTGAGCATCGCGTTGTAGTTCACGGAGGCGAACTCGAAGAACACGTTACCCAGGCCCAGCAGCGCAATACCCAGCATGAGCGCACCCTTAGGGCCGAGGACCGACGCCGGGTGCACGAAGTACATGGCGAGCATGCAGACCACGACCGCCCCCGTGAACCATCCGAGCCAGGCCCCGCCACGGCCTCGTCGATCAGCGCGCTGACCGGTGATCGGGGCGAGCAGCGCAATGAACAGGCCCGCGATCGTCATGCCGTTGCTCAGCCACGTCGCGGCCGTCCCCGCGTCCGTGAAAACGCCGTCGCTGGTCAGGTACGTCGTGAAGACAAAGGTCGTGGCGACCGCGTTGAAGGCGGCGCTGCCCCAGTCCCAAGCCGCCCAATCGACGACTTTGCGCGTGATGACGCGGCGATGGGTGGCGGGCGTGGTGCTCATGGAATCGGGCTCCTTCGCTCGGGAGTGCTCGGTGGCGCTGGTGCGCCCAGGGCGAAACTACCACGTTTCGCGGCGCGCCCCCTCTTCGGGCTGCAGTGGGGACGAGGCCGTGGACACCTCGCGGGGAACGCCTGGCTGCACGGGCGGGCGCAAATGCGGAGGTCAGAGCCACCGCAGGCCACCATAAACGGTATGGCAGGCGCGATGGCCTTCCTTCAGACAAGATCCGCCGCGCCGCTAGGCGCTCGGCTCCTCTGCTGCAAGAAGCTGGGCGAGGGCGAGGTCCAGGGGGCGTGTCACCTTCAGGGAGCGTTCATCACCGGCAACGGTCTGAACGGAGCCTCCAACGGCCTCGACGAGGCCCGCGTCATCCGTGGCAGCCACGGCCTCGTCGGCGCTTCGGGAGGCACCCGCCTCGTGCGCGCGGGTGAGCACGTCCCATCGGAAGCCCTGCGGGGTCTGCACGGCCACCATGTCAGCGCGCCGGGGCGTGCCCGTGACGAGGCCCGAGGCATCCACGGTCTTGAGCGTGTCCGTGACGGGCAGGACCGGGATGACGGCACCAGCACCGCCGCGCACCGTGTCGATGACGCGCGCGCTCACCTCCGGGGGTGTCAGGGGACGAGCCGCGTCATGCACGAGGACAACCGCGTCCGCATCGCGGTGCCCGAGGGCAGCCAAGCCCAGGGCGACGGACGCCTGGCGGGAGCGGTCAGAGCCAGCGACCACGAGGACGTCCTCGATGCCGGCCAGGGCAGCGCGGAAATCCTCGATGGACGAGGCCGGGGCAGTCACGACGATCATCCCCACTCCCCCGGCGCGTAGGCCGCGGGCCGCCCACCAGACCAGGGAGCGACCCGAGAGGGAAACGAGGGCCTTGGGCAGCTCGCAGCCGAGGCGCGAACCTGAACCGGCGGCCGTCAGGACCGCGCAGGCTTCACTCAGCTGCGGCATTGTCATCGATCTCGATGCGCCCCTCAGCCAGGACGGCGTCGAGACGCGCGGCGGCCTCCGACTTCTCAATGTTGCGAGCCAGGGCCAGCTCGGAGGTGAGGATAGAACGCGCCTTCGTCAGCATGCGCTTCTCGCCCGTGGACAGCTTCTTCAGGTCATCGCGGCGCGTCAGGTCGCGCACGACCTCGGCGACCTTAACAATATCGCCGGTCGCGATCTTCTCCTGGTTCGCCTTGAAACGGCGCGACCAGTTAGTGGGTTCCTCAAGGTAGGGGGCGCGCAGGACGGTGAGGACTTCCTCAAGCCCATCCTCATCAACGATGTCACGGACGCCGACCAGGTCGACATTCTCGGCGGGGACCTGGATTTCAAGATCGCCCTGGTTCACGCGCAGCTTGAGGTATGTTCGCTCTTCACCACGGATGGTGCGCGTCATGACCTCTTCGATCGTGGCTGCGCCGTGGTGCGGGTAGACGACCGTCTGACCGATTTCGAACGACATGGAAAGACTCCTGGATGCTCGCGTGGATAGCACGGCCTATTCTACCAGTTGCCTGACGAATATCCCCGAGACAGCATGAAAAGCCTACGTTACACGCACTAGAGGAACGGCACAAACCATCTTCAAGTACGACCACAATACGACCATGCTTGCGACCCCGGTCACGATCACATGGTCAGATTTAGGGAATGCGCCACAATGCTCACTAGCCCCCGAAACACGGCGTATTTCAGGCATCCGCGCGCCGTCCATGCCACGGCAGACACGCCTCCACCGGGTCCTCGCTGACCGCCCACACGCCGCGACCGAGGGCATGGCGAAACCCCGGCCTCGTCCACGCAGACGAAGCCGGGGCCCCGCGTTGCTCACTTGCCCTGGTTGGCGACCGCGGCGATCTTCGCCTCGGCCTCGGGATCCAGGTAGGTGCCGCCCTTCTTGATGGGCTTGAGGGTCTCCTCGTCGAGCTCGTACACCAGCGGGATGCCGGTGGGGATGTTGACGCCGGCGATATCCTCGTCGGAGATCTCATCCAGGTGCT
>ERZ773018.1300-NODE-1300-length-13467-cov-7.443036_pt1 | contig 13467 bp, 5 predicted proteins | sample MGYA00580840_ERZ773018 | MGnify/ENA primary metagenome ERZ773018 (study PRJEB29015, sample SAMEA2738125) | human oral metagenome | biome: human oral; feature: human-associated habitat; material: saliva | place: China | collected 2256 ... | reverse complement strand
TTCGTTTGACCTTTGATAATAACTACTTTAACGACCGTTACCAAGGGATTCCAATCGGTGGCTACAACGTCATTATCGAAAACATGTTAGGCGATGTAGAAGTAGAACTTGGGGTTGATTTCTTTGCTAATCGTGAAGAGCTGGAAAGCTCAGCGGAAAAAGTTGTCTTTACAGGTATGATTGACCAGTACTTTGACTACAAACATGGGGAGTTAGAATACCGCAGCCTTCGATTCGAGCACGAAGTCTTGGATGAGGAAAATCATCAAGGAAATGCTGTGGTCAACTATACAGAGCGTGAGATTCCTTATACTCGTATCATCGAGCACAAGCACTTCGAGTATGGGACTCAACCGAAGACGGTGATTACCCGTGAGTACCCAGCTGATTGGAAACGAGGCGATGAGCCTTACTATCCAATCAATGATGAAAAGAACAACGCCATGTTTGCTAAGTATCAAGAAGAAGCCGCTAAAAATGACAAGGTCATCTTCTGTGGACGCTTAGCAGACTATAAATACTACGATATGCACGTGGTCATTGAACGTGCTTTGGATGTGGTTGAAAAAGAACTTGGAAGCATATAGAGATATGTCTAGTGAAGGGGAGAAAAGTGAGATATTATCTGAAAGATTCATTTCTGCATAATCAACATGAAAAGAATGCAGGAAGTAAGGCGCGAAATGATGTGGAAGCCATTCTGATTTCAGAAGGGTATAAGGGATTAGAGATTAAGGTTGACAACTGGTATCAGATGAATTTCTTTAAGGCCCAACAACACAAATATAGAGCAACTAAATCTGTGTTTGATCAACTAGGTTCAGGGGATGAATTGGTCATTCAGTTTCCAATTATCCATCATACATTTTTCATTGCACAACTCATCAAGCAGGCACAAAAAAGGGGAGCGAAATTCTATCTCTTGATTCATGACATTGAAACCTTGCGCCATGCAGCAGGCTCTGAAGTGAAATTGAGACATAAATTGAGAAACTATTTCCAAGAGAAGAAAGCCTTGATGTCTGTGGATGGGATTATTGTTCATAATGACATCATGAAGAGCGTTTTAGCTAATCAAGGATTTCCAGTTGATAAAATGGTTAGTTTAGAGATTTTTGATTATTTGATTCCAAATTTTCAAGAAAAGTCTCTTCCTCAAAAAGAACAAGCAATCATCGTTGCTGGGAATTTAAACCCAACAAAATCAGGCTATCTATATAGTTTGCCAGAGAGTCCTGCCTATAATCTCTATGGGGTTGGGTATGATGAAAGCCGTGCTCTGAATAATATCACTTACTTTGGTTCCTTCCTGCCTGATGATCTACCAGGAGCTCTAGAGGGTAGTTTTGGCTTAGTGTGGGATGGGGATAGTTCGGAAACATGTCAGGGTACTTACGGCAACTATCTGCGTTTTAACAATTCTCATAAAGCTTCTCTTTATCTAGCGTCGGGTTTTCCTTTGGTGGTTTGGAAGCAATCTGCTCTCTCGCACTTTGTATTAGAAAATCAATGTGGACTTGCGGTTGAATCCTTGCACGACCTATCTCAAGTGATTGAACATTTATCCGAAGAAGATTACCAATTCCTTCTCGAAAATGCGAAACGAATTGGCAAAAAGCTTCGTAAAGGTTTCTATCTGACCAAAGCTTTAAGACAATTGAATATGTAAGAGAGGAAAGAAGTTTTAAACTTCTTTTTTCTTTTTTGTTGATTGTCACTAATTTTTAAAATTTGCCTCATAAAACTTTTCCTAGAGGACTTGGTATGGTAGAATAGGGAAAGCATAAAATAAAGCAATAGGGAATAACAATGAGAAAAAAAGATTTGATTTATGTTGCAAGTGCAGCTGTCTTGATGGCTGCTTCAACACAGGTAGCTCAAGCAGATGAAGTGACTGTTAAAGATCCAGCCCAAGTTGAAAACGAACAAAGGTTAGCTTCTCCAGATCCTTCAGCTCCAACAGTAGAAGGTGCTGCTAAGGAGACGAGCCTTAGTTATCCTGCCCCAGCGACGGTTACGGAGCTTTCTAATGAATCAGGAGTAAGTGAAAAAACTCAAGATCAAGGGACAGAAGCTTCAGTAGAGAAAGAGGAAGTCAGTACCCCAACCTCTACAGAAGAGGTTGCCAAGCCTGAAACACGAGCTGGAAGCACCTTCTTCACTGCTTCTTCACAAGCTCCAAATGGTCGCTCGACAGATGTAGCAGTGCAGCCTAAATCCTTTGTCGATGTCAGCAGTCACAATGGCTACATCAGTGTCGAAGACTATCAGGTCTTGGCTAGAAAAGGCGTGGGAGGTGTCGTTGTCAAGCTGACAGAAGGAACGACCTATACTAATCCCTATGCGGAAGGCCAAGTTCGTAATGCACAAACAGCTGGCCTCCAAGTGTCTACCTATGCTTTCTCACGCTATACAAGCGAGGAGCAAGCTAAGGCGGAAGCCCGCCACTATATCTCAGTTGCCAAACGCTTGAACCTGCCTACGACAACTGTCATGGTCAATGACATGGAAGATGCTAAGATGCAGGCCAACATCAACCGCAATACTCAAGCCTGGACAGATGAGATGCGTAAGAATGGTTATACCAATCTCATGTACTACACCAGTGCTAGCTGGATTGATGAAAACAATCTTCGCAAAAAAGGTCCTGTTTCGACTGCTCAGTTTGGCCTGAAAAACTTCTGGGTGGCTCAATACCCATCTCCAAAACTCTCTGTCAATGATGCAAAGAACTTGCGTTACAACGGTGGGGCAGGAGCTTGGCAGTTTACCTCTCAAGCAGAATTATTGCCTGGTAAGCACGTCTTTGACCAGAGCGTCGACTATTCTGGTCGCTTCACGACCAATGCCAAACCAATTGCTGATCCGACTAGAGGAAATTTGAATGGTAAGATCAGCATTGAAAACAAAGATGATGTAGCAGGGCGTTTTGATGTCCTAGTTTCAAACGTAACCGCTCCAAATGGGGTCCTCACGGTTTCTGTCCCTGTCTGGTCAGATATCAATGGTCAAGATGATTTGGTCTGGTATACTGCTACCAAACAGGTAAATGGAACCTACAAGGTCAGTGTCAAAGCTAGTGACCATAAAAATTCACGAGGCAAGTACCACGTTCACCTTTATTACAACCAATTAAATGGCCAATCCGTCGGTGTAGCTGCAACGACAACAGAGTTAGCTACCGGCAAGGACCGTACTGTTGAAAGTCCAAGTGGGACTGTAAGCAATGAAAAAACAAGTGGGCGCCTAACGATTGAAAATAATAATGGCTCTACTGGGACCTTTGATGCAGTGGTACGTGATGTCGTCGCACCAAATGGGGTGAAAGAAGTCTTGGTACCATCTTGGAGCGTTGAAGGTGGTCAGGATGACTTGGTCTGGCATAAGGCGGTCCTCCAGTCAGATGGCTCCTACCGTGCAACGATTAAGGCGAGTGAGCACAAAAACTCTGTCGGCAAGTACCAAGTACATGTTCATTATATTGATCAGGACAATAACCGTCGTTATGTCACGGAGACAACTACTGACGTTCGTCAATCCAAGCCAAGTGGCACACTCTCAATTGAGAATAATAATGGCTCTACAGGCACTTTTGATGCGGTAGTCCGCAATGTGGTTGCACCAAATGGAGTAAAAGAAGTTCTGGTACCAACTTGGAGCGTTGAAGGTGGTCAGGACGACTTGGTCTGGCATAAAGCAGTCCTCCAATCAGATGGTTCCTACCGGGCTACTATTAAGGCAAATGAGCATAAGAACTCTGTTGGGACGTACCAAGTACATGTTCATTATATTGATCAGGATAATAACCGTCGTTATGTCACGGAGACAACCACTGATGTTCGTCAAACCAAGCCGAGTGGGACACTCTCAATTGAGAATAATAATGGCTCTACAGGCACTTTTGACGCGGTAGTCCGCAATGTGTTTGCACCAAATGGGGTAAAAGAAGTCCTGATACCATCTTGGAGCGTTGAAGGTGGTCAGGATGATTTGGTCTGGCATAAAGCAGTCCTCCAATCAGATGGTTCCTACCGTGCAACGATTAAAGCAAGTGAGCATAAGAACTCTGTTGGTAAGTACCAAGTACATGTTCATTATATTGATCAGGATAATAACCGTCGCTATATCACTGAAACAACTACTGACGTTCGCCAATCCAAGCAAACTGGCACTCTGACTATCCAAAATAATAATAAAGAGAAGGGAACCTTTGATGTCATCGTATCAGATGTCTTCAGTCCGAAAGGAGTGAAGACGGTTCAAGTACCGATTTGGTCTGACAAGGACGGTCAGGATGATATTATCTGGTACAATGGCAATCGTCAGACAGACGGGACTTATAAAGTCTCTGTCAAGGCTAGCGACCATAAGAATTCGACTGGTAAGTACCATATCCATCTCTACTACATCCAAGAAGATGGGACCAGAGTGGGTGTTGCGACTAGTGCAACAGAAGTAACTTATCAAAATCTCACCAATAAAACCAAAGCCTATATCACCAACGTCAATGCCTCTGCAGGGACCTATACAGTAGCAGTCGATCAAGCTCCTCAAGGTCGTCGGATCAAACAAGTCCGTGTGGCAGTCTGGTCTCAACCGAACCAAGAAAACCTTTACTGGTACTCCACTGCTTCTAGTGGTACGCACACAGAAGTGGCGGTTTCGGCCCTTCACCATGGCAATCAAAAAGGTGATTACACGACCCACGTTTATGTCGATTATACGGACAACACAGTAGAAGGCTTTAACCTTGGTAAGACCAGTCTATCCCCTCAGAATCAGAAGGTAAATCCTAAAACGACCTACTATTCTCAGCGGGATCCTCGTTGGGGTTCTAAGTGGTATGGGATTAGTAACATGGACCAATCTGGCTGTGTTCCAACCTCGTTAGCTATGACCTTTACGGATATCTTGGGAGTTGGAGTGACTCCGACAGCAGTAGCCGATTATTTGTACAACCAAACGGATACATTTAATAAGACATCTGGAGCTGGTACAGATGCTCAGGGAATTGTTTCAGCAACTCAAAAATGGGGCCTCAATAGCCAAATGTTGACAGGGGCTTCTACCATTGCGGCTTCCTTGCAAGCTGGGAAACATGTTCTTGCAGCAGTCGGACCTAGTCGTTTTATCAATGCTCCATATACCCATGAAATTGTCCTTCATGGCTACGATAATGGTAAAACTTATGTCAGAGATCCATTTAATGCAGCCAACAACGGCTGGTATGGTATTGATTATATCCATTCATTGAAGAGTACAGATCCGATGGATACAAAATTTGGATCACCTTTCTTCTCAATCTTTGCTTAAAGTCTACCTATCTCATAGACATCTTTCAATCATACAAGTGAAGCTGATACATTGAGTTAGCTTCACTTTTTTATTATTCGGAAACTCCTTATTTTTGATAGAATTTCTTTTTAGATTGGGCCCTCCTGTGGTACAATAGGAGAGTATAAAATGGGGAAGCATCGCTCTTTGATAAAACTAAGAGAGAGGCTTTTTCAAATCTAAAAAGGGAAGTTTCATGAAAAAGAAAGATATTATCTATTTTGCTAGTGCAGCTGCCTTGCTCGCACTCACGACGCCTTCTGTTCTCGCAGATGAACAGAATAGAGCAAGTGTTGATGATCATCGACCAACAAATGTTCTCTTGAACAACTCCATACCTACAAGCTCTACCCCAACAGATGGACCAAAGGAAGAGAGTCCCGTGACACCTCAACCAGAACAACCAACTGTCCCAGAAGTACCTAAACAACCAACGCCAATCAACGACCCACAACCAAGTAACCCAAGTAAACCTGATCAAGAAAAGCCTACAGATCCAGTAAATGAGAATGTCAATCAAAAACCTAGTGGAACACTAACGATTGAAAATAATAATTCAAAAACAGGCAGCTTTGATGCAGTAGTCCGTAATGTGGTGGCACCGACTGGCTTAAAAGAAGTCTTGGTACCATCTTGGAGTGAAGTTAATGGCCAAGATGATTTAGTTTGGCATAAGGCTAGTCTAGAACAAGATGGAAGTTATCGGGTTACGATAAAGGCTAGTGAACATAAGGACTCTACTGGTAAATATCAAGTCCACCTTCATTATGTGGATAAAGACAATAAGCGTCGCTATATCACAGAGACAACTACAGAAGTCCGATTAGACAAACCAAGCGGAACACTAACGATTGAGAATAACAATTCAAGTATGGGCACTTTTGATGCTGTTATTCGCAATGTAGTAGCTCCGACTGGTTTGGAAGAAATCCTTGTTCCATCTTGGAGTGAAGTCAATGGCCAAGATGATTTGGTTTGGCATAAGGCAATCCGTCAGTCAGATGGTTCCTACCGTGCGACCATCAAGGCGAGTGAACACAAACAATCGCAAGGGCGTTACCTAGTTCATGCTTACTTGGTAAACAAGAGTGGAGAGAAGGAGTACCTTTCTAGTACAGCTACGGAAGTTCGTTTTAGCAAGCCGACTGGTACCCTAACCATCCAAAACAACAACAAGGAGACCGGTACTTTTGACGTCATTATCTCTGATGTCTTTAGTCCAAAAGGTGTTCAATCTGTCCAAGTGCCGATTTGGTCTGACAAGGACGGCCAAGATGACGTTATCTGGTACAGTGGCCATCGTCAGTCAGACGGTACCTATAAAGTCTCTGTCAAAGCAACAGACCATAAAAATTCGACAGGACGCTACCATGTCCATCTCTACTACGTCCAAGCGGACGGAACTCGGGTTGGTGTCTCTACGGCAACGACCGATGTAGAATTCCGCCAAGCCAAGACCAAGACTCAAGCTAAGATCAAGTATGTCAATCCGACCTCTGGGACCTTCACAGTCGAAGTAGATCAAGCTCCTCAAGGGCGTCAAATCAAGGATGTCCGTGTGGCTGTCTGGTCGCAAGCCCACCAAGAAAACCTTCACTGGTATACCACTCCTTCTGTGGGTGGCCGTACAGAGGTACAGGTGAATGCTGCCAACCATGGCTACCGCCAAGGAGATTACACCACCCATGTCTACGTGGACTATACCGATGGTACTGTCGAGGGGATTAACCTGGGGCAAACAGGCTTGTCTCCAGTTGTAGCCAGAGGGCAACGAGATCGTGTCCTCCGTGCTGCAGCAAATCTCGTAGGAGTGACCGCAGGTAGCGCAGCCCATCGCCAGTTGGTCTCAGACTATAATAGTGTCAAACCTCTCCCTGTAGGTTATACTGTCAAAAACTCAGACGACTGGTGTGATGTCTTTGTGACTACCGTCTTCCAGCGGGAAGGTTTGAGCCACTTGATCGGTCGCGAATGCGGGGTTGAACGCCATATCCAGATCTTTAAGCGCTTAGGGATCTGGAATGAGAATGGCTTGACGACGCCAAAGGCAGGGGATATCATCACCTTTAACTGGGATCAAAATAGCCAACAAAACGACGGTTGGGCAGATCACATCGGGATTGTTGAAAGTGTCCAAAATGGCATAATCCATACCATCGAAGGAAACTCCAATGGTGCCGTCCGTCGCCAGGTCTATCGTGTCGGCCATGGCAATATCCGTGGATTTGCAACGCCACGTTATTATTAAAAGAAGAGCAGTTCCTAGCAAGCTAGGGACTGTTTTTTTGTCGTTTTTTCTCCTGAGGCCAGCTTAGATTAGAGGCAAGCGAGTTGCTTTTGGAAAAGCTTGGGAAAATAAAAAACTAATTAGTGATAGGTTCGGGTTTCGTTTATGATTAACTAGTGTAATTTAAAAAACGTTAGCCACGAATCGGAATTAATCAGACAACTCAAAAAAAATCATTCGGAAATACTACTAGTTTGAAGTTCTTTTTAAATTAAATGAACGTAAAAAACATTTTTTTGAAAATATTGCATCTATTTTATTGAAATTGGTTTAGAAAAGTATTATAATGCAAAGTGTATAAAAGGTTTTATAGGGAAAATAATTTGAGGATTAGTTCCATTTAAATCCAACTATACTGTGTGGGATGATTTTGCGAACCATGCGAAAGAAGAGAGGAGAATCATATGAAAAAGGAAAGACAAATGAAGCAATTCATGTCAAAATTCCTAAATGCAGCAAGTCTATTCTTGCTGGTGTTTTCGATGTTTTCGACCCCGCTTGTCACCATAGCAGAGACAAGTGAAGGGACGACGCCTAGTACCGAGGCTGTTCAGCCAGAGTCAGCAACAGAGGCATCTAGCAGTGCGACGGAAGCCAGTGCGACAGAAGCAACTAGTAGTGCGACTGGGGCGCTAGCACCATCAGGAGCCGATCGAGCAGCAGCACCTCGCGCTCCAAAAGCTGTAGATGATGTCATCACGAGCATCAAATATACCAACAATGAAGGCGGAGAACTGAACTGGTCACTCGAGCCCTGGGCAACCTTTAAGATCAATGCGACCTTTGCCTTGCCAAATAATAAAATTCACGCAGGGGATACTACAACAGTTTCAGTTCCATCTCAGTTGATTATCAACAGTACGGACTTTGAACTAAAAGGGAAAGACAAGGATGGCAAAGAACAAATTGCTGCTTATGCTCATGTCGACCCAACCTACAAAAAGTTGACCTTGACCTATACAGACTTTGCTGAAAAGAATTCAGATGTCAAAGGTAGTTTCTTCTTCTATGTTCGTGTGGACCACCTGCTCGTTCCAAATGCAGAGAAGATTCCAATTAGTATAACAGTAGAAAATAAGGTCGTTCCAAATGAACCTCCTCAACCACCAGTAAACTACATTGGGGTTAAGAAACCTGACACTTATACCCTCAACAAGGTTGGTTCTTATAACCGGGAAGCAACCACTCCAACCCTTAACTACACCATTGCCATCAACCGCAAACCACTCAATATCAAAAATGCGGTTTTAAAAGATACCTTACAATTCACCAATGCCCACTACGATCGGAATTCCTTCATCGTTGAAAAAGGGCAATGGGTATGGGAAAATGCCACTTGGGTTTTCAAAGATGCTGAGCCAGCCATCTATGAAATTGATTTTCCAGATGATAAGTCTTTTGTGATTAAGATTGCAAATATCACAGACAAAGAAATGTACCGTATCCGCTACAACGTTCAGCTAGGTTATGTTCCTCGAGATAATGAAAAATTTGTCAACAATGCTACGTTAAACGGTGAAGATTCGATTGTGAAGAATGCCGAAGCGCGTGTTCTCTGGCAAAAAGGTGGAGGTAATGTAGAAGGCTATGCCTACCATATCAAACTCCACAAGCAAAATGAAGCTGGTGAGCCACTTCAAGGGGCTCAATTCAAGATCGTCCGAAATGCCAACAAACAAACCCTCACTCATACAGTGGATGGAAAAGAAACCGATATCTTCACTTCAGATGAAAATGGTGATTTGAATGTACCAGGCTTGCTCAAGGATGATTACACCGTTACAGAAGTGGCAGCGCCAAATGGTTATCAATTGCTCAAAGATCCGGTGACCATCTCAGAGAATGATTTTGCCCAAGGTAATCCGAATTTCGATGTTACTAGTAAAATCTTGACAGTTGTGATTAGTAATAAGAAACAAAACAACCGTCAACTCAAGGTAACTAAGAAATGGAATGATAAGGAAAATAAATACAAGACTCGTCCAGCCTCTGTGACTGTCAACCTCTTGAAAGACGGTGTCGTTGTTGAAGGCAAGAGTCTGGTCTTGAGCGCGGACAATCATTGGACAGGGACCTTCACTGATCTAGATGAAACCGGCAACTACTCAGTCCAAGAAGTCGATGTAACCGGCTATGTCGCAACTGTTGAATCAGAAGCAAAAGACAGCGTCCGACTAGTTAATAGTCTTGAAACAAGAGAAGTCTCTGGTAGCAAGACCTGGAAGGACGACAACAACCGCGATGGAAAACGTCCAAGCCAGATCACTGTCAATCTCCTTGCAGATGGAGAAAAAGTAGACAGCCTAAAAGTGAAAGCTGACAAGGATGGGAACTGGACATACATCTTCAAGGATCTTCCAAAATACAAGGACGGAAAAGAGATTGTCTATACGGTATCTGAGGAAGCGGTTGAAGGCTATACCAGTCAGCTAGAGGGAACTAACCTCACCAATACCTACACTCCAGCCACTGTTTCTATTGAAGGAAGCAAGATCTGGAAGGATGACGACAACCGTGACGGTCTTCGTCCGAGTCAAATCACTGTCAACCTTCTTGCAAATGGAGAAAAAGTGGACAGTGCTACTGTTAGCCCAGATGCAAGCGGTAATTGGACCTACCGTTTCCAAAACCTTCCAAAATACAAAGATGGTAAGGAAATCACCTACACAATTTCGGAAGAAAAAGTTCCGGGATACAGTAGCAAGGTAGAGGGGACCAACCTCATCAATAGCCATACACCGGCTACTGTTTCAATTAAAGGAAGCAAGACTTGGAAGGACGCTGACAACCGTGATGGACTTCGTCCAGAAAAAATCACTGTTATCTTGAAAAAAGCCCTAGCTGGATCAGAAGCAGTAGAGGTCGCTCGTAAAGAGGTCACAGTAAAAGACAAGTGGACTTATGAGTTTAAAAATCTTCCAAAATATGAGAATGGACAAGAAATTGTTTACTCTGTAGATGAAGAAGCTGTTCCGGGTTATGAAACCAGTGTAGAAGGAACCAACCTCACCAATACCCATACTCCTGAACGGACTGCCATTCCATTCAGCAAGGTATGGCAAGACGATGGCAACCAAGACGGTCTTCGTCCAGAGTCGATCGTAGTGAACCTGTTGGCAAATGGTAAGAAGGTAGCTAGTCAGACCCTCACAGCTGAAACTGGCTGGGCAGGAATCTTTGAAAACCTTCCAAAATACGAGGCTGGAAAAGCCATTGTCTACACCCTTGAAGAAGAAAAAGTAGCCAATTATACAGCTGACATCGATCAAACCAACTATGTCATTACCAATACTCACAAGCCAGGTGAAACTCACCTAACCGTGACGAAACGTTGGGATGATGAAAATAATAAAGCGGGCATCCGTCCTAAGAGCATCAAGGTTCAACTCTTTGCAGATGGTAAGAAAGTTGGAAGCGAAATTGAGCTCAGTGAAGCCAATAAATGGACCTATACTTTCTCAAAACTTCCAGAGAAAGCAAAAGGAAAAGCCATTGTCTATACGGCAAGTGAAATGGTGGTTCCAGCGGGTTATGAAGGGACAAAAGTGCAGGAAGATCCAAGTAATGTGATCTTGACCAATAAGCACAAACCAACAGTGCCACCATCAACACCGCCATCAACACCGCCATCAACACCACCGTCAACACCACCATCAACACCACCGTCAACACCACCATCGACACCACCATCGACTCCACCGTCAACACCGCCATCAACACCAGAAAAACCTGGACGTCCAGTTCAGAAGAAATTCTTGCCAAGTACGGGTACGGTTGTTTCGATTGTAAGTATTGTCTTAGCAGTTGTCTTAGGTGGACTTGCTCTCTATATCTTGAAGAAGAAAAAAGACTAATTCCAAACGAGGAGTTTGGCCACAGATCTAGGAATCATTCCTAGATCTTTTTTGATACCGACATCAAGTTCATACCAAGTGATGACAAGTCCTGGTCAGAAGGGGCTAACAGGCCTTTCTTCGAGTAAAGATCAGAACCTATGACGGGACAATGGACGAAAGTAGAAAAATGTTGAAAAAAGTGGAGAATTCTCACAAACTTTTTTAAAAAAGTTCCTTTTCTTGGATAAAAAGACCTAAAAAGCCACAAAAATGGTATTATAAACCGATAGAATTTATTAAAAAAATGAACTAAAGAAACTAAAAAGGGAAAAATTATAAAAGCAAGAGCTTTGCCACCGGATGGGTATAATAAATATATTTTAAATAATTCTTTGAACATTTAAATGAAGGTACAGAAATGGCGCTATTACAATGGAAATAGACAATTGTCAGACGATTTAATGTATGTTGAGTTTCAATAGATAAAAAACTAAAAAATAAATACACAGATTCGTCCAAACTTGTTGAATAAATAACAAAAAAGTGATAGAATGTTAAAAATGTGTTATTGTCTTGTAATGTACGTAATATTTTTGTTGAATTAATTCGAATTCGTTTCGAATTATAGCAAACATGACGAAGGCGACTAGACAAGATGGACAAAAAGATGTAGCTCCAAATCAAAGGTACATATGAGGAGAGTACCGGAGAACATTTTTAACGAGGGAAACAAGGAGAATATATGAAAAGAGATAGATGGTGGCTCCCCTTCCTAGCGGTGGGAGTCATAGTAGTGTCTGGAATAGGGTTGTTGTATTACAACAGTCCTGTTCGGAACAAGAGTTCAGGTCCACCTGATAGTACAAGGACGACAACGAGTAGTAGAGAGAATACAGCTCTTGAACTAGTCGGTCAAAAACTACCAGAATTTAAAATGACGGACCAGAAGGATCAAGAACTGAAAAGTTCCGACCAGTATGAGAAACCGATGCTCGTTGTAGAGTGGGCTAGTTGGTGTCCACACTGCCAAAAGCAACTTCCGATTGTTCAGCAGATGTATGAGAAATATGGAAAGAAGATCAATTTTGTGATGCTGAACATGATGGAAAAGGGCAAGGAAACCAAAGAGTCCGCCGATCAGTATATAAAGGATAAAGGTTTCACCTTCCCTTACTATTATGATCGCGACCAATCTGCTGCAGATGCTCTGCAAGTCCAAACGATTCCTAGCATCTACTTCGTGGACAAGGATCAAAAAGTCACCCGAGTGGCTGTTGATTACTTAGACCAAGAGAAGTTTGAGGAAACGTTAAAAACATTACTAAACAATTAACTTCTATGGAAGAGAAAAATAAAAAAAGGAGGATGGAGCTCCGAAAAGCTCCAAGGGAATTATGAAAAATTTTTGTAAAAAGATTTTCATGTTGTTTGCAATCTTGTTCATGTCCTTGCCTGCAAACTTAACAAGTGCTCTTGTGACTCACGCCCGAGCGGAAGAGAACATTGTTACCACGCAAGGAAACAAGAACACCAAGATTACGCAAAATGGATGTTCGCGTAAGATTGAAAAGACAGAAGAAGTCAACTGGAGACTACCAAGAAAACCAATCGACTTGGTTATCTTACAGGATGCGAGTGGCTCTTTTGCTAACACTATTCCAAGTGTTAAAAAGGCCCTCAAAGAGTTGACAACTTTTGTCAGTGAAGAAGATTACAATGAGAACAGTCCTCGTTTGGTTAAGACTAACGACCCAGACACAACAGACCGTGTTATGGTGGCTAGCTTCCAAGGGGTGGATGGCTACAACTGGTATAACAACGATACCTTTACAGGTAAGCCAACTGTATATGGTGGTTGGGGTAAGAAGTATGACTATCAGTACAAGTCTTCTGGCTTGACATCAGATGAAAGTACCATCCATAGCTTCATTGACAACATCAGCGTAGCAGGAGGAACTCCAACAGTTCCAGCCATCGAAGACGCTATCGCACAGTATAACGCTAATAAAG
>ERZ773018.1296-NODE-1296-length-13495-cov-4.339509_pt1 | contig 13495 bp, 12 predicted proteins | sample MGYA00580840_ERZ773018 | MGnify/ENA primary metagenome ERZ773018 (study PRJEB29015, sample SAMEA2738125) | human oral metagenome | biome: human oral; feature: human-associated habitat; material: saliva | place: China | collected 2256 ... | reverse complement strand
CGAATTCTTGATTTTTTATCGTTAAGAAATTTACTCAGTAATGAACTATTTTTTATTTACTTTTTGTGAATTTACAACAGCCTCTATAAAATTATTTTTGGCAAATAAAATAAGCTACTTCATAAGTCAAACAGTTATCTTTAAAGCTTTTTATTTTTGAAAAAGGAGCTCTTTGAAAACCTGTAACTCCAGTATATTTTAAATGTCTTAAAACTGATAAAGGATTCTCAAAATCTATCTTTATAGTTTCTTTATATGTTTTAAATTTTTGAAAGTATTTAGCAATAATTTTTTCAATCTCTTCAATTTTTAAATAATTTAAAGATATGTCAAAATGATTTTTTATTTCTAATAAATTTCCAAAAACATAGGTAGAGAAACATAAAATATCAGTATTTTCAGCAATATTTCTTATAAGGTTTTCCAAGCCATCTATCCATTGAAAAACTGAACTTGAAACAACCAAATCACTTTTTGGTATATCAATTTCCTCAATATTTTCTTTGATAAAAATATTATAATTTATATCTTTTATAAAACTTTTGACATCAAATACATCATTTAAAATTAAAGATGACTTAGGAAAAAATTTTCTATACTCTCTTGTAAAAATTCCAGTTCCACAACCTATTTCAAAAATTGAATTAACATCACTTTTTAATATATCAGCATCTTTCATATAAGATAAGAGATGTTCAGCTACTTGTCTTTGAGCTAAAGAATTTTTTTCATAGGTGCTGTAGTGCTTATCAAAATTCATTTTTATTTTCCTCTCTTATATTTATAATATCTTTAAAATCATTAAAATATGAAAAAGGATAATGACCACAAGCTATTAACTCATAAGCTATATTATTATTTTGACAATATTTTTCAACCTTACTTGCAGGAATAATTCTATCATTTTTACCTATATAGTAGAAATTGATATAATTTGGAATAGTCTTATAATTGTCCTTAAAATATTTTAGTTCATATTTAGCCTCTTCCAAAGTTTTATTGGCTCTTCCAAAGCTCTCATCAATATCCATATTAAGTAAAAATTTTTCTAAATTTTCCTTATTTAAAGTTTCAAGAGTCATGTTGAACATTTTTTCATTGATACCAAATTTTCCAATAGTTTCAGGAAGTCCGTTGATAGCAATAGCTTTTTCATAGACTAAATCCTGATTTTCTGATAAAAACTTATTTAAATAATAAACTCCAAAGGAATAAGCTATAAAGATATCTTCTTTATCTATAGAAGTTTTATTGATATTATATGGAAAATTAATAACTTTTATTTCATATTCAGTTGAATTTTTAAGAGGACTTAATAGATTTTCATCCATGGCCCAACCATTAAAAAAATATATTTTAGACATTTACATCACACCTAATTTTTTCATTTCAGCTTTTAAAATCTTAAAGAAAGCATCTAACTCTTCTTTTTTCATATTTGCAGTTAAACTTATTCTAAGTCTAGCAGTATCTTTTGGTACAGTAGGCTCTTTTATTGGATAAATTAGATAACCTTTTTCTTTTAAAGCTTCTGAAAGATTTATAGTTTTTAGATTATCTCCAATAATTATACTTATAATATGACTTGTTGAAGATGTTTCAATATTAGCTTTTTTAAGAGTAGTCAAAGAAAAATTAACTAAGTCTTTCAACTTTTCAATCTTATCATGAAAAAGAGTTAAATTTTCTAAAATGAATAGATTCCATAAATTATTTACAGGTGGCAATGCTGTAGAATAGATAAATTTTCTACTTTTATTTATTAGATAGTTTTTATATATTTCATCACAGATAACATAAGCTCCAACTGAAGCACCTGCCTTACCTAAAGGTATAATTAAAAAATCTATTTTATCAATTAATTTTTCATTGTATGCAATACCATAGTTATATACTCCATAAGAATGAGCTTCATCAACCATAAGAGTAAAATTATATTCATCTTTTAAAGCACAGATTTTTTTAAGATCTGCACAGTCTCCATCCATACTGTAAATAGATTCTGTTACAACTAAGATATCATCATGAGTTTTAGAGTATTTTTTTAATAATTTTTCTAAAGCATCTACATCTAAGTGATTATATCTTAAGACTTTAGCATTTGAATTTATACAGCCATCATATATGCTAGCATGATTTAATCTGTCAGTTATAATAAGAGAATTTTTATCAAAAAAAGTTTCTATAACTGAAGAATTAGCATCAAAACCTGAGTTAAAAACAAGACAAGGCTTTCCATAAATTTCTTCAACTTTTTTTTCTAATCTCATTACAGTTTGATATGAACCATCTATTAATCTTGATGAAGATGATGATAATTTATAATTATCAAAAGTGTAGTTTTCATAAAACTTTTGAGATAAAGATTTATCATTTGCTAAACCTAAGTAGTCATTAGAAGAAAAATTATAAAGACTTTTATCATTAGTCTTTATAGTTCTAAATCTATTTTCATTTTTAAATCCCTCTAGTTCTTTAATAATATTTTCTTTTAACATAGTAATCCCCAATAATTCTATTTAGTTTATTAATAAGCTAAAATAAAGGCTTTTAGCTATATATATAATATCATAAGAATCTAAAATATTATAGTATAAACTTTAATTTTTAGAAAAATTTTTATAATATTCCTCAACATCATTTGAATCATTAAAACCTTGCATTCTAGCTAAATTATCCATATTTTTTATAGCTAGATTTATATTTTTTTCTTTATTATAAATAACATAGTTTAAATATAACTTCAAAGTTTTCTCAGAATATGATAAAAGCTCTCCTCTTAAATATGTTTCTATAGATGTTTCAATATTATCATCTTCTGAAGAATAAAGAGGTCTACCCATAGATGAAAATATAGGATATCTTTCAAAAAATTCTTTTTCCCATTCCATATAGATGAACATAATTTTATTTACTAAATCAGTTTTTTCATCACTAGCTTTTTCTAAAATATCTTTTATTTTTTCATATTCTTCTGGTGAGTTATACTTCATCATTTGAGCATATTTTTGAAATAAAGGATTGTTCTTTGAGTTTAAATCTTCTAAGTACGATAGCAGAGTTTCCTCATTAAAAGTTTCCCATTGAGATTTTCTCATAATAATAAAGTCTTCTCTATTATCTTGACAATCTGCTCTTCCTCCAATATTATTCAAATTAGAAAAATATTTCCATTCTTTTTCTAGTATTTTGTTAATTATCTTTTCTTTTTCCATTTTTCATTCCTTTACTTAATCCAACCATGGAGAGTAATTTTTAAAGAACTCATCATCTATGTTTTTTTGAATATCCACTCCTAAATCCCCTAAAAATTCACTGCCACAGTTAGTTAATTTTTGATTTCTTATCTCTTCAGCTAAGACTTTACAAATCTTTCTTACATAAGGTATTTTATTTTGTGCAAACACCATATCTTCTAATAATTTATGCATTTCTTCTCCTAAGATTTTTAAATCTAGTAAAGCTCTATTAGACCATTTATAGAAAATTTTATATCTTCTATTCAATAGAAATATTAAATGTATTACTTCATCAACAAAAAGATATAGACATTGATTAGCAGCAACTAAATCATTTCTTTTTAGACATCTAGTGTAGTTATATTGTCCATGTTGTGAAATATTCATAAGTCTAGTAGCTATTTTATTTTGTCTCATTGCCTCAGGATAGTAGTTTAATAATTCATTACGAACTTTTGTAAACTCTCCTAAATTATCTAAAAATACTTCTCCATTTGTAACTGTTGCTAAAGCAGTTTCTGGAATTTTTTGCCAGTCAGCTATCGTTTCAGGAGCTTTTGAAGAACCTAAAAATTTAAAATAGAAGTCTTCTATATTTAAAAGCCCTCTTCTATCTGAACCCCATTCACTTTCTTTTAATTCTTGAAAGCCTAAATAAGTTTTGGGTAATTTTTTTAATACTTCATTGATTTTATCTTTATGTTTTAAATAATCATCTTTTCTTAGCCATATACATACTGATGGACCAAAGTCATGATCTTGAGAAATTTTATCATCATAACCATAACATTCTGAACCTTCTCCAACTAAGCCAAAAGCACATAAAGGAAGAATATCATTTAGATTTTTTTCAAATTCTGGTAGAACTATATCATAAAAATATCTTTTAGAAAGCTCTAAACCCTTAATATTTTCTAAATCTTCTTTTTTGGAATTTTCTTCAACTTCATTATTATCCACTTTAGTCTTTTGAGAAGAATTAGTATTAGATTTTTTTTCTAATTCTTCTTTAATAAATTCTATATTGCTAAGAATATTCTTATAATTATCACTATCTAAGCCCATAGTTTTTTTAGAAATTTCTGCTGCCTTTTCAAAAAACTCTATAGCTTTCTCTAATTGTCTTTCGTTGTAATAATATATTGCCATATTATTTAAAGAAGCTGAGTAAAGTGGATGTTCCTTACCTACATTTTTTTCAAAAATTTCAATAGCTTTATACAGATATTCAACTGCTTTTTCTTTCATTCCAAGTTGATAACAAGGATTGAATAAGTTACTTAATGTTACAGCATATTCAAGAAGGTATTCTTCACTATCATAATTCTTTAATATATCTAAGCTCTTTAAATGTAGGTCATAAGCTGCTTTCATATTACCAACATTTTGATAATATAATCCAAAGTTATTACATAGCCCAGCATAAGAGAATAAGTTATCAGCTGAATTATATTGATAAATTTTAACTATTTTCTTATAGTTTTCTTCAAGTAGGTTAAATTTTTGTGCAAATCTATATACCTCAGTTAAATTTAAAAGGCTAGTAGCATAAGGAAGATTGTTATCTCCATACTTTTTCTTTATAATTTTTAAAGATTTTAGTAAATTAGCTTCTGCCTCATCATAATAACCAACATATTTTAAAGTTCCACCTAATTCATTTAAAGCTTTAATATATTCATCACTTTCTAAACCATATTGTCTTTCGGTTTCGTTTAAGAGTACTCTTAGTATTTCAATTTCTTTTAGAATATTACCTTCTGTTTGGTATTGCTCTCTTTTTTTATTTAATTCATTTAATTTCATTTAATCACCAATTTTTATTTAATTAAAAATTTGTTTTATCACAGTGTTATGGATGATTTTTACTATAAGATCACCTGCAATAAACAAAGTAAATATATCAAATAAACCATTTAGTTCAGGCATAGCTGTACCTGTCATTTCTAAAAGAGAATAAGCTAATAGTAAGAATGTTATTTTATAGATAAAATAAATACCTATTCCACCATTATTAGGAGTAGAGAGAATTCCAATGGCACCTGGTAATGTTAATAATCCATAGAAATAATACAATTTTAAATCAAGATGCGAAGTTAAAAAAGTAAGTGGAATCATAATTCCAGGGATTAATAATATTAGAAGTAAATATTTTCTATTTGTTTCAACAATACTAGTTAAGTTTTTTCCCAATACTAAAAAAAGGAACATCTCAAAAACAGCTACTTTATGAAGATCTAAGGTTTTTAATAGACCTAAATTATAAGTTACTGTATGATCTAATGAGTATTTATAAAAGTACATTCCTCCAATTGAAATTAGAGATAGAATTAAAATTATACTTTTTGAATAGTATAAAGTTTTTATTAATTTTTCAATTACCATTACATATGTTACTGCAACTAACAAGAAGTAAGCATATAATTTAAACATGAAATAATGATTACTAAAAATATTAAAATCTATAAATACATAAGCAAGTAGTGCCATCATAGAAAATATAGGAAGAATAAGCTGTAATTTTCTCATTAACATATACTTTTTAAGAACCCTAGGATATTTTTCTTTAAGACTATTCAATTCATCTATTTTTTGGATAAATCCTAAATAATCAGTATCAAGTCTTTTAACATCTTTATTTTTTATAGCTTTATTTATTTCAGCTAAAGATGTTATTAATCCATTTTCATAGTTTTTACTATAAATCTTATAGTATTTTTTCAAAATCATTTCATGATTGAAAGTGGAATTCATTACTAAGAAAATGACTGCTTTTACAGTAAAATAAACTCCTACTGAATAAAATATGTAGCTAAATTCAGGTAATAACAATTTAATTATAGAATTATCAATAGTTATATATTTAATATACAAATCACTTCTTCTGATAGTATATCCTAAAGCAAAAGAAATTATTGCAACCAAAAATAAAGGAATAATAGTTTTTTTATCTTCAAAAGCACCTTTTGTTAACTCATCAAATTCTCTTTTATTTTGAAGAACTCTGTTTTGAAAAATTTCAGCATCTTCATCTAGGGTTGTATCATTTAAATATCTATTAGTACATTTAGTTAGAATAAAGTCATAATTATCATCGTCAGTAGTTTTTGACATAATATAAGGATTATTTTCAAATCTATTTTCAAATTTTAGATACTCACTTTCAAAGTTAGTAAGAGTTTTTCCTATTTCATTAATATTCATTTTATTAGGTAAAATTTCAAAACTAAGCATATTCTTTAATATTTGTTTAGACTTTTCACCAGTTGCTTTGTATTCTTTCTTTTTAATACCATCTATTATAAACAATAAATTTTTGTATGTCTCTTTAACAGAAGTATCATTAACTAGAGTAATATCTTCACTTTTAAAATACAATTTTCTTACTCTTATTTTAGTATTATTTTCTTTACTCATATCTTCAAGTGTTAAGAAGAAATCATTACTATTAGTATTAATATTGTGATACCCATAGATATGTAGTAAAGCTAATAAGGGCTTTAGAAGCTCAGGTTCTCCATCAATTTTTTCTCTACTATCAAGATAGTCTATAATTAAAGAATTTAAATTTTTTCCTTGATATGTAAATTCTTTTTCAAGTTTTTTTGCATTATTAGGATCAAAATAAATACTTAATATTGAAGCTATTACTTCAGAATCATAATCTTTTATATCTTCAAGTTTATCAATAAAGCTAGATGGCATACTCAATTTTATTAAAAATTTTTGAAGATCTCCTCTATTGAGAAGTTTTTTTAAGCCTTCAGCTTGAATATTTAGAAGACCTCTATGATCATTGATTTCTTTATTATCCCATATAAAGATATCTTCATTTTTCAGAAACTTATAAAGTTTATAAATTTGATATTTTTTTTCAGACTCATCATCTTTTAAATACTCAGATTCGATAGTTTCCATCTCTTTTTTATCACTAGCTCTATTATTTTTTTCAAAATTTTTAGAAATCCACTGAAAATTTAAAATTTCATCTATTTTATCAGTATTTTTAATCATAAAATCAAATATTTCTTCTTTAGAGAAAAGAGTTTTACCATAAATACGTAAAGGTTCAGAAAAAATGTCATTGTCAACCATTTTTACTTCTCTCATTAAAGAATAATCTCTGTTTAAAAATTTTTCTATGTCTTCGTCTTTAAATCTATCAGCAAGAGAGTTTCTTAATAAACCTCTTATTAAAGCCTCAAATAACGGATGGTTATTTAATCTGTGCATTTCTATGTATTCATTATATTTCATCTTTTCAATTAGTTTATTAACTTTTTCATCACCACTTATTGGCATTTTTAGAATATCTCTATACATCAATTTACCAGTATATAAAGTATATAATGTCTGCCCTAATGAGTAGTAATCTGATTCTATTGAAACTATTCCATTCTTTGAGTCTAATAGCTCAGGTGCACTATATCCAGGAGTTCCTATTTTTTGATTATCAAAATCTATTGACTCCTCTCCTATATAGTGAGCTATACCAAAATCTCCTAAATATACTTTACCATCTTTATCAATATAAATATTTTCAGGTTTTATGTCTCTATGCACAATTTTATGACTATGTAGGTATCTTAATGCCTTAAGTAAAGATGGTATTATCTTTTTTTCAATTTCATCATAATTTAATTGTTTATTAAATAAATCACCACCTGAATAGTATCTATAAATTTCTGCAAAATATTCTTTTGATCCTACAGTTACTTTTCCATAAGATATAACTCTTGCTAAACTATTTTCTTCAACTTCTTCTCTTTTCTCATAAACTAATTGAAGAATTTCTTTTCTATTCTCAAATTTTTTGTGATCAAATTTTTTAAAAACCTTTACTACACCTTCTATTTTTTCCCCATCAATATTAATTTCATCTTTAAAAAGGACAGATTCTCCACTTGTTACATTTAGTCTATTTTTCCTTTTTAACTCAAATTTTAACTTTCCATCATTAGAAATATAAGTTGCATTCTCTAATAAATCTTCAATATTAGAAGTAGAATTTTCTTGATTTTGAGGTATAGTAGAGTCTCTGTCAACATTTTCAGTTTGAGGCATAGTAGAGTCTCTGTCAACATTTTGATTTTGGGGTATAGTGGCTTCTCTATCAGCATTTTGATTTTGGGGTATAGTGGCTTCTCTATCAGCATTTTGATTTTGAGGTACAGTAGCTTCTCTATCAATTCCTTCATTTAGACGAGTAGTTATAATTCTATTATTATCAGCCATTTATTTCTCCTTTTTAATTAAAATTAAGCTTATATTATCTTTACTTCCGTTTTTCAAGCTAAGTTCATGAATTTCTTTTAAAGTTTCCTCTAATGAGTTCTTTTTATCAAAAATTCCTTTTAATGTAACATCATCAATAACATCTGTTACTCCATCTGAACATAAAAATATGATGTCATTAGGAACTAGACCGATACTTGTATAGATATTAACTCTACATTCATCAGAATAACCTATACAATTAGTGATAATATTTTTAGGATAATTCTTTATTTCATTTTCAGTTAAATTTCCTTTATCTAATTCATCTTGGAATTGTGAGTCATCTCTTGTTAATCTTTGGAAATAGCCATTTCTATATCTATAAGCCCTACTGTCTCCAAGATTATAGTATATCAAAATATTATCATCTGAATAGATTCCAACTAATGTTGTTTTTAAAGCATTTCTTTTATTTTCATCTGTTTGAATCTTTCTGATTAAAGTATTTATTTCTTCTATTTTTTCAATAACTTCATCTTTTGTTAAATTCTCTTTTACAATTCCCTTTAAATTTTGAAGAGTTAGAAGAGCTGCTCTATATCCTTCAGCCTGCCCCCCTACTCCATCACACAGTATAGCACTTATATAATCTTTAGTTTCTCCTTTATAACTGCCTTCTTCAACAATAACATCGTTAATCATTAATTTATCGTCATTCGTTTTATATAAGACACCAATATCATTTATTGAACAATACTTGAACATAAATTTTACTCACCTCTTCTAAAGTTTATTTTTTTATTCTCAATGTAAGCAACTATATTTCCACTTTCTTTTCTTGAATTAAATATATAATCAGATAAGTCATTTATGTACTTATCTTCTATCATATTTCCTATTCCTCTTCCACCCATTTCAAGTATATTTTTTTCTTTTGCTAAATTATAATAAAACTCTAATACTTCTTCACTAACAGTCACTTTAATTTTTTTAATTTTCTCTACATTCTTATTTATTTTTTTAATTTGTGATTTAACAATTAGTTGAGAAACTTCATCTCTAATGAAATCAAATACAACTATATTATTTCCTATTCTATTAACAACTTCTGGTTTAAAATGAGCTTTGATTCCATTTATTACTTTCTTTTCCATATCTTCATAGCTTTCATCTATGCTTACTAACATTTCTCTTTTTTCATTTCCAGAAGAGTCAATTACTTTTTTTGTTATTCCTAAATTTGAAGTAAATATTATTAATGATTCAGAAAAATACACTGTATTTCCTTGACCATCAGTCATTCTACCATCTTCAAGTATTTGAAGAAATTTATCCATTATAGAGGGATGAGCTTTTTCAATTTCATCAAAAAGTAATATAGAAAAAGGTTTTTCTTTTATAGCATTTGTTAATTGACCTCCAGCTTCATAGCCTACATACCCTGGAGGTGCACCAAATAATTTTTGATCTGAATGTGATTCAGAATACTCACTCATATCAAATCTTATACAATTATTTTCATCTCCAAAAAGAATATCAGCAAGAGCTTTTGTAAGTTCAGTTTTACCTGTCCCTGTAGGTCCTGCAAAAAATAAAATTCCTTTAGGTTTATTTCCTATTGATGAATGTTGTAAACCTGACATTCCAGTAACAGCTCTCTTTATTACAGCAGTAACTTTTTTAACAGCTCTGTCTTGACCTTTTACTCTGTCCTTTAAGCTATTTTCAAGATTATTTACAGCTTCTTCATCAATACTTTCCCACATATTTTCTTTAATACCATATTTATACATTGTTAAAGCATCTAATAAAGTGTAATTTTCATCTTTATTTCTGTATCTGTTATACAAATTTTTTAACTCTAGAAGCTCTCTTATTTTCAATCCTTCTGTATTATCAATAAATTTCCCTTTTACTTTTAAATTATTTTCTAAGACTTCTCTATAATTCATTTCAATATAATTAAGTCTTATATTTTTATCAGGATTAGGTATAGTTATTGTTCTAACATTAGGATTATTATAATAAAACCAAGAAGGAAGATCATTAAATTTTTCAACAATTAATATCAAGGTATTTGAATAACCATCTTCTTTGTTAGCATTCATTGAAGCTTCAAATAAGTTTATAAATGTGTTATTTTCACATGAATCTAATGAAGTTGGAGAAGATATGTATCTTGCTGCAAAATTAATAACAACAGCTATAGGATTGTCTTTTTTTTGAGTCATTGCTTCTTTTATAATAACTGAAAATTTTTCAATATCATCTATTTTGTAGTTTTGTTTTTTATCATCCTTAAAGATACTATTATTTGATTTATCGAATTCTTTTAGAATATTTGCTACATTAGTAGTTCTTTTATTATAGAATCCTAAAACAGGGTTACAAAATACAAAGTCATATTCTAATTTATTCTCATTATTTTCATCTTTTTTTTCTTCAATTTTAAATAATTTTATCAAAATTGAATCTAAATCAAAGTAGTTAGCCTTACCATTCTCCATATAATGAGGGTATATATCATTTATATTATTTTCAATTATAAAAGTAGATTTTATTCCTTTAAAACTTTCAATTTCTTTTTGCCATTTTGGTTTTTTATCCATTTGGTCTCCTTATCTATTATGTATTCCTACAGATATTAATTTTTCTCCCATAATTATATTTTGTATCATTCTTTCTTTTTTTAAATATTCCCTATATATCTCTTCAAGTTCTTTATTAAAGTAGATAATATTTTGATTTTTTGAACCCCTTAATTTAACATCTTTAAAATTCAATTCATGGATATATGGTCCGTCAATTAAAATGGGAACATTTTTTTTGATTTTTTCCTGCTTATTCTTTGCTAAACTTTCAAAGTAATCTCCTGTATAAACTAAAATATCTTTTGTTATGCTTTTTAATAAAACAATAAATTCCATCAATTCATCAAATTGTTCAAGTGGATCTCCACCAGTAAAAGTTATTCCATCTATTTTATATTTTTTTGATATATTTAATATAATTTGAAATAAGGTTTTTATATCTCTATTTTTTGAGTTTTCTATACTCCATAACTCTGGATTTGAACAATTCTTACATTTTTTTGAACAACCTTTAGTCCAAATAACAAGCCTATTTCCAGGGCCTAAAGTATGAATAGGATAAAGTATTCTGTCTATATACATTATTTGATTTTAACTTTAAAAGAGTATTCTTTAGCAAGAGTTATTACATCATCATTTTTTAAAATTCTAGGAGAATCTGAACATACTTTTTCTTTGTTTACTTCAGTGTCATTAGTAGTACTAAGATGCCAAATTACCCACTCATTTAGTGAATTATATTCTATCCTAAAATGTAGTCTAGATACTTTATTCATGTAATATTTTTCAAATATCCTTGCACCATAATCTCCTTGTCTTCCAACATTTCCACCAATTTTAGGGATTTTTATAATTTCATTTTCATTGTTTTTTAAAATTAAGTAAATTGCCTCTTCTTTTATTTCTTTTTCAAGAGGAGTTCTATTTAAATTTTTATTTTCTTGAGTTTTAGAAACTTTAATAAAGTCTTCACCATCAATTATATGATTAGATGAACATTTTTCACAATAAAATTCGTTATCATTCTCATCTATCTCAGTTTCATAGTTACTTATTAGACATCTAACCTTTATCTTTGTCTTTACCTCAATTAAACTTTGCTTACAAATAGGACATTGTATCTCTGTATCTTCAATCTCACTACCACAAAATTTACATTCCATTTTTATTTTCCTCCGATTTCTCTGTATTTTACCTTATTAGTATTTTCTTTTGATTTTCTTTTATTATTTCTATTTTCAAAATTATTTTTAAGTTTAATTTTTGTATTATATTTTCTATCAGGCTCATTGTAATTGACTTTCTCAAATATAATTCCTCTTGTTTTTAATTCATTGATTAATTCAGGATACATAGAGCAAAAATTACATTGTTCTTCATATAATCTATCAGATTCTTTTTCGTTTAATTCTTCATCAAAACCAATACCAACAACTTTAAATGTAAACATTTGTTGCTCAGTATCAGACATAAAAACTTCTATTCCAGTAGAATTGTCAACCTGATATAGTAATCTATTCTTTTTGTTAGACTTTTCTATATATTCTGGACTAATCATATTATATCCATATTTTGAAATTACTTCGTCCACTTGTTCTCTAATATAATTCTTTTCTGAAAAACTTTGAGCTTTCTTCCTTAGAATTTCTGTTTCGTTTTTTATTTCTTCATTTGAAGAAAAATCTTTTATTGATTTGATATTAGAATAATCAATAGAATAAGCTTCTTTTAAATAATCTTCATACAAAGCTTCAACTTTTTTATTTTCAAATTCTATCTTTTTTAATTCATTTTTTATAGAGACTTTTTTTTCTAAGATAAGCTTTTTCTTTATATCTAAATCAAGAACTTCTCTTTCTAATTCTAAAATTTGATTTCTCATATCAAATATTTGTTGTCTATATTTAACTATATATTCTTTAGCTTCTAAGAAATTAGTTAAATCCTCAAGAATTTCTTTCACAATTATTTCTATGTTGTCATTAGAAACAACTGTCTCATTACTATCTTTTTTAGATAAATTAGAGAAATTAACTGTTTTATTACTATCTTTTTTAGAGAGATTTGAGAAATCAAATGTCTCATTATTTTCTTTTCTTTCTACTTTTGTTTCTTTAAATTCAAATTTTTTGAAATCTTTGGTATTTACATTGTTGATTTTTATAATTCTGTTTACTGTATCTTTTATTTCTAATATAATGGATCTGCTTCCTTCAATTTTATCTGCTGGAATTTAAAGAAGCTATTTCATCTTTTTCATTTCGAGAGGAAATTTCAATTATTTTATTTATATTATTTTCAATATTTTTGAATATATTTTCATATTTATCTTCAAATTCATTCAAGACATCTGTAGAGTTTCTATTTAATGCCTCTAAAGTTGAAAGATCATTGGTTATATTAGCATTCCTTGTCATGTTATCCAAAGTTTCTTTAAATATTTTTTTA
>ERZ773018.1295-NODE-1295-length-13510-cov-2.414344_pt1 | contig 13510 bp, 7 predicted proteins | sample MGYA00580840_ERZ773018 | MGnify/ENA primary metagenome ERZ773018 (study PRJEB29015, sample SAMEA2738125) | human oral metagenome | biome: human oral; feature: human-associated habitat; material: saliva | place: China | collected 2256 ... | reverse complement strand
GCGGAGGTGTTGGAGGGGTTGCCAAAGAACGCAATGTTGTACTGGGCATTGCCGAGGTCTGTGGAACCTGCTTTATCGTAGAGGTACTGGTCGCCCTCCATGATGCCGGTGACTTTGGCATAGGCGTCATCGTTAAGCAGGGCTTTCAGCACTTTGAGCGCGGCCTTTTGTTGTTCTTGGTTGAGATCGCCGAGTTTCAGCCCGGAGCGCTCGACGAAGGTGACGGGGAAGTTCGACCACGACGTGGTTTTAGTGTCGTCGTTGTAGTCGTAGAGGACTTTTTCTTTTTGCTCATCGCTCAGCGTGGCCAGAAATTCTTCGGCGGCGGCTGCGGTGGCGTCGATGGTTTCTTGTGTTGTCGACGCCGCGTCGGTCGTCGTCGCGGATTTGTCTGCGGCTGCCACTGCGGTGACGGAGCTTGTCGAACCCACCTGTGTGTCATTGGTGGAGCACGCCGTCACGGCGAGCAGCCCGGCCATCACTAGGGAAACAAGAGGACGTTTTCTCATGCTCCCTACTGTGCAGGGCGACGCTGGCCGTTCCCAGAAAGTCGCCTGCACGTTTCCTGTGAGTCTCGCCGGGGTTAGCCGAGGAGGGCGTCGATAAAGCTTTCGACCTCGAAGGGAGCCAAATCATCCGCGCCTTCGCCCAAGCCGACGAGCTTCACCGGAACCCCCAGTTCCTCCTGCACCTGGAAGACGATGCCGCCTTTCGCGGTGCCATCAAGCTTGGTGAGCACCACGCCGGTGATGTCTACCACGTCGCGGAAGGTGCGGGCCTGCATCAAACCGTTCTGTCCGATGGTGGCATCCAGCACCAGCAGCACCTCATCCACTTGGGCTTTCTTTTCCACCACACGCTTCACTTTGCCTAGCTGGTCCATCAGCCCCACCGAGGTGTGCAGACGGCCTGCAGTATCCACAAGCACAACATCAACCTGCGTATCGACGCCCTGCGCCACCGCGTCAAACGCCACCGATGCGGGGTCTGCGCCTTCCGCACCACGCACCGTTTCTGCACCAACGCGACGTCCCCACGTCTCCAGCTGGTCGGCCGCAGCAGCGCGGAACGTATCAGCTGCACCCAACAGCACCTTGTGCCCCATGGACACCAAGACTCGGGCGAGCTTGCCGGTGGTGGTGGTTTTGCCCGTACCATTCACGCCGACCAGCATAATCACAGCCGGTTTGCCTTCGTAAGGCATCGCCTTAATCGAACGATCCAACTCTGGTTTGCATGCTTCAATGAGGGTTTCGCGCAACATGGCACGCGCTTCCTCCTCACTACTCACACCACGCTCGGCGATTTTCTCCCGCAGTTTTTCCACCACGTCCATGGTGATGGTGGTTCCCAGGTCCGCCATGAGCAGGGTGTCTTCGATTTCTTCCCAGGCGTCATCATCCAGGTCACCAGCGCTCAGCATGCCCAGGACACTCTGACCAAACACGTTCTGGGACTTAGACAACCGCCCACGCAGCCTGCCCAGGCGACCTGCAGCTGGAGCAATGTCTTCTTTCGGTGCCTGCTGCTGAGCCGTGGATTCTGGCTTCTGGGACTCTGCCTTCTGCGCAGGGGCCTCTGGCACCGGGGTTTCTTCCAGCGCTTGCTCCGCAGCGGCTACCTGTGTTTGAGCAGAGTCTGCAGCTTCTTTAGCCTCTTCAGCATCGTCCTTATGTTCGTCAGGTTCGGATGCGTCATCCTCGGTCTCATCCTCATCCTTGGCGGCGTCCGTGGTGCCTTCGTCTGAGGTGTTTTCCTTTGAGGGTGCTTCCTCGGGTGTTTCTGCTGGGGGTGTTTCGGCGATCACCTCGCTGGCGGCGACTTCCTCAAGTTCCAGCTCATCGTCTAGTTCTTCCACCACCACAGCGTTGGCGGTGGACACCTCAGCGGCTTCCTCGGGGGCTTCCTCTTCTTCCTGGGAATCAGCCACATCAGTGTTGTCTTCGGCGGATTCTTTGGTGGTTTCTTCAGCAGCCTCATCCTCTGCCTGGGAAGCATCCGTCTTCTCAGATGCCGGTGGCTCCGTCGCAGCCGGTTCCGCCACAGCTGGTTCTGCCACAACTGGCTTGGAAGCAACCTGCTCAGCTGCAGCCTGTTCGGTCTCCGCTGTTGGTTCCTTGACGGGTTCCTGCACAGCTTGTTGCTGCGCTTCTTGTTCTAGGGGTGCAGGATCGAAGTGCGAAGGCTCCGCTTTGAGCTCCTGACCAGGAAGCACCGCAGGTTCTTTGTCGTCGGCTTTGGCGGGCGCAAAGTTAAACCCGCCGTGGGCTTGATAGTTGCCGGACTTTTCCTGCTGGGTGAGTTCTTTAGGTTCGTCGGTTGTGGTGAAGGATACCTTCTTGGCATCGCTGCGCCGCAACCCAACCAGGATCAACACACCAAGCATAAACAGCAGAAAAACTGCGATGAGAATAATGGCCGTCAAAGTCATAACCTCCATAGTGGCAGGTTCGCCCCAGAATCTCACCTAAGTAGACAGTCCGATAGCCATTACGGCACACCCGCAGCTGCCAAAAAATGCTAGTCAACCACGCAAATGTATCGCAACGGCACCGTTAACGAAAAAATGAAAACGAACCCACTTATCCGCCAATGCCGGGGTATTTCACCGCCAAGACCATAGCCTCCGCTGAAATCAGGTCACTGGTGACAAGATCGGGCACGACATCGGCAAGAGCACTCCAGCCGGTGCGCGCCTCAGTGAGCAACTTAGACTTACCGATCAGTTCGTGCGCCCGCATACGCGCGGTCAACGCAAACACCAGGGAAATAACCGGGGCCAACGTCCAGATGTTGCTGCGGTCATCGGTGTCCACGCCGTCCAGCTTGTCAAAACGAATACGTGCCGAAGCGTACAGTTGGCGGTTTGCACCACGCAAGGCGCGGAGCAGCGATACCGCCGTGGCAATTAGCGCCTGGTCGGAGAGCAGTTCATTGAGTGCCGCACGCTGTTTGAAGGTCTCAAACACTGCAAGCAGACGGGCGCTATCGTCCATGATCGGACCAGGCACGATCTCCGCCTGCGAGAACAGCATCTCAATCAGCGTGTCCTGTTGCGCGGGTTCCATGTGCGCAATGTGCACAATGGACTGGTCCACACAGGCTGTGTCCAAGGTGGCATCGCGTCCGGTGGCAAGGGCCTCCACCAGGCGTTTACCCGCCACTTGTTCCAGCTTGGACACGGTGTCGCGCAGCGCGGCGCGTCCCTCGCCGACTTCGGCCGCGGCGTACTGCGCGGGCAGCTGCCCCAACAACTGCAGAGTGCCAATCCAGGCCGTGCGGTGTATCTCTGTGACGTCTTTCGCGTCGTTGAACACGCCGTGTACCAATCCCGATGCAATGACCCGCCCGGGTTGCTTTTCCACGGGCACCAGCGATACCGACAGTCCCTTCAAGGCCGCGCTGGGATACGCAGCCATGGCTTCCATGACTGCCTTCCGAGACTCCGGCGACGATGCCTCCACACTCCCCCAGCCATCAAGATAATCCCAGAGTATGGGCATGATGTCCGGGTTGGACGGCGCATCTTCGCGCTCGCCGGCAAGGAACGCGGACAGTTCCGCCAGAGCGGGGTTAGGGTCGTGATAGAAGCCCGGCTGCTCTGCGATAAAAGCATCAGCGCTGGGCACCAACGGTGGCCACAGCATGTTGAAGCTATCGGCGGAATGAAGTTGAACGATGAGCGGACCGGCGTCGAGAAGCGTCTCGGGAAGCTGGTCACGGACAGTGCGTCCGCCCACCCACGGCGCGGTTGCGGGCCACACCCAGGCGGCAATATTACGACCTGCGGCGGGTTGCTCGTACACCAGCGCGCCATCCTCGATACGGCAGCCGGTAGCGTGCGGGGCGGCCTCTACCTCCGCCACGTTCACCGACACGCGCTTATCGCTGCGGTGGTCCGTCCATTCAAGCTCTAGCCGCCCACTGTTGATCACGTTAATCGATGCCGCGAGCGCTGCCATGGGTGCCGCATACGTCACCCCATCCACGGTGGTCAGCTTCACTGTTCGCAGCGGTGCACCGTGGTGGTTACGTACCGCCATGGTCGGAGTGCCCAGTTCACCCGTGGCGCGGATACGCACCACCCCATCTGCATCACACTGGCGGGGCGTACACACCAGGCGCGTGGTGCGCCACATAGCAGGTTCAGTGACCAACGGAACCTCGAACCGCAGACGCGGCGGAATGAACCGCAAAGGCATCTGGTCGCCTTCATCGGTAGACACCACAACGCTCGCACCGGCCTCATCTGCGGGAACCATCACCTCCTTCGGTGACACATCAAACGGCTTAGCACCACTGCGCACCAGCAACGCCGCCTCGCTCAGACCGCCGCGCGCTGGAATGCGGAAGGATCGGCACGGCCCGGCGATCTCCGTGACCGCGTGCATCCCCTCCACGATGGCGAACTCATGGCGGAAGGATTCGTTACGCGGGCCGCGCAGGCGAATCAGATACTCCCCAACCCAGGGCGCGTCATAAGCATCAGGGTCGAACACATCAAACACGCCGCCCTCGGCGGGAATCTCCAGCGGCTCAGCCGGGGCAACCTCCTCCCCCGCCTGCCCGATCCCGCCAAATGAGGAGATAGACAAGTACCACGTTTCCGGTTGGCCCGAAACCGTGGGAGAAAACTCCGCCAACAGCGACTGCGCGTACACAGGCAACCCAGCGTAGGAAAACAGGTTCGGTACTGGGGCATCCGGGTCACGGAAAGTCACCCGGCGACGAGGGTCAATACACCGCACCGGCTGCACAATAGAGGGCTTCTGATCAGGTCGAACAACCTGGAGAGATGCGGCTGCGTGAGCGTCAATACGCCTGCACACCCAACCGGCCCATCCCTCAATATCGAAGGTGTCAGTGACGGGAATATCCGCACCAGCCACTACGTCCACCAGCGTCGCATCCGAGGGGCAAAGCACCAGCAGCTCCGCGTAATGCAGGGACACCTTGTCAGTGAGGTTTTGGCCTTTGGCGCTGAACACCAGCACCGGATCATCCGAATCCACCACAGGAATCACCCAGGTAGTGCCCGTGGTGGAATCCGTGACGGTCAACTCACGAACTTGGCGTTCAATCGCCACATCCAGGGACTCCGCAAACGGTCCGGTCTCGCCCCACGGTCGGCCAGTACGGTAAATCTTGGTGGTGCCGTCCAGGTTCACCCGCCAATGAATCTCTTCCACCCCCTCTGGGAGGATCTGCTCCGGTAGGCGCAGGCACACCTTGCGGCGCGCGGCGTCGATAATCAACCGTGGACGGGCCTCCCTGGTGGCGATACCCACAGCCGTTGCGCGATCTTGCGTGCCCACGGGACGTTCCCGCAGCTCAGCAGCCACGGCCTCCCGAACCAAGGCCGGAAGCTCAGGTGGCTCAAGCTCCTGCCAGTTATGGGGGTGGGCGTGGGTAAAGGCTCGGAAAGCCGCAACCTTATCAACCACGGGCTTCAGCGTATCGACGCCCCATTGCGCCACCGCCGCCGTCACCGGCATGGTCTCTGCCGGGAGAGCATCCAACGGTACTTCCGCGTCGTCGCTATCCAGGCTATCCATGAGTTCCAACAACGCCGCAACCTCAGAGCCAGTTACCCCGGCATGCAGCGCCAACACCTCAACCGTGGGTTGGTCACCCTTGGGAACCCACAGGCCAACCTGCACCAACAAATCGAGGGTTTTCTGCTGCACCGTATCCACCCACTCTGGGGTTGGGTGAAGTTCCAGACCACCGATGTACTCGGCGAAGAAGCTTTCAGGGTCCACCATCCGCGCGGCGCGAGATACCAACGTAGTCACCGCTAAGTACGGGGTGTTATCCAGCAGTGTGTCCAGTTGAGCGCCCGCCGCCAACTGCCGGGACAAAAACGTGCCGTAGAAGCGGTCGATAAGCTCAAGCTCATCGGCGGACATATCCGACTGGGCAAACATCGTGATGTCTTTAAAGCGCTGGTTCAGCGACAGCTCCGTCTGAAGCGTCCACCCCAGTAAAGAATCGTTGGGATCGGCAATGGGAGTCGCAGCCAGTGCGTCACCACTCATAGAAAAAATACCCCTTAGTTCGTGAAAACTGTGAACATGACCTGATAGTCACACCAGTCTAGCCTGTGCGTTCACAAAGGGAAGCACGATAGCATGAATGAGTTCTAGCCCACTATGAAGGCGCGCGCCTAGCTCCTGCATAGGCACTGCCGTGCTGTTATGTCGTTGCCACATCCCCAAAACCCAGGTAGCGGCAACACTACTGCCCGGGTTATACAGCTCCAGCCAGGGCGAGGACTGTAGCGACGCCGCAGCCCCATTCACCGGTTTCCCCTATTTTATTCAGTAGCGACAGCTATAATGCCTATAAATCATGCAATTCTGAGCTTTTCTCATTAGTTTTCTTACCGGAATTTATTAGTGGATGCGAAAACATCATGAATGTCACGGAAAATACGATGGTGTTATCCATCACACACCTCACATTCGTGGGCAGCAATAGCCACATGGAGCAACTACCCACAAGATTAGCCACAGACCCATGAGCTGCAATGATGGCGAGATGCATGACAGCAACACGCGATGAGCGATGACCATCATCCACACGATAGCACCTTAGCTATACCCCCGCTCAACCCGCAATCAGGAGCCAGTAACAAAAAATGATTTTCATATCCATGTTTTGCACGACGTGGACACAGCACACCAACTAACAGCGCTGCCAATATTGTGAAAAATTCATTAAAATAGGCCGTCTACCTTTTTGATGTGACTTTTTTTGTGCGGGCCACTATAATAAAAACAAAGCAGGTGTCTGGCTTTTTTACCAACCCTAGCTACGCACCGAAAAAACTTCAGAACAAAATTCCAGGACGAACTTCCAGGACACACCCTTCCCAACCTCTAGAAATTTTTTGATTGCGAGCGCTAACGAAACATCTAAAAACGGTTAAACAATCCCCTAGAGAATTGTTGACATAACTGCTTTTACCTGCTTCACCCATCCTGTCGTTTAATTTCTTCGCCACACCACCATGTGGCCAGATGCTTTGAGAAACGTAGTGAGAAGACATCATGGAAACTACCCCTGTCCGCGTCCTGCTCTATAGCCATGATTCCCAAGGTCTTGGGCATGTTCGACGCAACTTGACCATCGCCCACCACATCGCTGCTGCAATCCCTGCAGCAACGGGACGTCCCGTCTCCGGCCTGCTCGTCTCAGGACTCGCCCCCGCCAGCGTGTTCCCGCTGCCACAAGGATTCGACTGGCTCACCATCCCCGGGATATCCAAAGGAAAAGACGGCTACCAGCCACGCAGCCTTGGCGAACCAACCCACAACCTCATTCGGTTGCGTTCTGAACTGCTTAAATCCACACTGCTTTCCTTCGCCCCAGACCTGGTGATCATCGACCGGCACATCTACGGCGTGTGGAAGGAACTGTTCACCCCGCTCGAACAACTACGCACGGCACACCCCCACACCTCTGTAGTGTTGGGCCTACGCGAGGTGTTGGACGAACCCGCCGTTGCAGCCGCTGAATGGGAGGCACTGGGCAACCCCGAACAACTTTGCGACATTGTTGATGAAGTCTGGGTCTACGGCGATCCTGCCGTGCATAACCCCCTCAAAACCGGCGAAATCCCCGACTTTTTCACCGACCGCCTCCGCTTCACCGGCTACCTCGCCAACGGTCGGCGCGTCGCAGATCACGACACGACCCTGGCACCCGAGCCCTTCATCCTCACCACTGCGGGCGGCGGATCTGACGGCTACCACCTCCTTAAATCGGCCACGCGTATCGACGTCCCCGCCGGCCACCGCCACATCATCGTCACCGGACCACAACTTGAAGAACGAGCATTCAAACACATCGCCTCGCTGGCCGGGCCGAACACCGAGGTGCACCACTCCTGGCCTGGACTGAGCACCCAAATTGCGCGAGCGTCGGCAGTGATCGCCATGGGTGGTTACAACACTGTGTGCGAAATCCTGTGCACTGACACCCCAGGGCTGCTGATTCCCCGTGAACACCCCAGACGTGAACAACTCATTCGCGCTGAATCTTTGCATGAGGCTCGCGCTATTGATTACCTGCGCGTGGGCGCGGTGAGCACCAACGCTCTGAGCTCCTGGGTTGCCGATGCCGTGCACCGCACTGTTGATCGGTCAAGTTTAGCCCGGGACGGATTGAATGTTGCAGCGCACTACGCCACAGAACTGATAAATCACACTGATCTTGTTTCCACGGAAGGCAGCACCCTCAAATGACCCGCATCGGCTATGTACTCAAAGTGTATCCCCGGTTTTCGGAAACGTTTATTGTGACCGAAATACTGGCCAGAGAGGCACACGGCGATGACTTAAGCATTTACGCCCTTCGCCCCACGACTGATGCACGCTTCCACCCGGAACTGGCCCGAGTACAGGCGGAAGTCACATGGATACCACGCCCTGTTCTTGCTATTGGATTGTGGGCGGAATTAGTGAACATCATTAAGCATCCCACCCTGCGCGACAATTTCCTGCGTATCCTCCCGGAACTGGTGGAACTACCCGCCGACGAGGTCGCCCAGGGCGTGGCGCTGGCACAATCCGTGCACAATGACGGCATCACCCATCTGCACGCGCATTTCGCCTCCCTACCTGGCCGAATGGCCTGGATGGCCTCTAAAATCACTGGTATCCCCTACACCCTGACCACGCATGCCAAGGATATTTTCCACAAAAGCGTGGACTCCACCTGGCTACGGCGTATCTGCCGCGACGCAGACCGGGTGATCGCCATCAGCCAATTCAACAAAACCTACCTAGATGAAGCACTAGCCGGGACGGGTGCCACCATTTCCCTGCGCTACAACGCCCTGGAGCTGGCTCGCTTCCCCTTCCACGAGCCCCTGCCCGTTTCCGATCCGCTGAAAATTGTCGCCATAGGCCGACTTGTTCCGAAAAAAGGATTCTCCGATTTAATTAACGCCGTGGCAAAAATGCGCGACAAAGGCTATCAGATTGATTTATCCATTGGCGGCGCAGGTGAATTATATTCTGAACTTCAAGCACAAATTCTTGAGGAAAGACTTGAAGAATCCGCACGCCTTCTCGGGCCACTGAATCAACAGGAAGTTCGGAACCTGATTAAAAATTCCCACGTGTTTGTCGCCCCTTGTGTGCCTGCCGCCGACGGCAATATTGACGGACTCCCCACCGTGGTGCTGGAAGCAATGGCCTCCGGTATTCCCGTCATCGCCACCTCCGTGACCGGTTTGCCGGAGGTAATTCGCACAGGCGAGACGGGAATTTTGCTGGAGCCCAACGACGTCGACGGACTCACCGCCGCCCTGGAAGACGTGATCAAAGGCAACGTGGACATCACGGCATTGACCCACAACGCCCGACAGCTCATTGAGGAGCACTTTGATAGCCGCCAGCAGGCTGCGCAGCTGTCCGAGTGGCAGCAATCCACTAAGGCGGAGGGGTAGGACTCAGCCATGCATATCGCCTATGTCTGCCTCGACCCCGGCATCCCCGTCTTTGGCACGAAAGGTGCCAGCGTACACATTCAGGAAGTGGTGCGCGAGTATCGACGCCGCGGGCACGACGTCACCGTCTATGCCACCCGTCGTGGGAGCAACGTCCCTGACGACCTCGCGGAACTGCGGATCGTGGACGTTCCCATCACCACCCGCGACGAAGAGGAGCGGGAACGCGCCCAGCAGGCAGCATCTGCATCGGTATCCGACATGGTTCGCGCCGGGGGCTACGACCTTGTGTACGAGCGGTATTCCCTATTCAGCACCGTCATCGCCGAGTGCGGGGTGCCGGGAATCCTGGAGGTCAACGCACCGTTGATTGATGAACAGCGGACACACCGCGTGCTCGTGGATGAGCAGGCCGCTGACGCGGCATTGCAGGAGCAGGTTCAGGCGGCGTTGGCCACAATCTGCGTCTCCGACCCCGTGCGCGACTGGGTGATCGCCCGCACGGAGGGGACGCGGGGGTTTACCGTGCCGAACGGCGTGAATGTGCACCGTATTACCCCACAGCCTGAATCACCCGGCGCGCCTGTGGTGACGTTCGTGGGCACACTCAAGCCGTGGCACGGGGTGGATGTTCTGCTGCGTGCGCGCGCTCAGGCGCACAAAGATTGGAAACTGCGCATTATTGGCGATGGCCCCATGCGTGCCGAACTCGATGATCTAGCCCGCTCTCTGGGCATTGATGTGGATTTCCGGGGCGCCGTGGCCCCCGACGCGATTCCGCAGCACATGGCGGGGACCGCCATCGGCGTGGCTCCTTACCCCGCCATGGATACCGATTCCGATCAATATTTTTCCCCGTTGAAGGTGTATGAGTACATGGCGGCGGGCCTGCCGGTGGTGGCGTCCCGGGTGGGACAGTTGCCTGAGATTATGGGCGAGTCAGCGTATTTGGTGCCGCCGTCTGACCCGGAAGCGCTGGCAGAAGCACTGGATGCCCTGGCAGCCAACCCCGTCGAGCGGGCACGGGTGGGGTCGGATAATCGCAGGCAGGCGGAGCGTGAGCACAGCTGGACCGGTACGGTGGACCACATTCTGGCCCACGCTGGTGTGAAGGAGGACGTTCCTCATGGTTAATGCTGCCCGGCACAGGGCTGTGCCGGATACCTCACGTGCTGAACACCCTGACAACACAAAACGCGCTGAGCAAACAACGTCAATGAGACGTACCCTCCGGCTGATTCGCCAGGATGTGGCACCGGAAAAGAAACTGATCGGTGCCGGCGTGGTGGCACTGTTGTGTGAGGTGTGCTTCCGGGTGTTGGAGCCTTGGCCGCTCAAGATCGTGGTGGATGCGCTGTCTGTGTCCCTGGGCGCCAAAGTAGATGAACTATCTGCCACTCCTGCACTGCTGCTGACCTGTGGGGTCGCGCTGCTGGCCATTGTGGGTGCGCGCGCCCTGTCGAATTACCTGGCAACGGTGGCCTTTTCGCTGGTGGGTTCGCGTGCCGCGACGTCGTTACGCAGCCGAGTGTTTAGCCACGTGCAGCGCCTTTCCCAGCAATTCCATTCCCGCAACCGTAGTGCCGACACGGTGCAGCGTGTGGTCAGTGACGTGGCCAGGATGCAGGAAGTGGCGGTGACAGCGGGACTTCCACTGCTGGCCAACATGATTACCCTGCTGGTGATGCTGGTGGTGATGATCGTGCTGGATCCGTTGTTGTCGACGGTGGTGGTGATCGCCATGGTGCTGTTTTTTGTCACCTCCTCGGGGACGTCAAAGAAGATTGCAGATGCCTCACGTCGCACCCGCAAAGCCGAAGGCCGCCTGGCCAACACCGCGCAGGAATCCCTGTCCTCCATCAAGGTGGTGCAGTCCTACGGGCTGGAAGACCACATTGGGGAGCGTTTCGTGGACGCCAACCGCATCTCCCTTGACACCGGCGTGACGTCCCGACGGCTGGCGGCGCGGCTGGAACGCACCACCGATGTGATCGTGGGCCTGGCCTCTGCAGCCGTGATGATCGGCGGCGCCTTTCGCGTGTTGGATGGTGCCATGACCTTGGGTGATTTGGTGCTGTTTACCACTTACCTGCGCACCACCATGAAGCCCCTGCGCGACATGGCCAAATACACCGGCCGCATCGCCCGCGCTAGTGCGTCTGGGGAACGCGTGGCAGACCTCATGGACATCCAATCTGACATTGTGAGTCCGCGACGTCCCGCCCGCCTGCATAAAGTCTTAGGTGAAGTCCGATTCATTGACGTCAACACCGCGTACGACGGCCACCCGGTGCTGCGTAACTTCAATCTGGACGTTGACCCGGGTGAGAACATCGCCATTGTGGGGCCGTCCGGTGCTGGTAAATCCACGCTGGTGTCCCTACTGGTGCGCGCCATTGACCCCACCTCCGGCACCGTCACCCTTGATGGACGGGCGCTGCCCACGCTGAATTTGGAGAAACTACGCTCCAACGTGTCCATCCTGCACCAGGAAGCCGTCTTGTTCGCGGGCACGATCCGGGAGAATATCCGCTTCGGGCGTTTCGACGCCACTGACGAGGAGATCGAGCAAGCAGCTCGAGCGGCGCACGCCCACAACTTCATCATGGAACTACCCGACGGGTACGACACCATCGTCGGCGAACGCGGCGGCACCGTCTCTGGCGGACAGCGCCAGCGCATCGCCATTGCTCGCGCACTCCTGCGTAACTCACCCGTTGTGGTGCTGGATGAGGCCACTACCGGCCTCGACCCCGAATCCGCCTCGCTGGTCATGGACGCCATCGAACAACTCGTTGCCGGCCGAACCACCCTTGCCGTCACCCACGACGCCGACGTGGCACTCCGCGCCGACCGCGTTGTGTGGGTGCAAGACGGCCAGGTGCTTCTCGACGGCTCGCCCGCCGAACTGCTTGCCACCAGCCAGGAATTCCGCGACTGGGTGGATGCCAGCAACCGCGCCACCATGGACATCAGGATTGAGGACTGACCATGCAGCAGTCCCCATCCCTCACCCGTGTCGCATTAGACACTGTGCTTGATCGCACCCGGCTGAGCGCTATGTGTGGCATGCCCGTTCGCGCCAGCCGCCTGCGTATCAAACCTGACACCTCCATTGTCATGGCATTGGTCAGTGTGGACGCAGGCACTCCCGTCGGGTGGGCGCGTCTCCTCTGGCCAGATAGCCGAGGCAAAGCCGACAAAGCAGAACACTGGGCTGGCCGACACGCACTGCGCCTTAGCTCAACGGAGACCGACAACGGGCTGATATTCCAACACGGAGAACTACTCACCGACGCCAAACTCGGGGCGTACCTCGTTGGCGACAGCGCCGCTATCACCAAGGCCCAACACGACGATGCCATCCTTCGCTACAATCCAGCCCGCAGGCTGGTCTACCGCAGCGACGAAGACACAACTGTGACCCGCATCGCTGCTCAGGCAGACCCGATGGACATGAGCATTCACAAAGCCATCGCTGATATTGTTGCCACCCCCACCCGACTGGACGACGGCCGCAACCTGCATCGCAGCATCCACACCCTTGTTGGCGACGGGGACCTTACCGTGTTCGGTGACATCAGCTCCACCTACGACGCGGGTGAGATGCTGGCGGAGCTGCACCGGGGCGTCGATACGTTGCCGCCACTTGTAGCCGCAGAGCTGCAGCGACGCGGGAATGTTTTTGCGCAGACCGAACCAGGTGCCACGCATGCACGTGTTCTCGACCACCTGTCACCCGATCTGGCTGCGGGCGTTCGGGACGTTGCGGGGAAAATCACGGACGATCGTGCCGCGCACTGCAGCACACCCCGACACACCGCACTTCTCCACGGCGACGCCTCGCCCGACCAGGTACTATTCCGACACAACGATGGTGCCCTCTGGCTCACCGACTTCGACCGGACGCACCTCGGCGACCCCGCAACCGACCTGGGCACCTACCTGTCTGTGGTAGACCAGCCCATCGGGGAAGCGTTTCTTGCAGGCTATGCGGCCGCAGGCGGCGCACTCCCCTCAGAGACCGACATCCGCCGCGCCACAGCACACGCC